>Ga0180432_10007767_pt1 | contig 13545 bp, 10 predicted proteins | sample SS_ome_10_FD_132414 | JGI IMG/M metagenome (GOLD analysis project Ga0180432, IMG submission 132414) | Hypersaline lake sediment archaeal communities from the Salton Sea, California, USA - SS_1_MS_2 metaG | ecosystem: Environmental > Aquatic > Non-marine Saline and Alkaline > Hypersaline >...
AAAATGGTGGGCCCACCTGGAATCGAACCAGGGACCGACCGGTTATGAGCCGGTGGCTCTGCCAACTGAGCTATGGGCCCCAAAAGGCAACATAAAAATGAGTTATCTAACTTCAGAAAATGATTTTGTCAAGCTATGTTTGCTCTAAGTTCTCAATAAAACTTTTAAGTTTACGACTTCTGGTCGGATGCCTGAGTTTTCTCAGGGCCTTTGCTTCTATCTGTCTGATCCTTTCACGTGTCACTGCAAAATCCTGACCCACCTCTTCCAGAGTATGGTCCGCTTTTTCACCAATACCGAACCGCATACGCAGGACCTTTTCCTCACGCGGTGTCAATGTTGCGAGGACCTTTCTCGTCTGTTCGGCCAGGTTCAGACTTACGGCTGCATCCGAAGGCAACATAAACTTTTTATCTTCTATGAAATCACCGAGATGGCTGTCCTCTTCCTCACCAATAGGCGTCTCCAGCGATATGGGTTCTCTTGCAATCTTTAGAACCTTACGCACTTTGAATAAGGGGATTTCCATTTTTTCTGCTATTTCTTCAGGCGTAGGCTCTCGTCCCAGTTCCTGTACAAGGTACCTGGAAGTACGGATAAGTTTATTAATTGTTTCAATCATATGGACCGGAATCCGAATGGTTCTTGCCTGATCGGCAATGGCCCTTGTAATGGCCTGTCTTATCCACCATGTGGCATATGTACTGAATTTATAGCCGCGACGATATTCGAATTTGTCGACGGCTTTCATAAGACCCACATTTCCTTCCTGTATCAAATCCAAAAACTGAAGGCCTCTATTAGTATATTTTTTTGCAATACTGACCACCAGACGTAAATTGGCCTTGGTCAACTCACTTTTGGCGAGCTTTGCTCTAAATCGTCCTTCGTCAATGCTGGACACAATTCTTTTTAATGTCCTGTTTTTTGCCTTGATGGCATATTCCCTTTCTGCAAGCTGATTCTGAATATTTTTAAGATCTCTATATAATACAGCAATCTCATCTTTGGATAGTTCACTGCGGGAACTGAGCCATTTACTAAATTTTTTCTTGGTCTTAAGGTTGGAACGAATCTCTGTTACGGATACATTAAGTGTATCCGAACACATCAAGATCATTCGATTCATGGAATCCATCCATTCGATTTGCTCCCTGATCAGTTTATCGATTTTATCTAAAATTCCTATTTCAAACCGCCAATCTTTTAGTAGATCGAAAATTTTTTTATTCCTGCGAGAGACACACCTTCTTATACGACGCTTTTCATCAAGATCCAGATTAGAAGAAAAAAGTTTATTTCTGTATGCTGTGTTTTCATCATCAATAGCTTTAATTAAATGTACGGTTTTTAAATAATTTTCGATTTGAATCGATTCTTCAACATATGCATCACCTTCTTCGATCTCCCTGACATCCCTCAATACTCGTCTTGGACGCAACTCACCGTTTTCAATCTTTCGCCCGAGCTCTAAAATGCATTTTACGCCAATGGTCGTATCTATCAGTGCTTTTAAAATTTCCTGTTCACCGGCTTCTATTTCCTTCGCAATAACAACCTCTCCTTCTCTGCTCAAAAGGGTCACCAAGCCCATCTCTCGCAAATACATTTTAACGGGGTCGGTTACGGAGCCATAATCAGAAACAGAAGTATCAGAAATCTTGACCTTTTTTACTTTGACCGGCAACTTGTTCTTTTTTTCGTCTATTATTTCAATATCATGATCATCAAACATAATAAGCGTTTCATCAATCTGTTCGGAAAGAAAATCATCTGGAAGCGCCTTATTAATTTCATCATAGGTTAAAAACCCCCGCTGTTTTCCTTTGGAAATCAATTTTTCAAGAGTCTTTTTTGGAATCTTCTTTATTTTTTCCCGTTTTTTAGCAGATTTTTTTGCCATTGATTTTAGCCTCCTGCAGATTCCATTCGTTTCTTTTTTTATTTCAAAAGCGCCATTTTCTTTTTTTCATTCAACAGCGCCATCTTTTGTTTTTGATTCAATAATTTTGCGAGCAAGTCGAGATCGTTGTCCTTTTCAGCCGTCTTTATCTGTTCTAACAGCTTATTTTCATTTTTCTTTCGGATCGACTCAAATCGGTTGATAATGCCAATGCAAGCCTCATGATCCCATATATTTTCTCCAATTGCCAGAGAGGCGACCATGTTTTTTTGCTCTTTTAATTTAAATAAATCAATTATATCGGATACTTGTAATTTCGAGTCATCATTGTGCGTTAAAAGCGTCTGACCGATCGATTTTAGGGCGTTATTTTCAAAAAGATCGAGTATATTCCGATCATATATTTCGGATAAAATTTGCGGGAATTGAAGCATCATTGATATGATCTGGCGCTCCAGCTTATCCCATTTGCCTTGAAAGACTTTTTCTTGAGCCTTATCCGGAACACCTGTTTTGCGATGACCGCGGCCCAAATCAGTGTTTGCACGAATTGGCCTTTTTGCTCTATCCCGATTTCGAACCGATATTTTCCTGATCTTTTCAAGAACAGCGGATTCATCAATGTTTATACACTCGGCAAGTTCTTTGATATATAACGATCTTCGTATGTTATCACTAATTGACCCCAGAGCATCTTCCATATCTGAAATTATACGCATCTTTCCCTCAATGGAAAGTCCGTGCTTTTTTACGGCAGAATCCATAAGAAAGGGAATGATATCCTTCGCTTTTGAAACGAGCTCCAAAAAGGCTTCAACCCCAAATTCGGATATATATGAGTCCGGATCATATCCATCCGGTAAAATAAGAATTTGAGCATTAATATATCCTTTGTCAAACACTTCTATGCTTTTTTGAGAGGCCTTGATACCAGCATCGTCCGAGTCAAATACAAGTATTACCCTGCCATCTTTACCGATAAAACCTTTTAGAAGTTGAACATGTTCGGAGGTAAGGGACGTACCTAAAGTGGCAACTGAATCCTGAAGACCCTGCTGATGAAGTGCTAATAGATCAAAATATCCTTCAACGATAAAAACCCTTTCATTCTCCCTGCATTTCATTTTTGCCAGGTGCAAACCGTATAAGGAGCGGCTTTTGTGATATACCGGTGTTTCCGGAGAGTTGAGGTATTTTGGCAGGGAGTCATCCATTACCCGCCCGCCAAAACCGGTCACTTGCATGTTCAAGTCAAAGATGGGGAATATGATACGATCCCTGAAACGATCATAAAAACCACTCTTTTCTTTTCTTGGCAGAATCAAGCCGGCTTTTTCAACAAGATCAAGGGAAATATTGTTTTTTGTAAAAAACCGTAATAGATTTTCCCAACCTTCGGGTGCATATCCTAAATAAAATTTATCGAGTATCTCTTTGTTTATTCCCCGTTTCTTAAGATATTTTATTGCCCGTCTTCCCGAAATATCATCAAGAAGTTTCTTACGAAAAAACTCCATGGCCTGTCTGTTGGCGGCAAAAAGATTTTCCCTTTGGCTTATTCTCCGTTTTTGCTCCGGAGACATTGTAGGGGTCGGGATGTCAAGTCCATATCGTCCGGCAAGCATTTTGGCTGCGTCAGGAAAAGACATGCCGTCGTGTTTCATAAGAAAACTAAAAACATTCCCACCAGCAGCACACCCGAAACAATAGAATATCTGTTTTTCCGGGCTAACGGTGAAAGACGGGGTTTTTTCCGAATGGAACGGACATAGGCCAACATAGTTCTTCCCGGTCTTTTTCAGAACCACAACTTCCGAAATTACCTCAACGATATCAGCGGTATTCTTAATTTCTGAAACTTTATCTTCAGGAATATAAATTGTCAAAAAGACCAACCTCCATCGTTATGAAACCGGAATAACTGACAATAATGGAAGGATCGTAAATGGGATGAAGTTTTGCACATGTTCGCATGTGCTTAATATGTGCTTAAGTTGAAATAATCGAAGATCAGTATCTGTTCTATAAATAAGTTCCATCAAAAATTAAGCGGTAATAATCAAAGTTTTCAAAGATTAAACCTAAAATTTAATGATTAAAGTCGAATTTGTCAAGAATTTTATTGGTATTTTAATCAATCAAGTTAAGGGCTTCGCAACAATTGGCCTCCGGCCCTTAGGATTAGGCCCCGGAAGGAATGGTGGAAGGCCGAAATAATGTAATATTGGGTTAATGGTAAAATCTGCTATTTTGCAATTTCAATCGCCTCTTTAAGATTCAGACTTCCGCTGTATAACGCTCTACCGGTAATAACTCCCACAACCCCAGCTTCTTTTAACGGTAGTATATTTTTAATATCTTCTATTGTTGAGACACCGCCGGAAGCAACCACAGGAATGGAGACAGCTTCTGCCAGACGCCGGGTTTCATCAATGTTTGGACCGGTCTGCATCCCATCCCTGTGGATGTCTGTAAAATTGATCGCGGCGACACCGCAATCCTCAAACTGCTTTGCAAGATCCACTGCCTTTATCTTTGTGGTTTTTGTCCATCCCTCAATTGCAACAAGCCCATTTCGCGCATCGATACCCACAACAATCCGGCCGGGAAATGCCTTGCATGCGTCTTTTACGAAATTCGGGTTTCGAATCGCTTGAGTGCCAATAATGACCCTTCGAACCCCAAGATCCAGGAGCAATCCAACCGTTTTTTCATTTCTGATTCCACCACCCACCTGAATATGCGCAACGACACGCTCTATGATCTTTTTTATGGAATTTAAGTTCTGCGGACTTTTTTCAACCGCACCGTCAAGATCAATCACATGGATAATTTCCGCACCCTCATCTTCCCACCTTTTTGCCATGGCTGCAGGATCATCTGAAAATACCGTTTCTTCGTCCATACGCCCCTGAAGAAGTCTCACACATTTTCCATTTTTTATATCAACCGCAGGGATAATAATCATTCTAAAATATTTTCCTTGTGAAGTATCGTGTTTTATTACTACCTGAAGATCCTCATTAATTTTCATGGAAAGTTCAGGTGATATGTTTACTGTGTTGGTTCGGTTTTATTTGAGACAGGAAAGGTTTTAAGAATATTTTTTAGACCGGACTCCGCCATCTCATTTGCGGTAATCCATTTGGCCTTTCTTTGCAAAAAGGAGCCAAGTTGAAAAAGGTTTTCAGATAACGGGCGTTGAGTTTCATCAAAATGATCACTCCATAATAAATGACCATCTGCCACACGGATGAGATGGATATCAAATGCCACAGAGGCCGGTAGATCTACGGAATATTTGCCTCCCACACGTTCTCTGAAACGAAAAATATACCCTGACAATACTAAATCGGCCTTCAGGGCACGCCCTGTTTCTATCAACAAATTTCGTTCCGACAACTTTTTTTTATCCTCTGATAACAGATCTGACACAACTCCCCGAGACTGACTTGCGGGTATAAGCTCAATATCTTTGCGATCCTTCAATAAAACAAACACCTGCTCCGTGAGCATATTATCTGCATCTTCAGCAACCTTTCCTGTCATGAAAACCTTTCCAGAGATCGGACAACGGACATTCACGTTTTCACCATACACCGCTGACATATTTTTAAAGGGGAAAATTAGAATCTTTTCTACGCCTGATGTCTGGAGCACATTTTCCTTGACCACAATATTGTTTCTGCATCCCGGCAAAAACAGTATCACCGTTAAAAGAAAAAATTTAATCCATAAGGCCGTTTTATTTTTCACTTTCTTTTTGTACATTATTCAGCAGTCAGGGTGTTTTTCTTGTCAAGCTTTGTATATAGCGTAATGAATGATCAGCAGCGAAATCATACATTGTTTGAAACTATTAAGGATCGTTAAGATAGAACAGCGGTATTTTGAGTTCGTAATTAATATGCGTTAAGCGAGGAGTCATATAACCTATTTATTTAAAGCCATATTTTCTGTTCTATCTTTACGAACCGTTATGGTTGAGTTTGTATGATGTAGTCGCTGATTATTCATGGAGCTATTGAATCGGAAAAACTCCTCGAACCCTCACATTATTACAAAACACCTTTGGAAGATCGAATGCCCTTTAAGCGATCATCAAAAGAAGTTGCCTGATCCAGAGCCCTTGCCACAGTTTTGAAAATAGACTCGAGAATATGATGTTCATTTTCTCCATAAAGAACATTCACATGGAGATTCATTCCGCTCCGGTTTGAAAATGCCCGTAAGAATTCCTTTGTAAGGGACGTGAAATTATTCCCTCCCACATCAGCTTTTTGGGGAACATTATAAACCAGAAAGGGACGTTTAGACAAATCAACCGCAACGGAAGATAAAGCGTCATCCATGGGTGTAACAGAATGGCCGAATCGTTTTATTCCTTTTCTATCGCCGAGAGCCTTGTCAAAAGCATCCCCCAAGACAAGACCCACATCTTCGATCGTGTGATGGAAATCAACATCAATATCTCCGGTGGCAACAATGGAAAGATCAAAAAATCCATGAACGGTAAAAAGTGTCAGCATATGATCAAAAAAAGGGATTCCTGTGGATATGTTATCTTTGCCGCTGCCGTCTAAATTCAGCTCCAAAGTAATTCGTGTTTCTTTTGTTTCGCGTTCAATTTTAGCAGTACGTTCCATAATTTTATTGTTCCTTAATTGTATGTTTCCCTTTTGGACTTCGCGATGCACTTACGGCAAACGCATGGGTATTTTTAATAGATCTTGTGCAGTAGAATTAGATATCACATAAATGACCGGTGCAAATTAGTCCGCTTCGCTATCAATTGGAATGTTGGAATGTTGGAACACTGGAATATTGGGTTTTGGGAAAATGGAAAGTCGGGTAGTTGTAAAATTCCTATTGACGTGAACTAAATAGAGGAATGTCATCTTCTTTAAATCATCATTCCGATATTCCAATATTCCATTTTTCCATGTCCGAGTTTAAAATATAAATCTAAAAAATACTATTATTTTCAATAAATTATAGAATTTGCGTGACGTTAAATTAATTAAGGGGGTTTTGGTGGAGATGAAGGGAATCGAACCCTCGACCTCGGCGTTGCGAACGCCGCGCTCTCCCGACTGAGCTACATCCCCACAAAACAGTCACTATCTCATATCAAATTGTTTCAGACCGGTCAATTTAAAAAAGTTATTCATAATATTTCGATCTTTTTAAAACTTGCATTATTATTCTATAAAAATTAAGAAGCTTATGTTATCAATTTTGATTTTCATAAAAAAGGAAATTTATGACACATAAGATTATATTAAATGACGCCTTTAAGCGTTTCACCCTGGATCAGGATAAAATATTATCACCCGGAGAAACGGTCAGAAGATTCAAGGAAAAATTAAAAAAAGTTAAACTCGATATCCTTGAATACACGGTTAGAATCGATAATGGAAGATTGGGCATTCCGGTCTATTTCAGTAGTTGCGGTAAGGATGCAGTTAAAATTATTGGGACAAAAAAACAAATGGGGAAAGGGGCGACTCCCCGGCAATCTGAGGCCAGTGCGATAATGGAGCTTGCCGAAAGATACAGTTTTTTTAGCTTCTATAAAAATCCAGAAAACTTTTTTATTCAAAAATACCGTGACATAAAAGAGAAAGCCATTTCTTTTGAAATGATCGCGCGGTCCGTTCACGATGATTCAGATGATCTGGAGATATCCAGAAAGATATTTGAGGAACTTCCCTTAAAATGGACACATGCCTTTAATCTGACCCGAAATCAAGAAGTCGCAATCCCTTTTAACTGGTTTTTCACTATAAATGAGTTCAACGGTCCATCGGCCGGCAACTGCGTTGAAGAAGCAATAAGCCAGGGCATTTGCGAAATTGTTGAACGGCACGTATCTTCAATCATCAGCAGAAACCGTCTGAAGGTGCCGGCAATTCATGCGGATTCAGCCACAGATCCCATGGTTGTGGAAATGATACAAAAATATAGAAATAACGGCGTAAAATTCTATATCTCAGATTTTTCTCTGGACATGGGCATCCCTTCCGTTGGGGTGCTGGCCTATGATCCTTTAAATTTTCCGGCAAAGAGTGAAATCGTCTGGACAGCCGGAACAACACCCGACCCGGAAAAGGCCCTAAGTCGGGCCCTTACGGAAGTCGCCCAGCTTGCCGGTGATTTTAATACAGGTTCCAACTATGTGGCCAGCGGCCTTCCAAAATTTAAAAAAATAGAGGATGCCGATTTTATCATCAGGCCGGGTAAAGAGATAGATATCAATGCCCTTTCTAACATTTCGAATGAAAATATTAAGATTGAGGTTCAAAACTTAATTTCCGCTCTCTCAAAAAAAAGTATGGAAGTCATTGTGGTCAACACCATACATCCGTTACTTGAAATACCGGCTTTTTATACCATTATACCCGGGGCACATTTCAGAGAACGGGCTCTGGGAACAAGTGTGGGGATGTTCTCTGCCAAAATTATCACTGAAAACAAAAGTCCTAACCTGGCCATTAATGAGCTTAAAAAGATAGAAAAAATGCTTCCGGGCAAATATTACATCCAATTTTATCTGGGGTCATGCCACCTGGCTCTCAATGATCCGGCATCAGCGCTCAGCTATTTTAACCGGGCTCTGGAACTTGATCCCAAAGAACAGGATATCCCCAGTATTTATTCTTACATGGGTGTCTGCCTCAAAGAAATGGGAGAATACCGAAGGGCACTTGCGGTATTAAAGAATGCAGAAAAGTATGATAAAGAAAGAACGGATATCTATAACTTAATGGGATTCAGCTATTTCAAACTCAAAGAACATGAAAAGGCCATCGCATGTTTCAAAAAGGTCCTCCAGCTGGACCCTGGTTCAGCTATCGATTATGCCAATATTGCTTCAAATTATCGGGATATCGGCCAAAAAGGAAAAGCCATTCAATATTATGAGATGGCATTGGCCATGGATCCTGAAATAGAGTTTGCAAAGGAAAGTCTGATCAGGCTGCGGAAAAACTAACTCGTGCCCACCCATAAATGGTTTTTTTGCCCAATCTCTGCGTTATGTTCAAAAAATAATCCTCGGAATATTAAACATATGCCTGCCTGCCCCGTAGGTCCGGCAGATCGTACCGGGGTGGTTATTTTTTTCACATGCCTTGATCTTGAACAAAAATCCTCATTTATGGGTGGACACTAAACCCAATTTTTCACAGCTTTAATATGATGAATTTATCCTTGAAATAAAAATTCCCAAATGCTGCTCAGGTGTCATTGTCGGGCGCGAGTTCGCGCGTCTCCCACCAAGCCTTGCCGTAATTGATAAAAAGCTGCTCACCGGCATAAACATCTTTTATGGTATGAAAAACGATCAGGTCCCGCTCCGTATCATGCCAATATTCGGTATTGTGCTGGTCTGCATGATTGAAAATACTTCCCCAACCCAGGGGAAGGGAATAGTATTCGGAGTCTTTTTCCGAATCATCATGCTCCGGCTCCAGAGAATAAACATAGTCATTTAAAATACCGGAACAATCATCCGACCGGATACGCAAATGATGGCACTCTTCCAGCGTCGTATCGGCCGGAATATATTTGGTTGCAAAAATGCCGCAGCCATACTTACAGGGCGCTACAACCAGATCGGGGTGTCTAAAAAATGGTTGAAATGAGAGTTTGCTCATATTTCCCGTCCGGCGTGTCATTGTGAGTAAAATTAAAGAACCTTGACCCATAGGGTTATGTTAATTTTTATTGAAGCATTAAGATTATGTTTGGTCAAGTATTTGCCTGACAACCTTTTTCATGTTCACAAAATGAGTTCCTTTCCAGTAAATTTTATCGCAGGATGGGCATTGAACATATTCATCGCGGAACTCTTTTGTCTTTGGAGGAATTCTATTTAAGATTTTTTCCTTTGATACGCTCTTTAATCGGGTGTTGCAAACAAGGCATCTTGAAAAAGGCTTTATATCATTTTTAATATCAAGGTAATCTATAATTCGTCTGATCTGTTCCGGGGTCGTACCCGGGCGTAAAAAAATCCCATGGGTCACCCCTTTGAATTTAAGGAGCTTTTTGCTCCGGGTGAGTATTATTCGGCTTTCCGTATTGGATATTTTAATTATTTCACGGGGGGTAAGTAAGGGGTCGTAAAAACAATCAAATCCCAGGACTCGCATATATTTAACGATATCCCCAAGGTTGATATCAGCTATATATTTGTTCCTGCGAAGTGGAATTTTTCTGAGCCGGGTAACATCCGTAATATCGAGGGATTCAAAAACAGGATATACACTGACTTGGTCTCCATCTCGGAGAATGTAATTAAAATCTACTGAGTTTCCGTTTACCAAAATGAGATCAATTTCCGTATGAGGAACTCCGAATGCTTCTATCATATCTTTTATTGATCTTTTCCCTATAAACGGTGCTTCAAAATCAGTTTTTCTTCTGTGCTTTGGAAGAAAGACATTTAATTCTTCATAAAAGCGAAATGTTCCTTTTGGCATGGATAAGATTTTCTATTCAGGATAGCGGTATGCCAGCAATTCATGGGCAAGACTCGTGTAGTCTAATGAACCGTAGCTGGTCTTTCTGTAAAAAACCACAGGCTTTTTTACATCAGCACTTTCCGCAATAGTTGTATTAACCCTTATGATAGTATCGAAAAGCAAATCAGCATACGTCTCATGATTTTTCAGCTTTTCTAAAATGTTATGGCTTACCCTTGTCCGGGAGTCAAACAAGGTCGCAACAACACCGGTTATCCTAAGATCCTTATTAATATTCTCCTTGACGGCAAAAATAGTGTCAAAGAGGTCATCCAGCGCGGCATAAGCATACGGATGTGTCTGGCACGGTACAATAACCTCTTTGGCATAAGCCAATACATTGACGGTCAGCAGGGAAAGACTGGGTGGTGTATCAAGAAGTATGAAATCATATTCTCCGGATATACTTTCTAGCGATTCTTTCAACCGGTTTTCCCTTCCGGTCTCGTCAATCAGTTCTACCTCGGCACCGGCGAGGTCCACATGGGACGGTAAAAGATCAAGACCTTTCCATTTTGTCGGAACAATCACATCGGCCGGCCCAATGGATATATTATCTTTTATGAGATCATATACCGTCAGCATGCCATCTTCGATGTCGACACCCAGTCCCCGGGTCGCGTTAAACTGCGGATCCATGTCCACAACAAGAACGGTTTTTCCTTCTCTGCAAAGAGCGGCTCCAAGATTTACGACCGTAACGGTTTTCCCAACGCCACCCTTTTCATTTGCCACAGCGATGATTCTGGTCTTTTTATCACCCATAATTAACACCTCCCTTTCTAATTATCAGTCAATCCGATCGATTCCAGCTTTTCTCTTATTATATTTATCTGTTCATCGATTCTCAAAGCCGTCTGTTCCATCTCTTTCAGGATTTCAGACGCCTGTTTTTTGTCAAGCAGCTTGTTGTTTATTAGTTCTAAGATATCGGAAAGATCTGTAACATAAACCCGGAAACGATCGGTTAGGGCTTCGTAAAGGCTATTGGATACCGCTTCAATAAGTTTATATATATATTGAAATTTGATGTTCTCCTGATAGTCCTTGAAATGAAAAACCACCGATTTTTCTGTTTCCCGTTTCACTCGCAGAACGCCATCCTTCAATGCCAGTACTTCCTGTTCGTTTTTACTTCGAATCGGTTTTTTTAAAAATTTTTTAAAAAATTTAAGAACGGTATAAAATCCGAGACGTATGACGGCTTCGGTTTTCATTCTTGCCGTATAATTTATGGACGCAACTGCAGGAGGAAGCGCTAATCCGGCGATACCCTTTATCGAGTCGATGTCAGGCAACCCGATCCTTTCCTGGTTCTTTGGAGACTTGTTGATTCCAAAATTTCCCATCATCTTGTTATATTCAACAATAGCATCCTGTACCATGACATCGAATGAACTGTTAACGGAGTCAAAATATTCCTTTATCCGTGTCTCTTTTTCCCTTACAAAACGAATCACTTCAGGATTTATTGTTTCGGCCATGTAGGTGCCAAGCGCCTGCTTGAATTCCTGAAAAATTAGGTATAGCGTGTTTGAGAAGCCTGCAGCTTTAAGATTTTCTTCATAATTTTGATACGGCACGGTATAGCTTCTGACAAATTCAACAATATCACCCAAAAGATCTCCGGATCGCAGGTCAAAATAACAATCAATGTCCGCTTTTAACTCGTCCTTTATCTTTTGAATAGAGCCATCAAGGGTATTTTTCATCATCGACGTGATCTTATTCATTCTTATCTGGTTATGTTTTATCGTTTCAATGACCTCATTTGCACTGTCGGCATCTTTGGCAAAAATATTCTGATGGACTAAAATCCAATGGGTCATTCCCGATAAAATCACACTCAGACGTTCGAGATGGTTTTTCAAAAGCAGAAAATGGCTGCCCCGGGTCAGTTTATTATAAAATAATGATTCAAAACGCTCTGTTTCATGGCCTGAAAAGGCTGTAAGTTCTTTTTCTTTTTTCCATTGCGCAAGTCTCAGACTGTCTTTTTGCGACAGGTTTTCATTTTTCACTTTAAAAAGATTAAAAAGCGCTGATATTGAATAAATCTCGGGATCCGGTTTTATCATTGAAAGCTCTTCTTTTACTTTTTTAACCAGGACTTGAAGGTCGTCGATCGATTCATGCTCGCTGAAATCACAATTGATAATGAACAAAATGTTATCCATAATCCCCATTTTTTTTATTATGGATAAAAATTTGATATCGGCCTCCCGAAGTCCGGTTCTGCTGCTAACCACATAAATAATAAGATGAGTTAAAATCAAATAATCCTGGATCATGGCAAGATGAAGGGGATTGGGAGAATCGCTTCCCTGGCAGTCGGCAATTTCTATATTGGAGTCAATATTTCCTGAATCAATTTCCAGTTCAATATCCTTAAGATAGATCGCCATAGATCCGTCACCCACAAAAGTCCAGTGTTCTGCAAACTTGTTGTCCTCATAATAACTCGTTAATCTATCTGAGGAAATCATGTCCTTCACCTTTTCATATCCTTTAATGTATGAAGTTAGAAGAACACTGTTAAGATTTCGGGAATAATTGGTAAAAAGATGTTCTGTGCCCAAAGTGGATAATGCCTTCTGAAGATCAATTCGCTCACCTGTTCGCCTTATGTCGAACCTGTTCTTTTGGGTACGCCAATCTAAAGATGGAAATAGAGCCAGGGCCTGATCTATCTCGGAATTAACTTCATCCCAGGATTTAAACCAAAGCTTGGCTTTAAGGTTTTCTCCACCCCGCACCCGTGTAATAATCGATGTAACAACCCCTGCGCCCCGTTTTAAATAATCTCCTTTGAAAAGTGAATTGATAAACGAGCTTTTACCGGATTTAATGGTTCCCACAACAGCAACACGAATAATTTGTTCCGACATTTGTTTATAAATAGTGCTGCATGTCTTTTGCCAATCTGCAAATGAATCATCAGGCATTCCGGTTATCGATCCGGCATCGGAAAAAAGAGCCGAAATGTCCTGATTTATCTGTAAAAGTTCTTTCTTAAGTGATTTAAATGTATTCATTCTGGTGAAATTTTATATTTTGTTAAAACATTTGGAATTTTATTTAAAAAATAGCTCTGACGTTGGCGCTTTTTATTAC
>Ga0180432_10007770_pt1 | contig 13541 bp, 11 predicted proteins | sample SS_ome_10_FD_132414 | JGI IMG/M metagenome (GOLD analysis project Ga0180432, IMG submission 132414) | Hypersaline lake sediment archaeal communities from the Salton Sea, California, USA - SS_1_MS_2 metaG | ecosystem: Environmental > Aquatic > Non-marine Saline and Alkaline > Hypersaline >...
ATCGGCACCAGACAGCAAGCCCGGGCCATTGCCAGCATCCAACGCGACATCGAAAGCCGTCACGTCCACGCCGCCGTTGACCTGCCGCACCCGCTCAGCGAGCACAGCCACTTTGGACCGTCCAAGGGTGCCCTCAAGACACCCGAGCTGACGGTTGAGATTGTCTTCGTCAAACCGGTCGCCATCCACCAGGATGAGGCGGCCAACGCCCATGCGTGCGAGGCCCTCGACCACCCATCCTCCCAACCCGCCACAGCCAACCACAGCCACGCAAGAGCTCAGCAAAGCGGCCTGACCGTCCCAGCCAACGGTGCCTAGGCTCCGCCGATAGCGTACGGGCATGATGTGCGCGCGCACCGCCGCCAATTCGACGTCCCTGCGAGACCTCCCAAGCTCCTCGGCGATGGCACGGCTATCGTCCAGAGCTAGCAGTCTGACAGATCCATCTGTACCAGGCAGCGTCCGTGCGCCCTCACCCAGCGCTTTCCTCAGGGCATCGCTCTCGCCATCGAAGCTCTTCACGCTTCCCCCATGGTTACGCTTCGCACGGAACTGGCGGGGGCTGGCAGACCGGACAATAGTGCGTCCCGCGCTGCGCGAGACGCGTCTTCTTGATGATGGTCCCGCAGGACTCGCACGGCTCGCCCTCGCGACCATAGACCCGAAGTGCGAACTGATGCCCACCGGCATCACCATCCGGCGTCCTAAAGTCCTGGAAGGTGGTCCCCCCGTGCTCGACGGCTTCTGTCAGCACAGACCGCACGGCCGCATGCAAGCGAGCGACATCGTCCTCAGAAAGCCGATCAGCCGTTACGGCCGGGTGCAGATCAGCCCGATGCAACGCCTCATCGACATAGATGTTACCCAGACCCGCCACAAAGGCCTGATCCAACAGTAAGGGCTTGATCATGCGACGCCTAGTCTGTAGATCACGAACCAAGCGATCAAGAGTCCAGTGGGCGGAGAGAGGCTCTGGCCCCAGGCCACCAGTGACAGCGTCAGGGTCGTCCAAGAGCCAGACGCGTCCGAACGTGCGTTGATCCTCAAGCCGCATGGCCCGGCCCGATGCAAGCTCTAGCAGCAGCCTCGTGTGCTTGGTTGGGGAGTCACCGGCTTGCACGATGCACAGTCGCCCCGACATGCGGAAATGCACCACAAGCCAGCTACGGGGCTCCAGCTCTGCCAGAAGATATTTGCCACGCCGTCCAAAGCTGGAGAAGCGCCGTCCCTCGATCATCTCGGCAAAGCCCGTGGCATCCGGTGACGCGATGGTGCGCTCAAGCAAGACATGCGCCTTGGTGACCGTATCACCCACCACACGACGGCGAAGGCAACGCGCTACCGTCTCGACCTCTGGCAGCTCTGGCATCAGCGCGATCGCGCCAAGGCAACTGCACCACTCCGCACACGTGCGAGCCAGCTGGGACGGAGGACCTCCCAGGCTTGATCGCCTCGCTCCCCAGCGAACGACGCAGGCGTGAGCGTGGGCACCGGACCCAGTCCGAGGCTCGCCCGCCACCGGGCCTCGAGTTCGTCCAGCCCGAAACCAAGGACCTCCTGTAGCGCATCATCCTGCCGCCGCCCTTCAGAGAACACGGCCAGGAGGTCGCGCATAGCCTCGTCACCGTACTCGTCCAGGATGAATGCCACCACGGAGTAGGCTTGGCCGTAGAACAGGTTCACTTCCTCGGGATCCCCGGTGTAGCTTGTCAGTGATCGCAACGAGATGAGCTCGTCGCGCGCGATGGCAGCATCCAATGCCGTACGGTTGCTGCGAGGGAGCTCCCCTTCCGCGTACATTGCCAAGCCTTCGTCCAGCCAACGCGGGATCTCGATGTAGGGGTTGTCGGTGGCCAATCCCACGACCACATGGCACAGCTCGTGCGCCAGCGTCTCTCGCACGTCGCCGTGAGAGCCGAGCAATAGGAGCGTCCCATCCCCCATGGCCATGCCCAGAGTCACGACACGCGCATCGTACGACTCGCTCCTCGTGGACGTGGCACGCGACATATCGCGTTCGTTATTGTAAACCCAGATCATTGCCTCGCCCGGGCGAGGCACGCCCATGTCCATCGCCAGCCGATCGATGACGTCCTCCGCCAGCGACAGCAGCTCCTCGGCCTGACTCCCGGCGCGTCCGTGCCAATGGAGGGTCACCCGCCCACCTTCCACTTGCTGCCACTCGATATTCTGATCCACATAGAGAAGCTGTTCCTCTGGCAACGGCTTGGTCTCGCCCGACACCAGTACGACTTCCCACCAGGCCCGCAATCGCGTCCCTGGGGCGAACTGCCCCGCCTCGAGCTCTTCGGTGTGCGAGAGCCTGAGCGCGTTCCCAGATGGCATCTCGGGATAGATCCTGCGCACAACCGGCTCGCCCACCACGCCATAGAAAAGGATCACCTCCTCGATAGGTTCATCGCTCTCAAGCTCGACCTCGAAAGTGATGCTCTCCGAGAAAGCGTAGGTCACAGCCCTTCCAGTAACGCGAACGGGCTCCGACGCCACAACCATCGCGGGCCGATGCAAGAGCAAGCCCAGCACCAGCAACCATAGAAGGGCAGCCCGCCGGGAAGCTGCCATCGGCCTGGCCGGTCTCGAGACAAGGATTCGTCTATGCATGCGGCTCGGGAAGATCTTCCGGGTCCACATCGATGTACTTGGTGCCCTCCTCGATCAGCATGACCGGGATCCCGTCGACAATGGGGTATTTGCGGCGGCAGGCATCGTTCTGGCAAACGAGCCATTCATCGCGCACCAGCACAACACGCGTCTTGCAAGCGGGGCAAGCCAGAATAGAGAGAAGGTCATCGGATAGCATGGGTCGCCTCCAGCGAGCGGATCATGGCCTTTCGAAGCTTGCCAAGTATACCACAGGGCGGCTGCCACGCTCAACCATTTGCCTCCTTCCGGTGCGCATGTTATACTCGGTTTCTGGGTGGAAACCCATCATCAAACACGCCCTCATGTGGCCGATGTCGTGCCCACTCCGCGTTGCGGGGTGGGTTCATCTGCGAGTCAGAGGGCGGGTGTCCAAAACGAGTCTATGGAGGGAACTGTGCCAATCGCGACCATGAGAGAGCTGTTGGAGGCCGGCGTCCACTTTGGCCATCGCAGCCGCCGCTGGGATCCCAAGATGCGCCCGTACATCTTCACGGAGCGCAACCACATCCACATCATCGACCTTTCGCAAACCATGGAAGCGCTCGAGCGAGCGCACGCCTTTATCCGGGACACGGTGGCAGAGGGCGGCACCATCGTCTTTGTCGGCACCAAGCGCCAGGCCCAAGACACGATCGAGAGCCAAGCGACGCGCTGCGGTATGCCCTATGTCAACGAGCGTTGGCTCGGCGGTACGCTCACGAACTTTCGCACCATCCGCTCTCGCATCGATTATATGCTAGAGCTAGAGGGCCAAGAGGAGCGCGGTGAGTGGGCCGTCTTGCCGAAAAAGGAAGCAACTGGCAAGGCCCGCGAGCTGGCCAAGCTTCACCGCAAGATCGGCGGCCTGCGCAATCTCAACCAGATGCCAGATGCCATCTTTGTGGTGGATATCGAAGCCGAGGATATCGCTATAGCGGAAGCCAACCGCGTCGAGATCCCGATCATTGCCATCGTGGATACCAACTGCAACCCAGATCCCATTGACTATGTGATTCCTGGCAACGATGACGCGATCCGCTCCATCTTGCTGATGACGACCAAGATCGCCGATGCCGTCGTAGAAGGGCAGCAGATGCGCGGCGTTATGATGGAGGAAGAGCCACAGAGCACCCTCGAGCCCGCCGGCGTGTACGAGGAAGTCTATGGCCCCAGGGATCAGCCAGAGGAGGCCACCACGACCACCCTGGCGAATGATGTGATCTCGGCTATGGACGATGATGAAGACGAAGACATCCTCATCATCGACGAGGACGAAGAATAGTCGGCCATCAGAATGGCGCGATCCTCTCGATCGCGCCCATCATCGTAGCAGATTGGGAGAGAATCAACGTATGGCAGTCACCATCGAGATGATTAAGGAGCTCCGCGAACTCACAGGTGCGGGCGTCTTGGACTGCAAGAGGGCCCTCGAAGAGACCGACGGCGATTTCGAGGCAGCGACAGAGATACTAAAGCAGAAAGGCCTTGCGGCAGCCGCCAAAAAGGCAGACCGTGAGGCGGGCGATGGCCTGGTGGAAGCATACATCCACGCTGGCGCCAAGCTCGGCGTGCTTGTAGAAGTGAACTGCGAGACTGACTTTGTGGCACGCACCGACGAGTTTCAGGCATTCTGCCATGACGTCGCCATGCAGATCGCTGCGGCAGACCCCAAGTGGATCTCGCAAGACGATGTCCCAGAAGACGTCCTAGACGAGCAGAAAGACGCCATCCGCGCCGAGATGGCCGGCGAGAACAAGCCCGCGCACGTGATGGATCGCATCATCGAGGGCAAGCTGCGCAAGTTCTACCAGGAAAACTGCTTGCTCGATCAGCAGTTTATCCGAGATGAAGATCAGACAATCCAGCAGCTTCTGACAGAGACCATCGCCAAGCTGGGCGAAAACATCGTGATCGCCCGTTTCGCACGGTTCCAGATCGGCTAGTCTGACCAGGGCGGAGTGAGGTCACATCTCCGCTCCGCCCTCTCTATCGCTTCCGCGGAGGAATGCATGGCCAAGCCCAGATACGCACGGGTGCTGCTCAAACTCTCGGGCGAGTTCATGGCCTCCGACAAGGGATTCGGCGTTGATCCGAACACCGCTGATCAGCTAGCCCAACAGATCAAGCTGGCTAGCGAGCTTGGCACCGATATCGGCATTGTCATCGGCGCAGGAAACATCTGGCGCGGCGGAGCTGCCGTCGCCAGGGGCATGGATCGAGCTAGCGCGGACTATATGGGGATGCTCGGCACGGTGATCAACGCACTTGCGCTCCAGGATGCGTTGGAGCGTCTCGGTGTCGTCACCCGCGTCCAGACGGCTATCGAGATCCGCCAAGTCGCAGAACCCTATATCCGACGTCGGGCCATTCGCCACCTGGAAAAGGGGCGCGTCGTCATCTTTGGCGCGGGCACCGGGAACCCCTTTTTCACCACCGACACGGCCGCCGCCCTGCGGGCCATGGAGATCGGCGCGGAGATCCTCCTCAAGGCCACCAAGGTCGACGGCATCTACGATGACGATCCCCTCACGAACTCGCATGCCAAGCGTTTTGAGCATATCTCATTCATTCAGGCTCTCAACATGGGGCTACGCGTTATGGACAGCACAGCCCTGTCCCTATGCATGGACAACGATCTGCCCGTGATGGTGTTCAAGCTCGCTCCCCCAGACAGCCTAGTCCGGGCCATCCGAGGCGAGCCCATCGGCACCATGGTATCGCGCCGCTAGCCAACAGAGAGCCACTCGACCGAGCCCTGTCTGCAGTGACGTCACAGAGCAATACGGAGGCCACACATGACTGATGATCTTCTACTCGAAGCCGAGGAAAAGATGGCCAAGGCCGTCGACGCCCTGAGACACGATCTGCTTACCATACGAACAGGTCGTGCCTCGCCAGCGCTGGTCGAAGACCTGAAGGTCGAGGTGTACGAGTCAGTGATGCCGCTCAACCAGTTGGCCACCATCGCCGTGCCGGAACCCCGTCTCTTGGCGATTCGCCCGTGGGACGCCTCGACGCTGTCCGCCATCGAGCGCGCCATCCTCAAGTCGGATCTTGGCCTCACGCCGAACAACGATGGCAAGATCATCCGGCTCAGTATTCCCTCTCTCAACGATGAGCGCCGGAAGGACCTGGCACGCATGGTCAACCAGCGGGTCGAAGAGAGCCGCATCGCCGTGAGGAACGTTCGCCGCGATGCGATGAAGCTGCTGCAATCGCTCGAGAAAGACGGGGACATCTCTGAGGATGACCGCTACCGGGCCCAGGACGACCTGCAGGAGCTCACGGACGAGTACATCGGCAAGCTCGATGCTCTAGGCGAGGCCAAGCAGACAGAGATCATGGAAGTGTAATGAGCGAGCAGGCAGAGCTGCCCCCGCTGCCGCCGCTAGAGCGCGTCCCGCGCCATGTCGCCATCATCATGGATGGCAATGGACGCTGGGCTAGAGCACGGGGGTTGCCGCGCACAGCAGGCCATCGGGCCGGCACGGAGAACCTTCGCGAGGTCCTCCGGGCTGCCGTCGAGTTCGGCATCGAGCAGCTCACCATCTATGCCTTCTCCACGGAAAACTGGGCTCGCCCCAGACCTGAGGTGCGAGCCCTGCTCGCGCTTGCCGAGAGCGTCCTCGACAATCGTCTGCAAGAGCTACACGAATCCGGGGTCCGGCTTCGGCATCTTGGTCGCACAGAAGGGCTTCCCCAGGCCATCGTCCGCAAGATTGCGCATGCGGAGGGGCTGACGGCAAACAACACCCGCCTCGGCCTGAACATCGCCTTCAACTTTGGCGGGCGCGCCGAGATCGTGGACGCCGTGAAGGCTATCATCGCGGAGCATCCGTCTCCTGACGAGATCGATGAACAGACGATAGGCGACCATCTCACGACTCGCGGCCTGCCCGATCCAGACCTCGTCATTCGCACCGCTGGCGAGATGCGTTTGAGCAACTTTCTCATCTGGCAGACGGCGTATGCCGAGTACTATAGCACTGAGGTGTTCTGGCCTGATTTCGGCCGCGAGGAGCTGCACCGGGCCCTTGAAGCCTTCCAGGAGCGGCACCGCCGGTTCGGACGGCTTGACTCCGACCAGAGCTGACATCTCATCCATCGTCACGAGAGCTGGAGGAGCATGATGCTGAGCAGAAGGTTGGCGAGCGCAGCCGTGCTCATCCCGATCGTTGGGGCAGCCGTCTACTTTGGCGGAGCTTGGCTCGGTGCTCTTGTGCTGGTAGCGGTAGGTCTCGCCACCAATGAGCTCGTGAGCCTTCTACGGCAGCACGACCTGCATCCCTCCAGGGTGGCTGCGCTGCCTCTGGCACTGCTTCTCGTCGCAGATGGTAGCTGGCCCGAGCTTCAGCTCCTCGAACCAGTTCTGGTGCTGTTCACCCTGGTTCCGGCCAGCATCGCCGTATTTCAGCGCAACCAACCCGGCTCGCTAGAGAGCTGGGCCGTGCTAACAGCGGGGGCGCTATACGTGGGCTATGGTGCCAGCCACGTTGGACGCCTTCGGGCCACACCCAACGGATTCGCATGGCTGGCAACAGCGCTGATTGCCACCTGGATCTGCGACACGGCCGCCTATATAGTCGGCATGCATCTGGGGAAACGGCGTCTCGCGCCCAAGGTTAGCCCCAAGAAATCCTGGGAAGGCACGTTTGGTGGCCTTGGTGGCGCCCTTCTCGTTTCGATGCTGGCGGGCCCCTTGTTCCTGCGCATCGGGATCGGCTCGAGCGTCCTCTTGGGGGTGATCATCACAGCTGCCGCTACCTTTGGCGATCTGGCCGAGTCTGTCATCAAGCGACAAGTGGGCGTCAAGGACTCGAGTTCGCTGATTCCGGGTCATGGCGGCATGTTGGATCGCATCGATAGCCTGCTTTTCGTCGTGCCTCTGGTATACTGGTACCAGGTCGCTCTCCGGGCGCTTGAACTGTTGCGTTGACACACCATGTGATGGTATGGAAACGATCACTCTGACCGGCATCCTAGAGTTCGCAAGCCTGGCGCTGTCTTCTGCCATTGTCATCCTCGATTTCTCGTTGCTGATCTACATCCTGGCGCAGAACCTGCAGAGTCCTGTAGCGCAGGCCTTTGCCGAGATGATGGCCTTTGTCGCTCTCATCTACCTCGTGGACGTCACCATCGTCAGCGCAGAGACGCCCGAGGCAGCCCACATCTGGCTCCGGATCCAGTGGCTAGGGATCGCGTTTGTGCCCGCGGTGAGCTACCGCTTCTCCGACGCAGTGCTCCGCACGACCGGCACGCGAACGCGCTACCGGCGCGCAATCGCTGCAGTGGCCTATCTCTTGGGAGCGGCCACCTTTGCAGCAGTCGTGTTCACGCCCTGGCTCGTAGCGGGCGTCGGCCAGAAGGGGCGCTTCTATCATTTCGTCGCTGGGCCACTGTTCTGGGTCTTTGCAGCCTACTACTTGCTCATCAACCTGGCCGCCTGGCTCAACGTTCGTCGCGCCCAGCTTCAGAGCCTCACCTCGTCAGCGCGGCGACGCATGTCCTATCTGGCCCTCACCATTCTCGCGCCAAGCATCGCTGCCTTCCCCTACCTTCTCGTACCCACCGCGGCCGAGGCGCTTTCCATCAATGTGATCCTCTTGCTCACCTTGATGGCCAACGCTGCCATCGCCGGCATGACACTCGTCATCGGCTACACCGTGGCCTATCAGGGCATGTTCGTGCCCGACCGAGTCATCAAGCATCGGCTGATCCACTTTTTGCTGCGCGGTCCCCTGGTCGCCATCATGGTACTCATCCTGATGCTCCTAGTGCCCAGCGTCGAGTCGATCCTGGGCCTGCCGCGCGATACCGTCATGGTGGCATTGGTAGCAGGGACCGTGGTGTTGCTACAGATCCTGGTCAACAAGGCCAAACCGATCATCGACCGCCTCGCTCATCCCCATGATCACCGCGAGCTCGCGCTGATCGAAGCACTAGACGAGCGTCTCCTGACCACCACCGACTTGGAGCAGCTCCTCGAGAACACCCTCATCACGCTCTGCGAGAGACTGCGGGCGTCGTCTGGGTTCATCGTGGCCATTCGCAGCTCGGAGCTGGTCCTTAGGATCTTTTGTGGACCGCAGCAAGCAGCCTCCGATCTGCTATCGGGGATGTCGCTTGCAGGCCTCCTCGACGAGGTGAGCAAGAGCCGCGTCGAAAGCGAACTCTCCAACGAGGACTGGATCGTGGCCGATGGACACTGGCTGCTTCCTCTGCGGGCGGGCCAGGACCGCGCCATCCTCGGTGTCGTGGGCGTGCGTGCAGTCGCCGCCGAGCCCGCATTCGAGGACGAGGAACTGCTAGCAGCGCAGCGCATGGTTGAGCGCCTAGATCGAGCGTTGGAAGATATCCAGCTCCAGCGCCAGGTGCTGGCCATCGTGCAGGGCCTCGAGAGCGAGCTCGTGCAACTGCAGGAATGGCGCTCGCAGCCCTCATTCGCCAGCTCTAGCGCACGGCAAGGTCTGGCGACGAATCCCATCCACTCGCCTGGATTCACGCAGACCGTCAAGGAAGCGCTCGGTCAACTTTGGGGAGGGCCCAAGCTCACCCACAGCCCCCTCATGCGTCTGCAAGTCGTGCGCGATCGCCTGCCCGAGAACGACCATGTCCCCGCCAAGGCGGCGCGGTCGGTTCTCACCGAAGCCATCGAGCGCCTGCGTCCCGAGGGCGAACGCAGCCTTACCGCCGCCGAATGGCTGCTCTACAACATCCTGGAGCTTCGCTATCTCCAGGGTCACAAGATCCGCGATATCGCAAGGCGCTTGGCGATGAGCGAGTCCGACTACTATCGAAAGCAACGTATTGCCATCGAGCAGGTGGCCGAGATGCTGATCCAGATGGAGCGCGCGGTGCCTGCCCCAGAGGACGGAAGCGACGCCGTCGCCAGCTAGCAGCCGGGAGCGTACGATGGCTTGGACCCTTCTACACGCAGCCGATGCACACCTCGGCTATGCTCAGTACGGTCTCAAAAAGCGACAACAGGACTTTGCCCGGGCGTTCGCCACGATGGCCCAAGAAGCCATCGCGCAAGACGTGCGAGCGGTTCTTTTCGCCGGCGACCTGTTCCACAAGCGCACCGTGGATGCCAACACGCTCTACCAAGCCGTCTCGGTGCTCCAGATGCTGCGTGATGCCGGCATCCAGGTCATCGCGGTCGAAGGAAACCACGAGCGCGCCCATTTTCGCGAGCCGCTTTCTTGGCTCGACTTTCTCGCACAGATGGACCTTCTTGTCCCGCTCACACCCGAGTACCACCAGGGCAAGCTCGCCCTCTTGCCGTGGGACGCTCGCGAGCGCCGTGGGGGCTACATCGACCTCCCACACCGTCTGCGCATAGTCGGTTGTCGCTATGTGGGCGCTTCCACGCCAGCAGTAGTCACGGATCTGGCCCAAGCGATCGCGCAGCTCCCTGAAGCCGACTCGCGGCATACCATCCTGATGCTACACGCCGGCATGGAGGGCGTGCTCGACGCCTACAGCGGCACGCTCCGCGAGAGCGACCTGCTCCCGTTACAGAATTGGGTTGAGTACGTTGCCCTGGGACATATCCACAAGCCCTATCAGCGGTTAGGCTGGGCCTTTAATCCTGGCTCACTAGAGGCCAACTCGGTAGTCGAGTCCCAGTGGACGGATCGTGGCTATCTCCTACTCGAGATCGATGAGGAGGACTCCTTGCGGTTGCCGCCCAAGAGAGTCCCTGTACCTGGACGCCCTTTTCTTAGGCTTGACTGTTCCGTCGACGATATCCAGCGGCCAACAGCGCTTTGGGACAGGGTCCGCGGCATCGCCAACGAGGCTACCGTCGGTACCGACGACCCGCGCAGGCCCGTCGTCGAGCTCACCCTGAGGGGGCAGCTCGGCTTTCCCAGAGCTGCGCTCGACGTGGATCGGATCGAAGCGATACTGGATGAGGCTTTCGATCCCCTGACCGTCCGTATCCATGACCTCACGACGATCGAGCCGGGGGAGATCGACATCGGCGCCGAGCTTACTCGGCGTGAGCTAGCGCACCACGTCCTGTCCGAGATGATCTCGCAGGACACGCGGCTTGGCGCTCTTGCAGAGCCGATGACCGACTTGGCTTTGAGCATCCAAGAGCTCGCACTCGCTGACAGCGATCCGGCCTCGATCGTCGCCGGCCTTGAACGCTGGCAGAGTGAACACGGACGGCCCTTTGCAGAAGCAGCCGAGAGTGAGCTATAGGCAATGCTGATTCAGCACGTTGCCCTCACCGATTTCAAGAGCTACAAGCACGCCGAGGTCCATCTCGCGCCGGGGACTGTGGCCATTGTGGGCCCGAATGGCGCAGGGAAAAGCTCGCTGCTGGAGGCCATCGGTCTAGTACTGTTCGACTGCCAGCGAGGCACGTACGCCGAGCGGCTGCGAGAGGGCGCCCGCAAGGGATCGGTCGTCGTGCGCCTCATCTCCTCGCTGGACGACCGAAGCTATGACGTGCGTCGCGAGTTCACGCATCGTGCCACCACGAGCTATGTTGTGACCGACGTCGAGCTCGGCGATCGCGTGCTCGCAGACGGCTCGGAGGACGTTGCAGCCTGGCTCCGCCAACACCTGAGAGTCGACGAATCCCCAGGCCTATCCGCCCTGTTCGAGACCACCATCGGCGTGGCCCAGGGCACGTTCACCGCGCCGTTCCTGCAGCCCGCCTCCGCTCGGAAAGCGATCTTTGACCCGCTTCTCCGCGTCGACACGTATCGGGCCGCCTACGAGGCACTACGTCCTACGCAGCGCCATCTACACGAGCAGCAGCGAGAACTGGAGCGCTCCATCGCGCACATCCAGGGCCAGCTCCTGGACCTACCCCAGCGCGAGGCACAACTGGAGGCTGTACACGCCGATCTGGACGAGATGGACAGCGCCATCGAGCGCCTGGAGGGTACCGTCGCGGATCTCGAGCCGCGAATCCGCGAGCTCGAGGCACGTCACGATCGAGCGCGCCAAGCCGATGAGGCACGGCACCAAGCCGAACTCGCATTGAGGCACCAGCAGCAGCGCGTAGCAGACAGCCGGCAGCAGGTACGGCGAGCCGAGCTCGCCCAAGACGCTGTCTCGCGCTCGGAGACAGGGCATCGCGCCTATCTCACAGCCGATGCACGTCTGTCCGAGCTCGAGAAGCAACGTGAGGCGCGTGATGCGCTCAGCCGACGGCAGGCGACGCTGCGCACAGAGCAAGCCCGCCTCAAGGAAAGGGCCACGGCTGCTGCTGCGAACCTGGAGCGGGCCCGGGCCGCCCGATCAAAGGCCGAAGCTTTGCAGCCCGAGGTCGAGCGACAAGAGCGGCTGGAAGAGCACCTCGACAAAGCAAAAGTCGCCTCGCGCGAAGCCGGTGCGCTCGAGAAGCGTATTGGCAGGCTTGAGCAGCAACTGGTTCATCACCGAGAAGAGCTCGACGACCTCCACAGTCAAGAGACGCACGCACAGGTGCTAGACGAGGAACGAGCTGCTCTCGAGCAGCGGATCGCGGCGCTGGTTCAAGAGTCGGCAGCCCTTGCCGAGAAAAGAGCAGTGCTGCGCTCCGATCTCGATCAGATCCTGTCCCAGACGCAAGCTCTCGGCCGAGCCGGTGCCGCCTGCCCCGTATGCGAACAGCCGCTGACCCCTGACCGTCGCCAATCCTTGCTCGGACGCAACGCCGACCATGAGAAGGATCTGCGAGAAGCGATAGACCGAGCAACCCAGCGCCTGGAGGACGTCTCGGAAGAGAAGGACCACTGTCAGAGGGATCTCCGGCGCATCCAAGCGTCGCTCCGCGCGGCGCCCTCGGCTGGAGAGCTGTCCCGCGCACGCGAACGCCACAAACAGACGGCCGACGAACTTGAGCATGCGAGACACGATCGCCAGGCCATGGGAGACCCCGCGACACATGTCGCAGAACTGCGCTCCGCCCTTCAGCAACTAGGCGATCCGCGCGCTGTCCAACGAGCCGCCCTAGAGACAGCTCGAGACGCCACACGCGCCTCCTCGCAGCTGGGCTCGCTCAATGAGAGACTAGCCGCGCTGGACGAGGGAATCGACCGCGTTCAGATCGCTTTGGCATCGCATGCTGAGCTGGACGCTGCCGTGCGGCAGGCCCAGCGCGAGCGCGAGCAGCATCGGGGCGACCACGAGACGTTTCTGAGCTCTCGGGGTGCAGCCCTCGAGTTGCCAGAACGCCGCCGTCAGCTCCAAGACCAGCAAGCAGAGCTCCAGGATCTCTCGGCGAGCCACGAAAAGGCCGTTCAGGCGGCACAAAAGGCCCAGGCGGCCTACGATCCTGAAGAGCTTCAGCGCGTACAGGATGACGTCCGCGATGCCAGAGACGATCTCGCCGCCGCCCGGGCCCGGCGTGAGGCGCTGAACGAGCAGCGCACGACCCTACAAGAGAGGATTCGTGAGCTCGCCAAGCTGCGGGATGAGGTGGGCGCTCAGCAACAAGCCCTGCGCGAGAGCCATGCCACCAGCGAGCTTCTGGCCTTCTTGCGAGATCTGCTGCGCGACGCCGGGCCGCTCGTCACGCAGCGGCTCATCCGCCGCATCTCGCACCAGGCCGCGATCATCTATGGCGAGCTGATGGGCCAAGCCGATGGGCGCCTCGTCTGGCAAGATGACTATGGCCTATCGCTGGACCTTGGAGAGGAGCAACGAGGCTATGAGCAGCTGTCAGGGGGCGAACGCATGGCGGCAGCTCTGGCCATCCGTATGGCCCTGCTACGAGAGAGCTCGGCCGTAGACATTGCCTTCTTTGACGAGCCCACTGCTCACCTAGATGACCAGCGGCGAGAGAGCTTGGCGGAGCGCATCATGGGCGTTCGCGGCTTCTCGCAGCTTTTTGTCATCAGCCACGACGATACGTTCGAGCGGGCCGCCCAGAGCTACGTCCGCGTCTGGCGCGATGC
>Ga0180432_10007771_pt1 | contig 13541 bp, 32 predicted proteins | sample SS_ome_10_FD_132414 | JGI IMG/M metagenome (GOLD analysis project Ga0180432, IMG submission 132414) | Hypersaline lake sediment archaeal communities from the Salton Sea, California, USA - SS_1_MS_2 metaG | ecosystem: Environmental > Aquatic > Non-marine Saline and Alkaline > Hypersaline >...
ATCTTCATTGGCGTTCTAATTTTGATAGTCGAACTGATACGGTGATAGCGGTCGAAGAAGATAATTTCAATGAGAAACACTTTCATATTGTATATGGTGATATATTTCACACGCTTGTATGGAAAGGTCGGAATAGTGGTGAGGGACACACATCACATAAATCTTTGAAAGTGATTAGGAACTACTTGAGAAAGCAGGGGTACGATACCAGATTGAGACAAGAATCTTTTCCGTTCAGTTTGGGGCTGGAAGAGGTTTGGATAAAGGGATGAGCTATGGTTGAGATTATTACAGAAGAGCAGGTTGAGAAAGTTCTCGAAGAATCCCGTGAGCGTAATGAGTGGGAAGAGAATGTTTTTAAGAGTTGGTGGATTCAATACAGACATCATTATCCGGACGACAACTATCCAGAAGAGGCACCCAAGGAAGTGCGCCAAGCTTTTAATGTGGGTTTGCTCAAGATGGAAGAGCGTATGAGCAGGATGGGTTCAGATAAGGTTTGGGGATTGAGGATGATGATCAAAGGTTTGGAAGCCAAGCTAAGAGACACCGAGAAAGGCTTGCAGGCGGCTTGCATGGTGATGCGTAATGCAGGGATAGGGAAAGACATGCCAGTGGAAGCAGAGCAGTGTCCAGCGTGCAAGTCGAAGGAGTTTGATACCTATCAGAAGTATGGACAGTCGATAGGTGTTGAGGGTGGTCCTATGATTGGCTATACGGCGGTAGAGAATCGTTGTCATGCCTGTGGAGAGACCGGGGACTTTGGAGCAGTGAATGATGAGGTTGTTAAGGAGTGCCTAGAGAAAAGTGAAGAAATAAGAAAGTGGTTCGATCCTCCGAAGATAAAAGAAGAGGGAACCGCAGACGGTTTTAAAATAAAGGGAAAGCGCAAAGAAGTTACCAAAGAAGAGTTTGAGAAGTTTATCGAGGAATATCCGGGCAAGCTGTATCATGGTGTCTTCAAGGCAGCGACTCCGCCTGTGGAGTATTATAGGGATTACAAAACTGGAAACAATGTAGGTAGTATTTTTCTGTTCGAAAAGTACAAAGGGACATCCTATGAAGAGGGTGGCTTGAGAGTAGAGAATTTGTACGAGATTTTTGAGGAGTAGTGATGGTAGAGATGACACCGACTCAAAAGGTATTGCACAAGCGGCAAGCGATTGCAGATAAGACTGTAGAGCACTTGCCGATATTCAAGGGCTTTGTTTCTGATACAGGCGCATTGATGGATGCGCTTATCTATTCTCCTAAATGGCAGGGACCTCGTATTGTCTCTAAAGATGGGTTTCCCTTGGACCCTCAAGAGTGTGATGCGTTTGTGTGTAGGGATGGATTGAAGGAAGGTGAGCCGGGCGGCGTGGGAGTTGTTTTCGATGGTGAGAAATGGTGCCGCTTTGGGAATGAAGAAAGGGAGGTGTCATGACCATATCAGAGGATGAATTGGAGAGATTGACAAAAGTTTCGTTGAAAGTGGGTCCTATGATAGCCGCCGAGCTAGAACAGTATGTGAATAGTTGCCCTGATAAATTGCGTGATCTTATGGGTGGCTCGTTTACTGATAATGACATCAGGAGAATCGTTTGGCTGTTCATGGGTGATTTGGCCAAGAGGCACTATTCGGAAGGATAATAGGCATGGCTGAGGTGTTGAGGGGTTACAAGGAGAACAGGTTGGAGTGCCCGTATTGTTTGGGTGCTCATACGGATGTTCGGACAGGTGGCGTTGATGGAAGGGGCGAAGCAGAGTGTCATGATTGTAAGAAGATGTTTTATTATCATGAGAGAACTTTTTTTAAGACCGTCAAAAAGGGTAATAGTGAAAGGGTGTTCATAGATGTAGCTCCCAAAGAAGAAGACATGCTTGTTGATTACGATGAAGAGGATGAAGAAGAGGATGATGGCGTAGTTCGTGAGACTGTGTTCGCTTGGAAATGCTCTTCATGTGGTGCAAGTAATGAGGATATGAGGGCATTAGAGTGTGGACGTTGCGGTGGCTGGAATCCGATGAATCCAGAGGCGTCCGCTAGACATCTAAACAAGAGGAAACAATCGAGGTGAGTGATGTTGTTTTTGGTAATGGGACCACGAAGCAATGACATTGTTGGTTTTGCCCTTTCGAAAGAGAAGGCGCGTGAGATAGCGCGAGAATTAAATGGGATGCTTGATGAGATGGGTGACAACGAGGATTGCCATTACGGTGTAAAGCAAATCAAGGCGGCATGGGAGCACCTTGATGATTGCCGAGCGATGGGTTTTGCATTTTAAAGAGGGATAGATGGGCTATAGATTCGTAACGGAGCCTAATTGGAGGCCGTGCTCGTATGCGATGCAAGAGGTCGTACCAGGGGAGCCAAGGCGCGTAGACATTTATTACAAGGGATGGGTAGTTTTATGTTCGGATCGTGGTCCCTTGGTGGCGCTCACTACTTCCAAAGAAGTAAAGAAGCTCAAGAAGAGAACATTTCGTTTGGATACTTGGGAAGCGCAACATGAATTGGATTGTTTGTTCCATCCGGAGAAGTACGATTACAGAGATTCGATTGGATGGATAGAGACACAGTTGAGGAAATTACATGGTGAAAAAACCGCGTATTAAAATTGTCAATGTTCAGTCTACGGACGTACCTGATAGGTCCGGAGAAAAGAAAAAAACATTGTTTGGTTATTTTCCCGATAGAACAATTGCATGGGTGTGGTTCAGATGACAAGGCAAGAGTGTAAATTGTGGATAGGGGCTGCGATTATATTGGTGCTTGCGATTACGAAATTCGTATTGCACGTGCTAGGAGTATAGGAGACATCGATGCGTGATGATATTGAAGTAATTGCTTTAGAGCTATGCGAGTTTTGTAAAAGCGAGCCGGAGTTGCATTCGTGGGGAGGGCGTTATGATTTTCGTTGTCCTGGGTGTAGAGAGATGACTGAGACTAAACGGTCACCGGATGATTGTGCTCATGTGTGGAATGTTCGGATGAGAAAGATTCAACAACTCAAGGTAGGTAAAAACAAGGATGAATTCGAAGAGTTTCAAAAGTTCTTTGACAAGCTAGGTGTTCAGTATGAGTTGTATAGGCAACCAGCAAGAGTGGTAGTGGGCGGGGCTATTTTTAGGTTTAGCGACGGTGTTTTTATTGAAGCCGAAGATGATTATACTGGCGTACCAGAGGGGCGCGTATAGCGAGAGGTAGACAATGGAAATAATATTGGAACTAAGACCGGAACTGATAGAGGCGATGGAGGGAGCGGCAAGGAATGTTTTTGCTCCAGATGGGTTGGCTGAAGACAAGTTGAAGGTAGTGAACTTTCGTGAGTGCTATTTCACTAGGAGAGATCACTATCCAGATCTGAGGTTGCGTATGATGCCGTACTCTCTTGAGATAAACGAGGGTAAGGCCGATGGCGTGGCACTCTCTAACATTGTGGATATGTACGATGAGCTTCAAAAGAAAAATGCTCTATTGGATGACACTGAAAAGCATGTGATGAGATTGAAGAAAAAGGTAAAGAGCATGGGCAAAGAAATGCGGGGTTTAAAAGAGGCGCTTGCTTCGTACAGGGAATCCGAGGAGAAGAGATGAAGATACCAGAGTACCTCAAAATGAGAGCGGATGAAGAAGACATCAAGGATTGGTGCATAGTGCGCTACCAAAGGGAAACTGGTAGTTGTTGTGGACCGCTTGCTTTGACCGAAGATTCTCCTTCGTTCTTAGGTTTTCCTAAAGGCCAGATAGGGCCAGAGATTCTTACATTCGATACCAAGGAAGAGGCACAGACATTTCTCGATGGGAGTCCAGGGCAACCTCCAGGGGCTAGGGACGTACCGGAGCTGGTAAAGGACCAAAAGCTCATAGTGAGAGTGTACAGCCATTGGGACGGCTCTGCGTCGGTTGTATGGGAAGGCAATGATTTGCTCGAATTGAGGAAAATCTATTTCATGTTGGTGGGTCGCCAGAAGCTGGCTGATGACAACTATATGAAGATAGAGATTCGCACTGCCGATGGATACCGTTCTGAAATAGAATGGGTAGATGACTATCAGAAAAAGATGGGGAATCCTCCAAGGGAGCGTAAGGAGTACAGATTGCCCACTTGGTAAAGCGAAGTAAACTTACAGTTTGACGGCGCAATAAAATAGAGGTATTCTTTTTGAGATTGGAACTCGGCTAGGAGTCGGAGAGCAATGACTAAGAAAATCACAATGACCGTAAAAAAGATGTTGAGCCTTAATAGGGCTACAGAGGGCATGATAGAGCATTTGGAAAAGAAGAGTAAGAACACATGGCTTTCTTCCAATGAGCGTGAGTTGTTGAAAGTGTTGCGACAGAATCATGCTCGTATAGTGCCAACGGTGAAAAAGGTTTGTAAGGAGCGAGGATAATGCCAAAGACAGTATACCGATGCGAGTTTTGCGGACAGGTTTATGATGATGAACTAGCAGCGTCTAATTGCGAGTTCGATCATTGCAAAGCAGGTGAAGTAGCGTTGATGCCAGGGAGCTTTCTATTGGGGAAGCTAGGGCGCTGGCCCGATAGGGTTGTCTTGGTTGCAGATGATGGTAAGGGGCGCGTGTATGGGCGTACAGGCGATTATGAGCCTACCAAGGAGATGATACAGCAATATGTGTATGGTCCGGCTGGTTCAGAAGAAGAGGAGCCGCCTGAAGACAACAAGGGTGAGTCTGAAGATGAATGAGCGCAAACCGATCAATGTGGGCGTCAAGTGTCCGGACTGCAAAATTCAAGAGTGGATTGTTGCGGAGTGGATGCCGCCTGGACCTCCGGTTGGTTTCCATCGTAATGACAATTCAGGATGGTCCGTGAGTTGGAAGTGCCCTCAATGCGGTATCGAGATTAGTGGGCGCTTGCAGGTTGATATGCGGTTCGAAGAGATGCAGGATTATGTGAGTAAGAGGTAGCGAGGTATACAATGCAATTTAAAGAACAAACTAATGAGAATACTAAAGGCAAGCCGGATAAGGTGTACGTTTTGATTGTCGACAATCAATTGAGGTTGATTCCTTTGTTGTATGTGCCTTGGTGCGATAGGTACGTTAGTGGTAAGGGCGAGACATATCATAACTATTGCTGGTCGAAAGATAAGGGTCCTGACCAAGCTATGACATTGTATTCTGATGCAGAGGAGTCTACTGGGAGTAGCGGCGGGTTCTTTGATTGCTTCCTTGGGTTTGGTGGGTCGATGAGCAAGCACTCCTTTTATGAGGAGAGTAGTTCGATTCAACAGAAAACTTTGTTTCGTGATTACTTGGAAGGTATGGAGGCGTACCTTGCATTGATGACAAAAATGAGGGACGGCTTTATCGAAGATGTGAAAGAGCTTGAGGAGAAAATTGCTAAGGCCAAAGAGGAAAAGGTGAGTGATGAGTAGTTACGAGCTACATAATTTTATTGATGATGTGGCGGCGGCGGGATGGCAGAGTATTCGTGATTCCAAATGGGAAGGTATCAAGAAGCTGTGGGAAGACAAGATTGCTCCGTTGATGAAGAGCGTTGATGGCCCCGGATGCACTCTGGCAGGGTCAGGGCGCGGAGATTGCGAGCATGCAGTGGGGTTGCCAGGTGAGAGTATTCCAGGGCAACACGACGGCGATGATGACACCGTGGATGTATACGGCAAGCCTAATGGATGGTGTTGGTCGTGTTGGAAAGATCATCAGATTCGAGAATTGCAAAAGGAGTTGAATCAAAGTAGCAGACATGCTGGAATGAATTGGAGGAGGTAGTGTAATTGATGCGGGGTAGAGCAGTATGGTAGCTCGTCAGGCTCATAACCTGAAGGTCGTCGGTTCGAATCCGGCTCCCGCGATACTTCGGAGGTTCGTTGGTGATTGGGTTAGCGTTAGCTTGTCATCGTTTCTGGCGCGGAGGGGAATTGACGCATCCCCCGACTCCTTTCAATTATGCGCCGTAGCGGGAACCTGCTTTACGTAGCAAAACCGGGGGCGGTGCCCGGTTGACGATGACAAGCGAATTTGAATTTTAACCTTTGCGAAAGGAGGACTAAATGGCGAGTTAGAAAAAAAGGAGGTGATTTATGTCAAACCATAAGCGTCGTAGGCCGCGTAATCAGAGGGCAGGTTGTAAGATGTGCAAGCCGTGGAAGATGAATGGAGTCGGAAAGAACAAGCCTATTTCGGAAGCCTGGTCTGATTATAAGCGGAGACAATTTCAACGGCGAGACATGGAAGAAGATATGCGTGATTTGGATTTGTAGCTTGGTTCGTATTTAATTTGGATGATGTGAGGTCGTAGATGAAGACTGATTTCAAGTACATTTGTTTTTTGAAGATTGCAGAGAAGCCCAAGACAACTGTATGGAGTTGCCGCAATAAGAAAAGCAATGAGGAGCTAGGCCAGGTGAAGTGGTACGGGCCGTGGCGTCAATATTGTTTCTTTCCATCGACTGAATTGGCTACTGTGTTCAATGCTCATTGCTTGGACGATATTATTGTGTTCATCAATTCGTTACCGAGAAAGACACGAAGGGTAAAGGGTGGGGATGATGTCGAATGAAAAGAAAACCATGTTCGATATGGCTAAGGAGAAATTTGCAAAGGACCATGCTTTTCTCCAAGGCGAAATGGATAAGGTCAAGGATGATAGCACGGCTGTTCTAAAGTGGACGTTCATATGGCAAGAGACTTGGATGTGGATAAGGATGGGTCACTGTGCTGATTTCGATTGGTTGTGTGACCGTCGAGGGTTTGATTCTGTACAGCGCCAATACTTGAGAGACATGATGGAGCATATTGGGTTATGGGGTAAGCCGGAACCCAAGGTGAATCCAAGAAACATTTCAAGGGCGCGAAGAATATTTGTAAGTGCGTTCAAGGCCGATCCTGATTTCAAACAGGGATACATAGCCAACGTTGCGATGCTTCTTTATGACAGGGGCTGGTTGAAGAGACCTAACGAAGATATGAATGAGGCGGCGGAGGCGGTGCTTGATTTGATATTCGAGGATAAGCGATGAGGCAATTGGTTCTAGCGATTCTTGTCATGGTTTGTGCCTGCGATGAACTCAATAAACCTTCACCTAAGAAACCCTATATGCAGGAACATGTTTTGGATAATGGTGTTAGGTGCCTTATTTTTGATACGGGTGGTACGGGACTCGGTGTGAGTTGCGATTTTAGCGGCTTTGTTCCAAAGGAAAAAGAAGACATCGATTATAAGGCCAAGTATTGGGATCTTGCGCGGTGCCCTCAGTTTGATCATTTCAGAAGAGATTGCTTGGCATGGGAGACAAATGTTGAGCTACTGTGCGAGCCTGGACCGAACTTGGAATTGTGTACGGGTTACACAAAGGCATATTACGAGCGGATGAAGAAAGTTGCTAAGAGGAGAAAGCGATGATTGCTGAATTAGAGAAACTCTATGGGGAGGCCAAGTCGAGAGTCAAAGTGGCATGTGATGAAATGCATCCTCATACAGCTATCAGAGGCTGTTTGGCGGGTGACAAGGATGCAATTACGATTTGTAAGTTTGCAGAACGCCTCAGAGAGCTTGAGTCTGCTATTGATGAGTTTATGGGGAGGGTCCAATGACTGAACATTGTCAGTACTGTGGTGATGATTTGACCTGTGCTCAGTGCGATCCGAATGAGTATGTAGAGAATCTTCAATTCGCACTTTCAAAAGCGCAATCATTAGCAAGGGAACGAATGTTGGCACTCGAATCTCTGACTCCGGGCGGCTCTGAGTTTGTTGGTGATGTGAAAATGTGTGTTGATTTCATCAGGGATACTAAGCAGCGTCAACATGATTTTATGAAGAAACAGAGATTGGATAACAATAAGCTAAAAGAGCTTTTATCTCAGGCATTGACGTTGATAGAATCTGTAAATACATGGGCAAAAGAAAAACGGGCCGAGGAGCATGAGTTACCGCATACTCCGGAATTTATGACAGCGGTGAAACAGGTAGAAATTATTTTAGGCAGGAGAGGTAAGGACGATGAATCACAAGGGAGATAGAATTGAACGGATCATTAAAGATGTTAACGAAGAGGGCAAGTGGATGGAGTTCCTGTTTGAAGAGGGACCGTTGCCAGGTAGCAAAAAGGTGAGCGAGCGATATGATGCATCTTCTAAGACATGGAAGCTCTATGAGGCCGTCGAGAAGGCGCATCTAGAAGAGTACATTGGTCGTAACGGCTTGAACGGCTATCGAGGTATGAAAGTTACTTGGGAGCATGATGAGTACAATTGGCAGATTGTCTCGGTGGCACTCAAGGGGCAAAAGAAATTAAAAGAAATACAGGTGCTCGAAGATCGGATTAGCGATGCCTTGAATGTTTTGGATTGGGGCGGTGAGAATAGCAAAGAGTTTTTGATGAATAAGTGCTTGGCTGTTGGCGGTATTTTGAGGGGTGTCATGACACCAGCGGATCTCCGTAAAGAGGGCTTCGACATTAAGAAGTTCAAAACGGAACGCCAGATGTTCGAGGAAGCGGTCGACTTGTTCTCCAAGAGACATGCTGCGGTATTAGAAGAGCTTGAAACGATGAGAAAGCGCCGTAGTGATGCAGTCGAAATTATCGAAGAGAAACGAGTGCGTATTCAAGAGCTTGAAAAGCAATTGGCGGAGTGCAAGCAGGATATTAGAATGGAGATGATGTAATGGAAGAAAGAGAAGTGGTAAAACGTATGTTGGAAATGGGTGCCGAAAGTTTGAATCCTGACATGTACGCACAGTTAGAGGAGATTTGCGCTGTGCTTGGGGCACGTAGGAAAGCGTTGCTCGATAGTGATCCTTTTTTTAAAGAGGATGGTGAGCAGTGAGGGATGACAACCCAATTCTTGAGGTGAAGATGGAGTGGTTGAAAAGATTGCTTCTTAGACACAAGCGTCGATGGGATTGGAGTCAGTTGAGTAAAAAAGAGCAAAAGGTGTTCAGGTTTTTGGACCTCGATCCGGAAAGCTTTGAGCGCCGTGAGAGTCAACGTACCAAGGATAAGCAAATGACTGAGAAAGAATTCAATCCAGCGACAATGATTACGGCTGGCACTTTGCGAGGGGCGGGATTTCCTATTCCTGAGAACATACCCGATTGTGCTTGGACGTATCGTGAGCAGTTGGAAGTAGATTGTACGGATGCTAGTTGCGAAGGGTGTGCTCAAGAGGGCATCATGCGGATGGATGTTTCTCTCAAGTGTGGAGCTTTCCATTGGGTAGAGGCAAAGGTGACATCTATACCAATGGAGGTCGATTGTGATTGAGTATCCCTATGTGTGGTATTGGAAGAGTCGGTTGCCGGAGCGTAAAGGACAAAAGTGCAGGGTGCTGGTTAGAGGCAAAAAGAATTCTATAGCTGTAGAGTTTGAGGATGGTTACAGGGTTGTAACAAGTCGGTTTGCAGTTAGGAAGGTGAAGGATTAAATGGAACACCGAGTTAAGACATGGCCACCGTTCTTTAGGGATGCGTTGCTTGGTAAGAAGCCTTTTGAGCTAAGGATTAACGACCGTGGTTACTTGGTCGATGATATTCTCGTACAGGAAGAGTACGATCCGGTGCTGAAAGATTATACTGGCATGAAGCACAGACAACGAATTACCTATGTGTTGAGATGGCAAGATGTACCGAGTAGTTGGGGACTCAAAGAGGGATGGTGTATTTTGGGACTCAAGGAGATTTGAAATGAAGACAAGAAACATAACTAAAGAGGAAGCGCACGATATTGGGCGTGATGTTTTTGTTCACTTGGTTGATGAATCGACAGGTGCAGATCGAGACTATGCAGGTTTGATAGTGGGGTTCAAGAATAGTCCGGAAGACGGATTCTTTGCTTGTGTCGAGGTTGGCGAGGAAGATTTTTGGTTGCCGCTTAACCGAGTATTCGTAGAAGATGAATGAGATAAAAACAGAATCCCTCTTTCAGTTTTACCTCAATGCCAAGCAGCAAGTTATCGATGCTGGATATGCTGAGGAGATAGATTGGGAAGCAGACATGCAGTTCGAGCGAGTCGATGAGCATTTTTTTTTGATGCAAGTGGCTTGGGTGATTCTGTGTAGTGGGTTCAGGGCAGAAACTGTTAAGGCAAGATGGCAGCAAATATCCGAAGCGTTTCTTGGGTTTTATGTTGCCTTAGATATTGTGGAGTGTAGTCGATGGTGTTTCGAAGAAGCTATCAAGGTGTTTGGCCATAGAGACAAAATTAATGCAATCATCGAAGTAGCGGAGCATGTGAACGAGGTCGGTATCGATTCTATTAAGGCGAACATTTTAGAGAACGGACCCACTTGGCTTACGAGGTATCGGTTTATAGGCAAGATTACTTGTTACCATTTGGCAAGGAATCTAGGACTTGATTGTGTGAAGCCGGATAGACATCTTGTGCGGATAACTGAGGCGTGGGGATACGATGAGCCTCTGACTATGTGTAAGGCCATAGCAGCGGTCACGGGGGACCGTCTAGGGGTCGTGGACTTGGTTTTGTGGAGGTGGGCCGAAAGCTATCCAAGGCGCAAACATGGGAGCTTACAAGAGGCTATGGAAGGCGCTATGACATGCCAGAATGGAAAGTGATACACGGTGATTCTTTAGAAGTGCTCAAAGGGATGGATGATGAATCTATCGATGCGCTGGTTACAGATCCGCCAGCGGGTATCTCATTTATGGGTAAGGAGTGGGATAGCGACAAGGGTAGCCGAGGTAAGTGGGTAGCTTGGCTTACAGACATACTGAAAGAGACTATACGAGTTTTAAAACCTGGCGCTCATGGTTTTGTTTGGGCCATACCGCGCACTTCTCATTGGACCGCTATGGCACTGGAAGATGCTGGATTCGAGGTAAGGGATTGTGTTTATCATATGTTCGGATCTGGCTTTCCGAAAAGTCTCGACGTGTCGAAAGCGATAGACAAACAAGCCGGAGCGGATCGGGAAGTGATCGGACTTGATAAATCGAGATTACGTCCAAATAGAAAATACAAAAGCGGTGCCATCGGCAATATAGGAGGACGCGAAACTGATTCTATCTGTGATAGAACCGACAATGGCGCAACTATAACCAAGCCTGCAACCGAAGACGCTTTAAAATGGGAAGGATGGGGGACCGCGTTGAAACCAGCGGTTGAATGTTGGTGGCTTGTAAGAAAACCACTATCAGAAAAGACGGTTGCTGCCAATGTGCTCAAATGGAGAACCGGCGCGATTAATATCGATGGGTGTAGAATTGGGACGGCTGAAGGTGACGATTCGCGACGGGTCCGGCACAACCGAAAGACAATAGGTGGTAACGGGAAATACCAGGGCGGCGTTGCGGCAGATACAGGGGGTGCCCAAGGCCGATGGCCCGCCAATGTTATACTGACTCATCATCCTGAGTGTAAGTGTTTGGGTACGAAGAAGGTGAAGGGAAGAACTGGCGGTACTGGAAATCATCCAGGGAGCGTGTGCGGAAAACGGACTAATGTGGGCGAGGATGTCAAGGACTACGCTGATGAAGACGGGCTTGAAACAGTAGAAGATTGGAATTGTCATCCTGATTGTCCGGTGGGGATATTGGATGAGCAAAGTGGAGAATTGCACAGCGGTGGCGGTGTAAAAACCCCGCCAAGGTGCCAGCGTGAGAGTCCAGGTGGGTGGAAGGAGACACGGAATCAGGGACCAGCGTATGAGATGGATAAGGGTGGTGCTTCTCGTTTCTTCTATTGTGCTAAGGCGTCAAAGGAAGAGCGTGGAGAGAACAACAGACATCCTACGGTGAAACCCGTAGCTTTGATGCGATACCTTTGTAGGTTGATAACGCCGCCAAAAGGAACGGTGTTAGATTCGTTCTGTGGTTCTGGTACTACGGGGGTTGCTGCATTGGCAGAGAACTTTAGTTTTGTTGGTATTGATAGCGATGAGGAATCGGTCAAGACATCTAGGAAACGTTTAAAGAATGGATGGTTCTATTTAGAGGATGATGAGTCGAAAAAGGCCGGAGAAAAGCTAGAAGATGATGTACCAAAAAAAGGGCAAATAAAGTTATTTTAAAGGAAAAATGAAGTAAACCGCAATTTTGTTGACCGGGGAAATGAGTGTGCTATACTACTCTAAATACCTGGCTAGGGGCCAGAGATCCGAATGAGGTAAAATATGAAAGAGAAGACCATCAAATCAGTGCTAGTGAAGAAGTTTCATGCGTGGCTGGATTCCATAGAAGACAAAAATGTACGGGATTTGGTTGAGTCCGATACCATTATTACGGGCGGCTGTTTCGTATCCTTGATTCTGAATGAAAAGCCCAGTGATTTCGATGTGTACTTTCGAAACAAAGCGACTGTGCTTGCAGTTGCCAAGTACTATGCGGATCGATTCAACAAAGCCAAGGGTGAAAACATTGTAGAGGTGCGTGTTGATGAGCAAGACAATCCTGATGGGGACCATCGAATTAGGATGTGGATTCAATCGAAGGGAATTGCCGGGGCTGTACCGGAAACGGCGGATGCCGAAGTTGCGGCGATGGCTCAGGTGATGGACGACGCGGAAGATGACAAGGTAACAGGTACGGAGGGGGATACGGGGAACGAGCCGTATCGACCTGTTTTCTTTTCTGCCAATGCGATCTCTCTCTCCGATAAGATTCAAATCACTGTGAGGTTTTGGGGCCAGCCGTCGGATATTCATGACACCTACGATTTTGTTCATACCAAAGCGTACTGGACTAGTTGGGATAACCAGGTGGTGATACCCAAGGATGTGTACGAGGCGGTGATAAACAAGAGCCTTGTGTACACGGGCAGCAAGTATCCAGTGTGTTCGGTATTTCGGCTAAGGAAATTCATCAAGCGTGGATGGAATGTCAATGCCGGGCAGATACTCAAGATGGCGTTCCAGATTTCTAAGCTCGACCTCGAAGACCTCAATGTGTTGGAAGATCAATTGGTTGGTGTGGATAGTGCGTACTTTGCGATGTTGATAGAGCAGCTCAGAAGACAAAAAGAAAAGAATCCTGAGTTTGAGGTTACCGAGCCGTACTTGGTGAGCATCATCGATAAGATTTTCTAGGCGAGGTAATGCAATGAAGGGGGATAGAAACTGTCCTACTTGTATAAAGTATTTAAAGCCACGATGGGATTGTCCGGATTGTGGTGGAACAGGTAAGATTCGAGGTGAAAAGATGATTGAATCTCATGTGATTCTTCCGATTGTTGTAGAGAATGAAGAGAAGTGCCATCCTGATTGCAAGGGGCGCTACTGTGACCACGATGGGAACATGTTGTGCCATTATTTTGATGACAATCTTGAATTCGTGGATGGAGGCGAGGATGGACGTTGTAAGGCTTGTAAGGAGCAATATGATCCGGATATGCCGTGGATGGATAAGTGGGTAACGAAGGATGTAGTCAAGGCGGTCAAGCGCCTTGGACATTGTATGCTGGATTTTTCGATTAACGATTTTGAGGATGCTGGTTTTTCTCAACAGGCGCTTGCCAAGACTGATGGAAAAGATCCTGTGTTCACAATCGATCTGGCTATTGCTTTGTTGAAGAGCATGAAAGAGAGACAATGATGATGATAGTTCAAGGAAATCA
>Ga0180432_10007773_pt1 | contig 13538 bp, 15 predicted proteins | sample SS_ome_10_FD_132414 | JGI IMG/M metagenome (GOLD analysis project Ga0180432, IMG submission 132414) | Hypersaline lake sediment archaeal communities from the Salton Sea, California, USA - SS_1_MS_2 metaG | ecosystem: Environmental > Aquatic > Non-marine Saline and Alkaline > Hypersaline >...
CTGGTGACTCACGTGCGGAAAGAAATCGGCCCGATAGCCACCCCGGACAGGATTCAGTTCACCGATGCTTTGCCCAAGACCCGGAGCGGCAAGATCATGCGGCGGATACTGGTGAAAATTGCCAGTGGAGATACTAATCTGGGTGATATCAGTACTCTCGCTGACCCGTCAGTGGTGGATAGTCTGGTAGAGGACAGACAAAGCAACTGATATTTTGGAAGCAGGATATGGAGGATTAGATACTATATGGAGAAAGACAGAGTAGAATGGGGCAATCCTGGAGCCCTTGGTTTAGCTTGTTTCGGTTTTACCACGATACTACTGCAGATACATAATATAGGTTTGATTGATAGTGTATTACCTCTGGTTTATGGCTTTTTCTGGGGAGGGGCGGCCCAAGTTCTGGCTGGCATTATCGATGGAAGGCGAGGGGATAGCTTTGGCATGACCGCTTTCATTTCCTTTGGTTTCTTCTGGATAGGTCTGAGTTTTGCTTTTCTTCTTCAGTGGTTGGGAGTGGTGGCGCTGGATAATACCGGTCTGGCCTGGCTATGTATTTGCTGGGGGGTGTTTACCGCTTATATGGCGCTGGCTACTTTTAAGATATCAGTAGCCCACGCTGTGATATTCATTACCTTGGTTGTATTATTTGCCCTGTTAGCCCTGCATTTTTACGGTGTGCTGCCGGCAGTTGTTGCCGGGGTTGAGGGAATAATCTGTGGCGGCGCTGCGGTATACACTTCAGCGGCGGTTATCCTAAAAGAGAAGTACTGCCGGTGGGTGATTCCCATTGGCCTGTTCGAATAAGAAAAGAGCTTCCGATAAGCATGACTGGAGGTAGATGAGATGACATCAAGAGGGCAGGATATCGTCTCGGTTATCAAGCAGCAGATTGAGCAGTTTGGCATGGCGGTGACCATGGTGGATGTGGGGACGGTGATAGAGGTTGGTGACGCTATTGCCCGGATTCATGGCCTGACCGCGGCGAAGTATAATGAGTTGCTACAATTTCCTAATGAGATAATAGGTATCGCTCTCAATCTGGAGGAAGATAATGTGGCGGCGGTAATTCTTGGGGACTATACCCGGATTAAGGAAGGGGACGAAGTACGTTGCACGGGGCGGATTGCCGAGGTGCCGGTGGGGGAAGAGCTTATCGGGAGGGTTGTTGACCCCTTGGGGCGTCCTCTTGATGGCAAGGGTGCTGTTAAATCTGAGCGTACCCGGCCTGTAGAAAGGGTGGCTCCCAACGTAGTATTGCGCAAGTCTGTAGATACACCGGTGCAGACCGGTATCAAGGCTATAGACAGCCTGATTCCTGTCGGCCGGGGGCAGAGGGAACTGATTATTGGTGACCGTTCGACGGGGAAGACGGCTATCGCACTGGACACCATCATCAACCAGAAGGGCGGAGATTTAATCTGTATCTATGTCGCTGTTGGACAGAAAGCGTCACGTGTGGCCCGCGTGGTAGCCACTTTTGAGGAACACGGCGCTATGGAGCATACCATTGTGGTGGCGGCTAACGCGGCAGAATCCGTAGCCCTGCAATACCTGGCTCCTTATGCCGGCTGTGCCATGGGTGAGGAGTTTATGGAGCAGGGTAAGGATGTCCTGGTAATCTATGATGACCTTTCCAAACATGCCTGGGCTTACCGCCAGCTTTCATTGCTGCTGCGCCGTCCTCCCGGGCGGGAAGCCTATCCCGGTGATGTCTTTTACCTGCACAGCCGTTTGCTGGAACGGGCGGGAAAGTACGCAGATGAGTATGGTGGTGGTTCCCTGACCGCTTTACCGATTATCGAGACACAGGCGGGTGATATGTCCGCCTATATCCCGACCAATGTTATTTCCATTACCGATGGCCAGATGTATCTGGAAGCAGACCTGTTTAATGCCGGTATCAAGCCAGCTCTCAATGTCGGTTTATCTGTATCACGCGTCGGCAGTAAAGCGCAGACCGGGGCTATGAAGCAGGTTGCCGGTAAACTAAGGATGGAACTGGCACAGTATCGGGAACTGGCTGCCTTTGCCCAGTTTGGCACTTCTGAGCTGGATAAGGCTACCAGGAACCAGCTTGAGCGTGGACAGCGTATTACTGAGATTCTGAAACAGGATCAGTTTGTGCCTATGCCTGTGGAGAAGCAGGTTATGATTTTATATGCGGCGATAAATGGCCATCTTGATGATGTTACGCTGGATAAGTTGAATAAATTTGAGACTGATTTCCATCAGTTCATGGAGACGCAACATCCGGAAATAGGTAAGCCCATTGCCGAAACGAAGCAACTTGATGATGAGACGGAGGCGGCATTAAAGAAGGCTATTGAGGAATTCAAGGAGGGCTTTTCCCTGGAATAGCTGCCAGGGAAGGGTTAATTAAAGATATGAGGGAAAAATTTGGCTAACATTCGCACCATCGGGCGGAGGATACGCAGCATACAGAATATAGCCAAGATTACCAAGGCTATGGAGATGATAGCTGCCTCCAAGATGAGGCGGGCGCAGGAGCGCGGGCTGGCGGGGCGGCCTTATTCAGAGAAGATTCAACAGGTTATTGCTGACCTGGCGGCTTTGCCTGAGGTGCGCCTGCACCCCTTGTTGCAGCAAAGACCGGCGAAAAAGATTGCCATAGTGCATATCACACCTGAGCGTGGTTTATGTGGCGGGCTCAATACCAGTATCAATAGGAATGCGGCGAACTTTATCCTGAAGCAAGAAATGCCGGTTACACTGGTGGTGGTTGGCCGTAAGGGTTTGGAGTTTATGGCACGTTACGGCCGTGATATCAGGGCTGATTTTACCCAGCTGGGTGACCAGCCCATGCTGATAGATACACTGCCAGTATCCCGCATTATTATTGACGATTATACTGACGGGCTAATCGATGTGGTCTATCTATCCTACGCCAGGTTTGTTTCTACCATGGTGCAGAAGCCGGTTATGCAGCAGTTGCTTCCGGTGCAGCCAGCGGTGATTCCAGCCGCAGAGAACGTGGGCTATATCTATGAACCGGGCCCTGACGCGGTGCTGGATGAACTTTTACCTCGATTCATTGAAATGCAGGTTTATCATGCCATTCTGGAATCAATCGCCAGTGAGCAATCAGCCAGAATGGTAGCGATGAGAAACGCTACGGATAACGCTAATGAGCTTATTACTGACTTGACGTTGCTATATAACAAGGCCCGGCAGGAAACAATCACTACGGAGCTTCTTGATATTACTGGTGGCGTGGCTGCCATGGGTGAATAGAGGAGGTAATTATGGCAAAAGGCAAAGTGGTCCAGGTAATCGGAACTGTGGTTGACATCGAGTTTCCTCCTGATGAATTGCCGGCACTTTACAACGCGATTGAGATCAATACCGATGGTGGCAGGATTGTGCTTGAAGTGCAGGACCACATGGGTAATAACTGGGTGCGTTGTCTGGCACTTTCACCTACCGACGGACTGGAGAGAGGGGCTGAAGTGGAGGATACCGGGGAGGCAGTTACCGTGCCGGTGGGCCGGGCCAGTTTGGGGCGGTTATTTGACGTTCTGGGAGAACCACTGGATAACCTTGGTGAGGTTAAAACCAAGGACTACTGGCCTATTCATCGCTCGCCGCCATCTTTTGAGGAGCAGGAAACCAGCACTCAAGTGCTGGAAACCGGGCTCAAGGTGATAGACCTGATAACGCCGTTTACCAGAGGTGGTAAGATTGGTGCTTATGGCGGTGCCGGTGTCGGTAAGACGGTTATCATCATGGAACTTATCCGTAATATCGCCGCGGTGCACGGGGGATTTTCGGTGTTCACCGGCATCGGGGAGAGGTCTCGTGAGGGTAATGACCTCTGGAATGAGATGAAAGAGTCCGGGGTTATCGATAAGACGGTCATGGTCTTCGGGCAGATGAATGAACCACCCGGTGTCCGCCTTCGCGTGGGGCTAACCGGACTGACTATGGCGGAGTATTTCCGTGATGAAGAGCACCAGGACGTCCTGCTCTTTATTGATAACATCTATCGTTATACGCTGGCGGGCATGGAGGTATCGGCGCTGCTGGGGCGGATGCCCTCGGCGGTGGGTTACCAGCCAACTCTGGCTACTGAGATGGGAGAGCTGGAGGAAAGGATTACTTCCACTAAAAAAGGCTCGATAACATCCTTCCAGGCGATATATGTACCGGCCGATGATTATACTGACCCCGGTGTGGTCACCACCTTCGGCCACCTTGATGCCGTGGTGGCGCTGGAAAGGTCAATTGCCGAGCAGGGTCTGTATCCGGCGGTTGACCCCTTAACCTCGACCTCTCGTATCCTTGACCCGCAGGTGGTCGGGGATGAGCATTACCGGGTAGCCCGTGAAGTGCAGCGAGTGCTGCAGCGCTATAAGGACCTGCAGGATATCATCGCTATCCTGGGCATTGAAGAGCTTAGTGAGGAAGATAAGCTTACTGTGGCCCGTGCGCGGCGTATTCAGAGGTTCCTGTCCCAGCCCATGTTTGTCACTGAAGTGTTTACCGGCAGAAAGGGTAAATACGTGAAGGTAGAAGACACGGTGCGCGGCTTCAGCGAAATCCTCGAGGGCAAGTATGACGACCTGCCGGAGCAGGCATTTTATATGGTGGGGGGTATCGAGGAAGTGGTAGAAGCTGCCAAAATATATGTTAGTGAAAGCGCTGAAGAAACGGCTTCCGCTGAAACGGCTAAAGAAACCGAAGATCCCGAGGAAGCAACGGTAGAGGGTACAGAGTAAGATGGCACCGATAAGAGTTGATATAGTTACCGCTGAGCGCTCCGTCTATTCTGAAGATGTGGATATGGTTGTTGCCCCTGGTGTTGAAGGGCAGCTGGGTGTTTTGCCGAAGCATACCCCGTTAATGACCACTCTACAGCCCGGAGAATTGCGCCTCAAGAAGGGCGGCGAGGAAGTATCACTGTCGGTTACCGGTGGCTTTCTGGAGGTCAGACCTGACCGGGTGATAGTCCTGGCTGATGCGGCGGAAAGGGCTGAGGAAATTGACCTGGCTCGTGCCGAAGAGGCCAAGCAGCGGGCGGAGAAACGCCTGACCGAGAGACGTGCTGCCGGAACTGATGAAACCAGGGCTGAAGCAGCACTGCGCCGCGCTATAACTCGGCTGACTGTAGCGGAAAGGGTGAAGCGAAAAAGGCAGCGAAATTAAAACTTACACAAACAGCACTGCCTTTGACGAGGTTAACTATTTATCCGTCAAAAAAGAAACCCTTGCGATTTTTAGTGGCAGGGATTAAGCTTTACACAATCTCTAGTCTGACTCTGGTAGCTGCTTTGGCTGCTTTCACTCTGAGCAAGGTGCGCATAGCCTGGGCTATTTGTCCTTGCTTGCCAATGATTCTGCCTTTGTCATCGTCGGCAACTTGTAGCTTCAGGGTTATGCCATCCTCATTATCTTCCTGCTCAATCTTCACTTCATCAGGCTCATTGACAATTGACTTGGCGATGTACTCTACTAGGTCTTTCATGACTTCTCCTTGGCTAACTTGAGCTTATCGGTGATACCTGCCTTGTTTAATAACCTGGCAGTAGTGTCAGTTGGTTGAGCACCCTGGCTTAGCCAATGTAATGCCCTGTCTTCTTTAATCACTATCGTCTCCGGGTCGGTTCTGGGATCAAAATGTCCGATAATATCGACGAAAGCACCATCGCGCGGTGACCGAATATCCGCAACGACTACTCGATAACTCGGCTTCTTTTTGGCGCCTACTCGGCGCAGCCTGATCTTTAGCATATTCACCTAGCTTTCTAATAAGTTATTTCCATAATTATGCATCATAAATGTTTAACTGTCAATGGCAATATTAAAAATAGTCTGATTCAAAGCGTATGTTACTGGTTGGATGGTTACTTTTATGTATTTGCTTGGGGCGCGGCACAAAGAATATAATTAATGCATGAAGATATTGAACCTGCATAGCTGGCAGGTGGACATGGCTCAGGCGAAAGAAATACAGACGAGCCTGTCCAGCCGGGTATCGCCGCGAAATGAATGTGTTACTCCCCGTTTGATTGCCGGGGTGGATATATCTGTGGAAAGAGCCCGGGGCATTGCTACCGGGGTTGCTGTAGTCTTGAGCTATCCCGATCTGAAGTTATTAGAGAAAAGTGTAGTTACCTGCCGGCTTGAGTTCCCCTATATCCCTGGGTTGCTATCCTTTCGGGAAGCGCCGTTGATACTGGCCGCCTGTGAGAAGCTGAGCCTGAGTCCGGACCTTGTTTTGGTTGATGGACAGGGAGTTGCCCATCCCCGCCGTATGGGGCTTGCCTGTCACCTGGGCCTTTTTTTGGATAAACCGGCAATTGGTTGTGCCAAGTCCAGGCTATGTGGCCGTCATCAGGAACCGGGAAATGAAACGGGTAATTACGCCGAATTAAAGGATGACGGGGAGGTTATCGGAATTGCTCTCCGCACCAAGCCCAGGGTAAAGCCCGTTTATGTTTCCGTGGGACACAAGGTTGATCTTCAAGCTGCCCGGCACTGGGTGCTGGCATGTTGCCGCGGTTATCGTTTGCCGGAGCCGACCCGGCTGGCGCACCTGGCGGCAGGTGGTAACCTAGAGATACAAGAGTGCAAGGTAGTAACCGGCACCAGTCCTTAGCAAGACTATTTTACCTGGAGGAATGATTACGGATGCAGGAATTAAGAGATAAATTAGCCGATTTGCAGTCCAGAGTAGCCGCAGCAATGGAGCATCTTTGACATAGATTCCTGTGAAAAGGAGCTCTCCCGTCTGGAAAAACAATCCGCCCAGCCCGAATTTTGGTCGGATCAGAATCATGCGCAGGATATCATGCGGCAGCTGGTAGAGACTGCTAAAATGGTCCAGGTCTGGCGGGAACTGGAAAAAAGAATTACTGACATCGCCGAGTTGATACCCCTTTCGGAAAGTGACGATTCACTGCAAACAGAGCTGCAGACAGAGCTGGGTGAAGTAACTTCCCGTCTTGACGAACTGGAATTCCGGATGTCTTTAGGCGGTGAGTATGATTCACGGAATGCTATTCTGGCGATTCATGCCGGCGCTGGTGGTACTGAATCTCAGGACTGGGCGGACATGTTGATGCGGATGTACCTGCGCTGGGCGGAGCGCCGTAACTACCGGACAGAAGTACTGGATGTTTCCCCGGGTGAGGAGGCTGGAGTAAAAAGCGTGGTCATTGCCATCAGCGGTGATTATGCTCACGGCTATTTAAAGTCGGAGCACGGAGTTCACCGTCTGGTACGTTTATCTCCTTTTGATTCTGACCATGCCCGGCACACGTCATTCGCTTTGGTGGAGGTTTTGCCTGAAGCTGAGGCTGATATTGACGTAAAGATAGAGCCTGAGGATTTGCAGGTTGATACGTTTCGGTCCAGTGGCCCGGGCGGACAGCATATGCAGAAGACAAGCAGCGCCGTAAGGCTGACTCACCTGCCCTCCGGGCTGGTAGTTACCTGCCAGAGTGAGCGTTCGCAATTTCAGAATAAGGAAATTGCTATGAAGATACTTCAATCGCGGCTATTAGATCTGGAGTTGACCAGGAGGGATGAGGAAAGAGCCAGGCTCAAGGGGGAAAGAATAGCTGCGGGGTGGGGTAATCAGATCAGGAGCTACGTGCTCCATCCCTATAAACTGGTCAAAGACCATCGTACTGATTATCAGACGAGTGACACCGATGCCGTGCTGGATGGTGACCTGGATGATTTTATCAATTCTTATCTAAGGTCGGTCATGGGGCAGGAGACATGATTAAAAAGGCAGCCTTGCTTGTCTTACTTATCCCGTTGCTGATATTTGCGTGGAACATAAGTCCGGTTCAAGCTGTTGATGGGCTGGTGGTGACCGGTAACTCGGCTGAGGTGGATTTTCCCGCCGGGATTATATTCCGCCTGTCGGCTCAGAGCGATGCCGAGATTAATGATATCCGCCTGCACTACATGGTGGTGAGGATGTCTCATGCTCAGGTCATCAGCGAAGTCCATGTTGATTTTGAGCCGGATACTGCAATTGAAACGGAATGGTTCTGGGATATGCGCAAGACGGGAGGGCTGCCTCCCGGCTCCGGAATGGAATACTGGTGGACAGTAACCGATGCTCAGGGGAGCCGCGTTCAGACCGAGGTAGTAGAGGTCAGGGTGGAGGACAGGCGCCATGACTGGCAAAGTTTAACTACGGGTAAAGTAACGCTCTACTGGTATGAAGGTGATGATTCTTTTGTCCGGGAACTGATGACCACTGCCCATCAGGTACTGCTTCGACTGGCGGCAGACACCGGTGTGGTGCTGGAAAACGCGGTAAAAATATACATATATGCTAATCAGCAGGCTTTGCTGGAATCAATGATTTTTCCTCAGGAATGGACGGGAGGGGTTGCTTTTACCAGATATGGCATTATTGCGGTTAGTATCTCGCCGGGAAGAGCCGAATGGGGGAACAGGGTTATTGCTCACGAGTTAACACATCTGGTGATACACCAGATGAACTTCAATCCCTATGGTGGACTGCCCACCTGGCTCGATGAGGGCCTGGCTATGTATGCTGAGGGGGAAGCAGAGCCGTCATTTGCTGACCTGCTGGTGGACAAAGCCAGAGAGGACGAGCTTATCTCGGTGCGCAGTCTGGCCAGCCCGTTTTCCGCTTATGCTGAAGAATCTATCCTGGCCTACGCGCAAAGCTATAGCCTGGTAAAATATTTAATAGATAATTACGGGCAGGAAAAGATGTATGAGCTGCTCTGTGAGTTTAAGGAGGGGAGCGGTTATGATGTGGCGCTACTTAAGGTTTATGGATTTGACATGGACGGTTTGAATGGTCTATGGCGGGATTACATTACTGCCAGTATTGAGGAAAGCCAGCCAGCATTGGAGGAGAAGCCGCATGTATGGGTGTTATTCGCACTTATTGTCGGGGCTTGTCTGTTAGTGCTTGTTATCATAGTATTATGGTATTATGGCCGTTTGGGGTTGTATCGCGGTTAGTGTTTCCCACTGATAATCAACTTTTGCTGATGTTCCTCGCTCTTTTTCCCGGCACTGGTATGAGGAGGCTCTTGTTCGTTAGAGGTAGCGCCGCACTGGATGCATTCAAAGTAAGTGCCGTAGCGGTCACTCTCCAGAGATAAGTCACCGCCGCAACGTTTGCAGGACTTGGTTCTCACGAGACAGAGCATATTTCTCCTTTTGACGGGGAGGCGTTATATATAGTTTGTAGTGCAGCCCCGCTTTGTGATTTGATAATACGTCTTCCGTGCCGGTTGTTGTAGCTAGTTACCCCTCTCTTTTAGCGAAATATACTCTCAATTTGTTTAATGGTTATCACCTAATGATTCCCCTTGCTATCTGCTTGTTTCGGTGATAGACTTAACCATCATGCGCGGACGTGATCAAAAGCGGTTTCACTCGATGACCATTCATGATTTGCCGCGTTCAGAGCGGCCTCGAGAAAGATTGCAAAGATTGGGAGCGCACGCGCTATCCGCACAGGAAATACTGGCGCTGATTCTGGGAAGGGGTATTTCCGGCGAGTCGGTAATGGTAACTGCCCAGAGGTTGCTGAGCCGCTTCGGCAGTCTCAACGGGATTGGTAGTGCTTCTTTAGAAGAGTTATCACAGGTGAAGGGTATTGGTCTGGCTAAGGCGGCCCAGATGAGGGCAGCTTTTGAATTGGCGAATCGTGTTTGGAATTACTCCGAGAAAGGGGACAAGCCGTTGCTGAAGACCCCTGAGGATGTTATCGCTCTGGTAAATGCCCGGCTAAAGGGCAAGAAAAAGGAGCATTTTCTGGAATTGTTACTGGATACCAGGGGGCAGTTGATACGGGTTGCTGAAATTTCAGTGGGGAGTCTGGATAGCAGCATTGTCCACCCGCGTGAAGTGTTCCTGGAGGCAATATCGGCCAGTGCCGCCTCCGTTATCTTTGTGCACAACCACCCGTCAGGTGATACGGAAGCTTCTGAAGATGACATAAGGTTAACGCAAAGGTTGACTGAAGCCGGGGAGATTATGGGCATCGATGTGCTGGACCACATCATCGTCGGTGACGGGAATTACCTGAGCATGAAACGTGAAGGCTTGTTTTAAGCAGCGCCGTCTTGAAATGGACTTGTTACGGGGGACATTTGGCACAGATAGACCTGAACAATGTGGTACTTAGATAGCGGTCTCCGCGGTCAGGTAAGATGACAACGATGGTGCCCTGTCTCATGTTCCTGCTAAAACGTAAAGCCGCAGCTACCGCAGCCCCGCTTGACATGCCAACGAAGACTCCTTCCCGTACCGCAAGTAGCCGCGCTGTTTCAAATGCTTCACCATCTTCAACGGTAATTTTTTCATCCAGTGCCCCCGCGTGGTAAATTGCCGGGACAATGCTTTCCTTCATGTTCTTGAGCCCCTGTATGGCATGACATATTACCGGCTCAACTCCTACGATTTTGATGCCCCGCTTTTTTTCTTTCAGATATTTACCCGTTCCAATCAGGGTTCCGGTTGTCCCCATGCCAGCCACAAATATATCAATCTTTCCATCAGTCTGGGCGTAGATCTCCGGGCCGGTTGTTTCGTAGTGGGCAAGAACGTTATTTTCATTATCGAACTGGTTAGGCATATAGTACCTGCCGGGCTCGTCGTTAAAGACCTGGCGGGCTTGTCTAATAGCGCCGTCAACGCCTTCTTTAGCGGGTGTAAGCACCACTTCCGCACCAAAGGCTTGAAGGGTTAGCTGTCTCTCCGTGCTGACGCATTCGGGCACAAACAGCTTCACGCGGTATCCTTTGGCGGCGCCTATCATGGCCAGGGCAATCCCCATGTTTCCCGATGTTGGTTCAACTATTGTTTTTTCCGGCGTAAGTTCCCCTGATTCCTCCGCTTTTTGAATCATGTAGTAAGCGGGGCGGTCCTTGACGGAGCCACCGGGATTGTTGCCTTCAAGCTTCCCCAGGATTTTCACACCCGGGTTTCCGTTGAGGTTGGCCAGTTCCACAACAGGGGTATTTCCGATGACACTTAATAAGCTGCTTTTTTTATAGGTCATTTGCTCCGCCTTAACTGCCGGCTACAGGAGACCGTTAATGAATTAAAATGAACTGTTCTAGGGCCGTAGCCCAAGATATAGTTTACGACACGTAGATAGCAGGGTCAAGCTGGCCCATTAATATATGGTTATGGAGAAAGCGGATAGGTGTGTTATATTGTATGTGTAGTAGCTCTGGCTACAGTATGAACTGAATCATGAAAAAAATAATTTACATACTTGTTTTTACTGCTTTATTGTGCGGCCTGCCGTTAGCTCTCTGCCATTGCGGGGGAGACTCGCCGGTTATCGACGGCAATACTCTTAATCTCTATGGGATTGATCCCATAACTCTTGACCCGGCTGTTTCCGGTGAGATGACATCCCATGAGTATATCCTCCAGTTGTTCGGGGGGTTGGTTATTCTTGATACTGATCTGAGACCGGCTCCGGATATCGCTGAGAAGTGGGAGATCAGTGATGACGGCAGGTTTTATACCTTTTATCTGCGGAAGGACGCCCGGTTTCATGATGGGCGGCCGGTTAAAGCTGAAGACTTTAAATACTCCTGGGAACGCGCCTGTGCTCCGGCTACTGGTTCACAGACTGCGGCCACTTATTTAGGTGATATCGTTGGCGTGAGTGATGTTTTAACCGGGAACGCTGGGGAAATCAGTGGCGTCAGGGTTATTGATGATTATGTCTTGCAGGTAACCGTTGACGAGCCAAAGGTTTATTTCCTGTCCAAGTTGACCTATCCCACTGCTTTTGTTATTGACAGAAACAGTGTGGCTTCCGGCAGGGAATGGTGGCATCAGCCTAACGGCACCGGCCCTTTCCGGCTACAGATGTGGGACGAAGGTAATTTGCTGGTTCTGGAGAAGAATGAGCTCTATCACGGGGAGCAAGCCGGGGTTGACCGGATTAATTTCAAGCTGTGGGGCGGCATACCTATGAATATGTATGAACTGGATGAGGTATATGTCACCGGTGTTTCGATTAATTATATTGATAAGGTCAGTGATGAAACCGGCGGTTTTTATCAGGAGTTGCAGGTGATGCCTGAGTTGAGTTTCCAGTATGTCGGCTTCGATGTTACCCAGCCGCCGTTTGATGATGTTAATATCCGCCGTGCTTTCACTCAGGCGATTGATAAGGAAAAGATAGCTACCGTGCTGTTTCGCGGTATGGTGGAGACGGCGAATGGTATCCTGCCACCCGGTATACCCGGTTATAATGAGGGCTTATCCGGTTTTGACTATGATGTTAACCAAGCTCGGGAGTTTATCAGTGCTTCTCGTTACGGCGACGTAGCCCGGCTGCCTCCGCTTACAATCACGACGGCGGGGATGGGAGGTCTGGTATCAAAGGACCTGGAAGCTATCATTGAAGAATGGCGCAAGAACCTGGGTGTGGAAGTAACGGTAAGGCAGTTAGAAATGGAGCGTTTTCTTTACCATCTCAAAGAGGAAAAGGATAACATGTTTTATATGGGCTGGGTGGCTGACTATCCTCACCCGCAGGACTTTCTGGAGATACTGTTTCATACCGGTAGCGAGAGTAATTACGGTGAATACAGTAATCCTGAAGTGGATGAGCTGCTGGACAGAGCGGCGGTGGAGATTGATAGTGAGCTTAGTTTACAGTTGTACCAGCAGGCGGAGCAGAAGCTGGTCAGTGACGTTGCCTGCCTGCCGCTATGGTTCGGGCAGAATTACATTCTGGTAAAACCTTATGTTAAGGGCTATAACCTGAACCCGATGGGTTATGCCATGCTGAACGAAGTCTCAATAGCGCCCTGATTTCAGGAAGCAGCAGCAAAGATGTTTGATTGTATTGTTCTATTAAAAGCAACCAAGTTAGAAATAGAGCTAAAAGAAATCATTAATTAAAATATGGCGAGTATCCCCTTACGTCACGTATACAAAGGTGGTATAGTGTATAAAACTATATGCCACAAAGGGGAGTTAACCATGCCTTCATATGGTGTGCTTTATATTGATGGTAGGGGTTTAGAAATAAAACTGAAGCCAAGAGGATTTTTTAGGAATGTATTTAAAAAGTGGGAACCTTACTTAACTGGAGACGTGCTAGATGTAAAATTAGTAGTTAAATCATCGAGCAATACAGCAATGAACTATAGCTATTCTTGGCAATTACAAGATTTACTACCAGAAAAAAATTTCAGAGTAGTAACGCAAGGTTGTGGTTCATTTATGACCACGCCCAAAGGAACAACAGAAGTTAAATTAAGAACACATTTGATACAATATGAAGCTGAATACCATTTGATAGCAACAGTGAAATCAGATGGGAACGAAGAAGGGATGAAAACACTTCTCAATTTTTACGCTATGGCTAGAGACGTTTATCATACTAAGTGGCTTACGGGTTTAATGTCAGGTTTTGTTGGTGCAATCATAGGGCTTGCAGTCGGATTATTGATAAATTGGGTAAATTGATGGGGGACATATGGACAAACGACCATTAACTAAAAGGCGGTTTGAGAGCCTTCTTAAGAAGACTGCTC
>Ga0180432_10007774_pt1 | contig 13538 bp, 14 predicted proteins | sample SS_ome_10_FD_132414 | JGI IMG/M metagenome (GOLD analysis project Ga0180432, IMG submission 132414) | Hypersaline lake sediment archaeal communities from the Salton Sea, California, USA - SS_1_MS_2 metaG | ecosystem: Environmental > Aquatic > Non-marine Saline and Alkaline > Hypersaline >...
CTAGTACTAACGGGAGTGGTAATAAGCTGACCTTCCCGTGAAAATAAATCAGGCGCCGAGAATACACTCGAGCGCCTGAGTAGCAATGAAAAAGAAAAAGACTTATTTAATTTCATTCATTTCAATCATTGACTTAATGGTAATTGCTTATTACGGTTAACAGAAAAAGCGATTCAAATGTCTTTTCCTTACACCTGCCATCAGTGCAATAAAACATACTACCTAAAACAAAGAAAGACGAACTCAAAGTTTTGTTCAAAAAAATGTCTAGGAGAATCTCTTAGTAGTCGTGTTAAAAAAACAATTTATCATTGCCTACAATGTGGAAAAAAAGGTGAATCAAATCCTTGTAGAGCTAAAAAACAAAAATACTGTTCTAGAATATGCCAAAATTCTTATCAATTAAAAAAACGCTGGGAACTAAAAAAAGAAAGTGATTCTCTAATTTCACAAACTGAAAAGGACAGAATTCTTCTAGATAAAATCATTAAAAATTTAGAAGAGAATGGGGAGTGTTTAGTTTGGAAAAAATACAGAGATAAAGATGGGTACGGTTATGTTTCATTTATGGGGAGTGGAAGTCTTCGAGTGCATAGGGAAATATATAGAATATTAAATGGAAAAATACCTTCTGGCATGTTTGTTTGTCATTCTTGTGATAATCCACCTTGCTGCAATCCAAAACACCTTTTTCTTGGAACTCCAGAAGAAAACACAAGAGATATGTTAAAAAAAAGAAGACAATTTAAAAAGATATCAAATGACGATGTTAAAAAAATAAGAGAGCTAAAAGTTGATGGATTTTCAAACAAAGAAATAGCAACTAAATATAATGTAAACGAACGAACAATCTGGTCTATAACAACAGGTCGATCACGAAAAGAAGTTTAAAGGGGGCTATTGCCCCCTTAATATTTAATACCAGAGAATACCTTTTCCAACTCTATCAATAGTTCCACGTTTTGTTTCTGAGCCTATAGGAGCAGCTTTAAACTCTTCTGCTAACTTTTTCAATAAAGGTTCTGTAATTTCTTGAACTTGTATTTCTATATCTATTGGCCTGTACCCGTCATTCTTTTTAACAATTTCGTCATATGCTCTTTTTTTTATCCTAGCAGCTTTGTCAAAAGACTGAAGGTTTCTAATTACTTTTGTTCTTCCATCCTTACTTTGAGCTAAAGTTGGAATAGTCTGTAAAAAATACTTAATATCGTTATCAGTTATTCTCGCACCAAAAATATCTTTAACGTTTTTAATAAAGTCAGTGCTTAATTTATCGAGCTCCTGAGCATCCGCACTCATAATTGCTGTTAAATCCAAACCAAAACCAAAAATACCCTTTTTCAGTGTCTTTAATAAGTTGTTAAATAAAGGAACTCCAAGAGATCCTTTTTCATTTAATACCGCAATTCTCTCAAGTCGTTTTGCTGAATCGACAGCTGACTTATACGATTTAGATATATTATCTCCGTAACTTTTTGTATCTTTGTGTGCTTCTCTTCTGTCAATGATTGATTGTTTTTTTTCCTCTGCGGATATCTTTGCAGCTTCTTGTCTCTGTTGAAGCTTTTCTTTTTGTTCAAGCTTTGCAAGCGCAATTCTGTCTTTAGTAGAAAGCCTTGGTTTTGTTAAAGCATCTCGAAGCGTAGGTCGCTGTGCTATTTGAGCTACACCTTGTACCGACTGTTGTTGTTGTGTTTCTTGTGTTTCTCCAGGAACAACCTCTGATAATAGTTGTGCTCCTGGAATACTTTCAACTCCTGCTTGTTGCGAACCTTGTGAGCCCAAACCTAACGAACCTAAAGCTTCTCCTACCCCTGAAGACTCAGCACCGCTTAAATAATTTTTAACTACTTCAGATTGCAAAGCAGGAGGAAGTAAAGATACCTGAGAGGCTTCTTGTGGGCTTAAGCCAAGAGCTTGAAGCCCTGAGGTTGTTTGCTGTTGTTGTTGTCTTTGAGCAAATTCATTAATTTTCATTTGAGCGAGTCTCTGTAAGCCAGTTCCTACGCCACTACCAAGACCAGTACCAAGCAACTGCCCGAGTCCTGGACCTTCATCTAATTTTATTATTGCCATTATCTATTCCTTTTTAAGCAAGATTGTTATTAGGAATTTGATTACTATATGTAACCCCTTGGTTTCCTTGCTGCTGTTGGCTTCTACCACCAAATATTCCGAGAATTTTCATTAAAGCATTAAGAGCATCGGGAGCAACAGCAGCTCCGGCACCAACCGGACCACCTGCAAGTCCACCAATTCCAGCTTTAGCTAACAAAGGTAAAAGTTCTCCAAGACCAGCACCAACACCAGGAGCGGCAGCACCTAAAAATCCAGGCTTGCTTTGAAAAAACCCAGTATCTTGTTGTGGTGTTAATCCCATGCCAAGCATTTGCATCAATTGACCTCTGTTTTGCATATCAAACTTACTTCTTAATGCTGCAAGGTTTGTATTGAGATCAACTCCAGCTCTACCAAGAGATCCTTGAAAAGCACTAGACCGCTGGCCACCACCCATACTTGTGAATCGTTCTGCAAGATTAGGAATAGTTTCTTGTTGGAATTGTTGTTTATATTGTTGTTCTATAGGGGCAAAGTCAGGCTTATTTTTCTGAAGCCCACCAAAAGCCATGTCTCTCAGTTGGTTAATAACCGAAGAGGTTTCAGGCGTGAATTTATCTATTTTCTCATATCGACTTGGGCTACCGAACATAAACTGATTAAATGCCATCTTCATCTCCTTATAGAAAAAACGTATTTCTCATTGAGTCTAGTAATAATGTTACACTTTAATAACAAGAATATGATATCAGTTCCATAAAAGGAGATGTAATGGCTAATGATACAGAATTCGGTGCGTTTCTTCCTACTACCGATGCCTATGATAGGTCTTTAGTAGAGGCATTAGACGTTAACAGCCCTGAGTTTAAAGACTTTATAGTTCGTCTTTATCAAACAACAAATAACATTGCTCTTGCGGTAAACATTAGAGATGCCGGATACTACACAGAAAATGAATTTATAAATGGACAACTATGGTATCAAAACAAATCTTTAAGCTCTAAAACATCTCAAGCTCCAGAGTATAGACAGGTGTATAGAAAAGTGGTTGATTTTGGCGCTCTACCAGACGGAACTGGCGCAGTAACAAAAACGATAGCGCATGGAATAACCGTTGATTCTAATACAACTTTCACACGTATATACGGTGCTGCATCAAGAACAGCTACTGCAGATTCGTATATTCCATTGCCATACTCATCTCCAACGCTAGCTAACAATATTTTATTAGCTGCAGATGCTACTAATGTCATTGTAACTGTAGACGCAACAGTAGATTGGTCTGCATACGATGTTACATATGTTGTGCTAGAGTACATTAAACAATAATCTCTCTTTGTTTCATTATCTCCTTTTTTCCCTGCTAAAGAATTAATTTTCAATAGCAGGGAATTCTAGCGAGGAGCGCTAAAAAGGAAGGATTCTTAGAACCTTTCAACGCCTTTCGTATAAAACGACAACGCGTGAAGCTGGAAATCTTGCAATGATATATTTGAGTTACTCATCTGAGAATCATCATAGTAGATTTTCAACTGAATAAATGAGCCTTCTGTCTGTGGATACATTGCTCTCCAAATACGAGACTGATAGGCTTCTTGTGCAGTCAATGCATATGTTTCAATAACATTATCACCAAGTATTGCCCCAGTTGTAATAGCATCTTCAGTTATAGATCTCTCAGATGTTGACGTATGGAAATCAACCGCTATTTCTGCTGAATCAGTTTTATCAGTATGGAAATCTAGTCGCGGAATATAAAAGTCTTTGTTTTGCTTAAAGTAAAAGTTGAACTCTTTTGTAAGAATGTCGATCTTACTTACACGAGCAACAGTACCACCACCTTCGTATCCTGCACCAGCGAGTGGATCATTAATAACAATGCTATTTGTGGTGATGCTTATTATTTGATAAATGCCGTCAACGCCGATCGACCCAAGTACATTTTCAATAAGTATAAACTCTCCAGCTTTCATATTGTGATTTGCGACAGTTAGCGTTACAACTCCAGCTGCATTTGCCATTTCAGATATCTGCAAAGCACCTGCGTTTCTAGGAAGACCTGTTTCTATGATAAACGTATATCCTTGCTGATTTCCAGCAACAACCTGTATAAATTGCGCTTGTGTTACAGGAGTATCCCATGGCTCTGTCCACTGTGCCCAGGTGTTCTTAAGATCTTGCCAGCGAGTATCATTTAAGTTTTGTATATACCCAAAAGATGTAATTGTATCGTCGTTTAATGCCCATGTTCTATTTTGATAATTATAAACGAGTATCTCATTCGGATATGTAGGGTTGTCTTCAGCTGCAGGAATAGACCAATAAACCATTTCTGACCTATAGTCACGAATTCCGCACACTCTCTCAACGCCATTGTTTTCATTGTGAATTTGAAACACTTCGTCAGGAATCTTTTCATCAATACGTGTAACGTTTGCACCATTGCAAGAGTGCATTCCAACATTACCAACTCCAAGAATATCTTTATCAAAAAGAACTGTTGAGAATGTTGACTCAACACCGAGCTCAGAGTTAATTCTTTGGAACCTGAAAGGAAGAATGTTGTTTCCTGTATAGACAATTTCCCATGTACTTCTTTCAAAGAAAACAATCAAACGATCCCGCAATATCTTTGCAGAGATGATTTCTTCTTTTGTATCAGCATCGAGCCATCCACCTTTTCCGTATGTTCCTGGTGCTTCTTCCCAAGCTGTTGCCTCTAAAGGTGAACCATTTTGGCTGAAACGTACTCTGTTTGGATGATGATCAGCAGCTGCTCCACCAACTGACTCGAAAGTGTTTAAAAACAGCAATCTGTCCTTAAACGGAATAATTAGTCGACATCCTTCAATAGTATCAGTAACGGTTGTTGTATACCGAGGAGTAAATGTTGTCCAAGCAGCACCATCCCAATATTTAACATTATCTGTAGAGCTAAAGTTTGTAACAAAAAGAAGTGAGTCGTCATTTGCAGCTCCACGATAATTTACAGCCCAGAAAAATTGTGAGTCATCTTCGCTCCACGTTGCAGTTCCAAGCCTTACCCAGCCCGCAGTTGTAAATCTATAGGCCATACGAGTGTCAAAAGCGTATGTTGGTTCTTCATTAACTGCAGAGTTATCTTCGTATTGAACAAATCCCATAACAGGAAGAGTTGGATAGTAGAAACAATCTGTTGCCGCTAGCGATCCTTGAATATCATATGCGCCAGTTGTTGTATTAAATGTCATTGTTGTTGCTGTAGCTGAATTTGTAATCATTACTACTGGAGTGCCGGTTGTAGGTACAGTGAAAAGTTCGTTTCCAATAGAAAACATCACCAGTGTTCCAGCAACATAGGCTGGCAATGGAGCTCCACCGCTGTTAATGTCTCCGGCACCACTTGTAGCTCCAAGATTAACGCGAAGCCTAGACGCAAGTTGCTCAAAACCAGCAGATGATGGAGTATTTGGAACCAAGTAACGAGTTCCAAAACGTTTTCTTACTCTCCCGCGATACACATATGCATTCTGTAGTTTTTCAAACGCATCGTCAGGGATTAAGAATGGCTTTACATTCTTATGAAGTCCTGACACATACGGCGCTATCATAAATTGATCTAAAGCCATTTTATTTCCTCTATGTTACTGGATTAGCCAATCCAAGAGCGAAAATATAGAATCCAACATTTGTAGCAGTAGGATTATATAGTCTCATTACAACTTGTGTTGTCGATGAGCTTTGAACTCTAATATTTGCGTTTAGATCAGATGTTCCGGATTGGAAAATAGTTGTTTGGATATTATGGACAGCGCTAAAGGTTGGAATTGTTGCTGCTACTGGCCATGTGTACGTTAACGTTCTATTTCCCGACCAATTTTGCGCCTCTAGATGCCACTTCATCAGGATTCCGGAGGGTAAAACAGTCCAGCCATTTGTTCCATTTTGAGCTCCAGTAAACTCAAAAACTGAACCGTTATTTTGCTTCCTAATTGCTAGTTCTGTAACAGCTGTATAGTCAGAAGTTTGTGAAAAGATTGCTATATCAGTTGCTGCTGTAGTTGGAAATGAACCAGCTGGTGCACCTTGTGTTGGTAGTGACACCCATTTATGCATTCCTTGTTTCCCAGAAGGATCATCAAATGCAACATGGTTTACAGAGTTTACGGTATCTATTGAGGTAAAGTTTGCCAATATTTGTGGCTGTGAATTACTTGGTCTATCCGTTGCTTGCGGTATGACAGCGTTATATGCCATTATTAATCTCCTTTATGATTGATTGAACCATGAACCATCAGACCTATTCCCGAGTCCTTCGGTATAGATCGTGGCTACACGCTCTTTAGATTGCATAACAATAGTTCTATGTAATACAAGAAGTTCTTGTTCTTTTAATGCAGGCATAATGTTTTGAACTGAGTCCATATCACTTCTATCTTCAAACACCTTTTTAGCTGCACCGTAAGCAATATATTGCCACCATTGTTCAAGCTCAGGACTATCTCCTGCAAGTAGAAGTTCAGTTGGACGTTTATATACTTCAATCCTTACTGAATACGGTCTATCTGGAACAGGTCTCATAGTGAACTTATTATCATAAAAAAGAACAGCTGTTGGAATACTAGCAGAGTAAGGAATAGTTTGCGCCTGTATTGTTTCTCCGTTTCCTGGCGCGGTTGTGAATGTCATAGTCCAAGCGCCTGTTTCGTAGTCGATTGTTCCTACGCCATCACCATCAAATGTTCCATCTCCATCGTCATATGCAGCTAGTTTTTCTCCATTTAAATCGATGCTACTAAATACAACATTATTACGAAGAACAGGAACCGAAGTAAGTGTTCCAGCAAAAAGTGTCGTGACCCCATCACCTGTCTCCACATTTTGTAATGAATTAGTTAATGGATAAATCCCATAAAACTGTTCACGTGATTGTGAAAGAAATGCTTGGCGACCAGCAACATATACTGGTTCATGCACGGTAATATATGCATTCTTAAAATTATAAAGTGGATCTCCAACAGTAGTAGATGTTTCATATGTGTCTATGTATGGAGATGTATAAAAAGTAAGCGTTGTTCTAAGAGAAAACAGTCTTAATGTTTCTGGGAAGTCATAGAGGACAAATGTGTTTATATATTCATCAATATCACCTGTTGAGATTTGAGCTTCTGAAGGACTCCGCGTAAGCCTTCTAACTTTTGTTCTTATCGCATCAAGCGTTGAATTTGCCATATGACTTCCTTTTTTAATCTATCGTATTGATTTCTGATCCATGATAACAACTTCCTCTATAGAAGAAGAACCCATTGTTGCAAGATCATCCTCGTCAGTTATATCTATAAACTGAGTGCTTTCAAAACTGAACCTGTGTTGTTTTTTACCTACATGAACATCAGGTCTTCCTGTTTCATTAAGCTTATAAGAGTGCACAGGATACCAACCATTTTGATTTAAATGCTTCACTATCCCAAGAGGAAGTTCGTAACGCTGCCCGTCAATAAGGGTATACCGCTGAATAGGTTCTCCCTTATATGTTCTTGCAACAAAACTCATAGTTCCACCAGGAACTTCATGAAACCTAAAAACACCAGCTACTTTTTTTTTATCTTTTTCAACTTTTTGTTTGTAAGTGCTTTTACTTTTTGAAGACATTGTTTTCCTTTGGTTTGGAAAGGGAGAGGATTGCTCCTCCCCCATACGATTACTCGTTATCTACGCTAAATGCTTTACCTGCTTGCCAATAGATAACATCGTTAGCTGCTCCTGCAGGAGAAGTTGTTCCCGCTGCGAGAGACATTGCGACGTATCCTTGGTCGTCGGTAGCATCACCAGTCAAGTTGACATAGTCATATGACGATGATTCACCAACAGGCACAACCTGTGCGTGTGTAAATGGTGCTGCTGCTGTTAGCGGCCATGCAAATGCAGTGAATGCCGAAGCATCAATGTCAGTTGTAAAGGTCGCTGCAGTTACAGCGGTTATTGTTGCCAACAAGCCATCCATTTGAACCATTCCATAACCAGCAGGTACTTTCATACGTACTTGTTGTCCAACCGTATATCCGTGGGAAACAGTTGTTTCAACTACTGCAGGGTTTGCTGCTGTAATCGAAGAAATGAAACGATGTTTTGGATAGAATGCAGGTGGTATATTTACTGGATAGAAAGAACCAGTTGTACCAGCAACAATTTGAGGTGCATACACAAGTCTAAAGTTTGTGTTTGCATTAACAGTATCAATTTCAAAATCAACACCGCCAAATTGTTGTGCACCAGTAACATCAACAAAACGAACAATATCACCAGCTACCAATGTTGCTGTGCTTGTAGCACTAACAATAGGAATAGCTGCATTTGAGATTGCTGTTACTGTTGCGTTAATAGCACCAAGTGGATTTGTTGTTGATGTATCAAGATATGTGAAGCCATTAGCTGTCATCATATCGATTGTCATTGAGTCATCAGCTGCGAGCTTTGTTTGAATGATACCAGTATCAACGGTCATTCCTTTACGCCACTCAAAAACGACACCTGTAGCAGCACCACCAGCATCAAGTACTGTTTGGTTGTGTACAGTCATCCAGTCAACGTCGCCACGAAGTTGAATTACCTTTGCAGCTCCGTCAGCTGTGAATCTACCTTGTTGAATAATTGTATTGTCAGCCATCATGTATCTCCTAAATTAAAGTGTGCAACGAAGATTGATGACCCACTCATCATTCAAGATGCGTGGAACTTCAGCGAACTTATACCCAACTGTGCTGTTCAAGCGCAATGGTCCGTTGAGTTCTGGACCGTTGTAAATGAACTGTGCGCTGTATCCATCTTGCTCAATACAAGCAAGAGCTTCTTGCCCTACACAGAAGATGTTATATACATCTGCGCCAAGGTTTGAAGATGTTGCTGTTGTTGAACCATTAGATGAAACAAGGAAACGCAAGTTAGCTACAGAGCCCCACTCTGAATCCAATGGTCCATTAGGATTTGGATACTGAGATGAGTGGATGAAGCCGTTAACGTTACCAAGTGATGATGTGATTGATGTGTGCGCTAATGCGAAATATGCATTACGTACTGGAGCTGTTCCGAAGCGATTTTCGCCTGGGATCTTGTCAGTAAACATGCGTGCATCTGCACCAAGCAATGCTTGAACAGTATCATCAATATCAGCACGTGTAAGTTCAGTTGGAGTATCTCCGTTAACACCGCCTACACAGTTTAAGAATGCTGCTGTTGAAGCAAGCATGTTTCTTGTGAGTTCATCTTCGGTTCTACGAAGAGCATCGCCAAGTCTTTCTGTAGCAGCATTAAGAATAGGATCACTACGTTGTAGAGTCACCTGTTCGTTAATTTCTAGCCATTGACCATAGAAAGATAATTTTGCATCAATGTTAACTGCTGTTAACTGTGTTGAAGGAGGAGTAACACCCGTGTTTCCAAGAGGAACGAGTGAAGAAGGCAACTGATTATAACGGGTCATACGAAGTGTATCACCGTTATTTTTAGGCATCTTCATCATTTCTGCTGGAATCTTGTGGATGTAATTAGGGGTTGGTGTTGCCAAGAGTTTTAAATTAAACGCTTGTTGCACTTGAGGTGCTAACACCGAGGTTGTTGTAATTGCCATTACATATCCTTAAGTATTCATAAATATATACCTTAAGACATACGAACATTTCCGTATGTGGGTTTGCGAGTCCCGATATACGCTGGTTGGGTTTGCGACGCCCGATATACGCTAAAGCAATGGGGGTGCGAATCCCGTTATACGCACCTCCACTATATCAAAAAAAATGATGCTAATGTCATCTGTTTTTTTTAGCTTCTATCATTTCTTTATAAAGTTGTCTTTTAAGTTCTGGAGTAAGCCCTTGTGCAAAAGCATTGGCCTGAGATAAAGGACTATCGCTTGTAGCTTGCGCATTAACAGAGGCGACAGGCCTAGGCTTAGCTACATTCTGCTGAACTCTACCTTTAGGTTTTTCATAATCAGTTTTTTCAGAAATGCCAAACTGCTTAATCATTGTGTATGCAGTAACGGCCTTATTGTAAAGGTCGTTCGATGATCCAAGAGTCTTTGCAATTTCAGGATAAGCGGCACTAAGTACTTCAAGATTCTCTTTATTAACAACATCATCAAAGTCTCTATATTGCATTTTAAGTTGAGTCTCAACTGACGATGCATAGTTTTGTTGTTGTTGTTGAGCGAGTTGCTTCTCTAATCTTTTAATCTTTTTGTCTACTGATGAAAGATGTTTTCCTTCAACAAAGTCATCAGGTCCAATAGCGAAGTCTTCTTCACTCTCTTCTTGCTTTTGTTGTGCTGGTTGAGTTCTTGCGGCTTCTAGTCTTTCTAATTTCCTCTTAAGTTCATCACGTTCTAGCTCTGCTTGTTCTCGTGCTCGACGCAATGTTTTAAATCTAATTGCCTGAGTTTCTTCTGCCTGTGTTGGAGCAGCTTCCGCTTCAGGAGCCTGAGGAGCCTTTTCTTCTTGCACTTCTGAATTTTCTGCGCCTTGTTGAGCAGCAGTATCAATTGTTTCTTCAAGTACAAGATCGTTACTTTTTTGTTCTTGTTCCATGGTCAATCCTTATGAAATGATTCTATGATTGTCTTGGTCGTCAAAAGCCTGTGGATCAAAGCTTTTCGATGCTTTTTCTTCTTTTATTTCACCATTAAGCGTCATGCATTTTTTCAAAAGAGAACCGTCATAAAATGACAGTACATCCATAAGTAAATCACGTTCTTCTGCCGGCACACCGAGAGGATCGTTTCTAAATATTTCACACGCTTCTCTTCCTGGAACTACCCAAAGAAGCTCAATTCTTTGTTCGCGTGCTCGATATTTATATACAACTTGATCGTGCTGTGGAGATGGACATGATTCTCTTGGAAAGAAATAGTTACGAATAATGTTCTTTAAAAGTTTTTCTTGTTTAGTGCTGACAACAACATAGAAATCACCATTGAACTGTTCTGTTCCATTCTGAACCGCTTGCATTACATTTTTCTCATAATCCTGTAGCATTTCACGCTGTTGCCCTACGACATCAGGGTTATGTTCTTCTTTTCCTAAAATCTCAAGCGCTATTTTACCAACTGTGTCTTTTTTTTCGCTCATCACGTCCTTTTGGTCTTGCTGGCATTAAAACTTATCGTCTCTTTTTTGATTTGTTCTTCTTTTTCTTTCTTCTTCTTGCTGGAGCAACGTCTTCTCCTGCTCTTCTAGCAAGATCAAGAGCAATCGCAATCGCTTGCCTATCGTTTTTAACTTTTTTCTTCGATTTTCCGATATTAAGGCTGCCTGATTTATACTCTTCCATAACAACAGCAATTTTAGATTTTTTCTTTCGCTTCCCACCTGCCATAATAGGCCCTTTCTGGTTTGCGGAGTGGAGAAAACTCTTACCTTTAAAACCACTCCGCATGCATTTATTTACCTGGACAATGGAGTGATCATCGATTGCATAGCCGTCTCTTCTTTGGAGTATCGCCGGTTCTTTTTTTTATTCCGACCAAAGATTCGATCCGCTATCTTCGACGCCTTTCCACTTGGCCTTGGCATGCTAGGCATCCTAGAACTTCTTTTTAGAAGCAATCTTTTTTGCCTTCATGACATCGCCGTTGATTTGCGCATCAATGTCACTCAACTTGTCTGGATATGATCCTGCTGCAAAATATACATTCTTAGGAAACGGTTTCATAAACGATTCCTGTGGCATATTAGCGAACATTCCCATGCCCATTTTTTTGGATTTGTAATAGCGCTTTGCCATTGCAATACCCTTTCGTAGAAAATGCGGTTCCCCGCAAGGTTAAAAAAATACCTCTAACTACGTAACCCATCTTGCAAAGAAACCTTTTCTTCTAAGCTTTGCTCTTGGCGAGGTACCGTCGCTTCCTGCTCAGCCACCTTTTCTTGGTTCTTCATAAGATTTGTTAAGTTTAACAACTTCTCTATCTGCATGATGTCTAAGTCATCAATTTCTTGCAATGTTTTCACAAGGTTCAAGAGTCCTTGAGTTCTGTCTTTTTGCGCCTCAGCTCTTCTTTCCGTTGCAAGCTCTTTATTTTCTTCAATTCGACTGACCCTTTCAAGTCCAAGTCCTTTGTCAGCAATTGCTCTTGCATGCGCGAGATCTGTCCTTGCTTCTTGCTCTTTAATTGCTGCTTGGAGCTGCATTTGTTCGAGCTGCGCTTTTTGATCGTTCGCCGCTTGGACTGCGTCTGTAAGTTTTTTCTTGTCTTGGATGGTAGAAGCTTCGAGAAGCACAGAATCTGGAATTTGTACGCCCGCTTCACGCAAATGTAGAAGTTGCGCAAACTGCATTTGACGCTGCGTAGTAGTATTGAGCCCCTCTTCGACCGCTGCATCATACTTACCAAACGCCTTATTGTAAAACTGTGGAGTCGGTTCATCTTCAATAATCCTTTTCACTTTGCCAGGAGTAAAGTTAGATTGAACGATGTCTATCATCAAACTACCAAGCAGCTTTTGCGAATAATCAAGCTGATCAAACAGTGTTTGAAGTGTTGTAAGTCCGGCACCCTGTCTCAACATAGAAAGGATTCCAGCCTTGTCATCATTAGCAGACCCTAAAAGCTCTTCATTAACACCAGAGATCTCTTGCACTTCACGCGCAAGTTGCTCTGACATTTGGAACATTGATGGTGGTATTTGTGGAGGCATCATTTGCTCTACATCAGTCATCTGTGCTGTCTGTTTAAGAGCAAGTCCTCTACCTTGACCACTCAAAAATGCATCTTTAGGATTTACTAGTGCATCAACCTTGTACTTAATTCCTGAGTTAATCTGACTCTCTAGAATATCTAACTCAATAGCTTTACGGCGATTATATAAATACTGCGCATCACGAAGACCGCGAACCACGCCTTGAATTCTTAAAGGAAAGTTTTGTAGTTGTGGATTAAAGTATCCAAAAACAGGAACAAATGGATATCTATCTATGCCCATAGGGTTAACGTCGTTATAAACAACCTTACCTTGAACAACGATGGCAAGTTTTACAGTAGGAATTTCTTGATCAATAACAGTAACTTGAGGATAAATTCTCATGAACTCACGAAGTGCATCTTCATCAGTTGATTTCCACTCCATTGACTCGCCTGTTTGAGCATCAACCAACATTCTTTGCTTGCGATAATCTCTATAGTGATACTCATCATAGGTCATCAAATTTCTGTTCTTAAAGTTATAGTTCTCAGGCATATATTCAAACTTGTTATCAGTGATATCTACACCAGAAAGACTGAATATAAGTTCCTTTTGATCAGGAAGTAGAGATACAGCTTCATCTCTTGTTAAGTAAGAACGCTTCCATATACCGTTACAATCTGAAAGATCTTTCTTCTTAAAAAATGGATCCATTAAGAACGAGTTATACGAACAGTTATTAACCCGTATGTTTCCTGAAATAGGATCTGATCTAAAGTCATTCCAAACCTGGAGAAGGTTCATACCTCCGACAAGCGCTCC
>Ga0180432_10007775_pt1 | contig 13536 bp, 14 predicted proteins | sample SS_ome_10_FD_132414 | JGI IMG/M metagenome (GOLD analysis project Ga0180432, IMG submission 132414) | Hypersaline lake sediment archaeal communities from the Salton Sea, California, USA - SS_1_MS_2 metaG | ecosystem: Environmental > Aquatic > Non-marine Saline and Alkaline > Hypersaline >...
AACCGGGACCGGCGGCGGCGCAGCAGCCGCGCGGTGCGGCCCGCCGATCTCCGGAAGGCGGTTGATTGGCAGCGGCATCATCGGGGCGATAAACTCGCGTTGCGGCGCTGGAACGCCGTATCCCGAGATGACGGTCCATGGCGATGGTAACGGCGGCAGCCTCTTCACCGGCAGCACCACCCGCACTCGGACTCAGCGTCTTGGTGCTCAATCGCTCGTTTGTCGCGGTACACATCACCAACGTTCGCAGGGCGTTGACGCTGTTGTTTCGCGACCTCGCCGAGGTCGTGCACATTGAGCAGGGTCGTTTTTCCGCCCATTCGATTCAGTCGTGGCGGGAGCTTTCGACGATCGAAGCTGTCGATCGCTCACCCGAGCAGGACTGGATTCGCGCTGTCGGCTACGAACTTCAGGCGCCCCGGGTGATCCGGTTGCCGAACTGCGACCGCCTGCCGCGGCAGGGCATGCGGTTCAACCGCCGGAACGTGTTCGCCCGGGATGCCAACCGCTGCCAATACTGCGGCAAGAACTTTCCGACCAGCGAACTTTCCCTCGACCATGTGACGCCGCGGAGCCGGGGCGGCCCGACGACGTGGGACAACATTGTCTGCGCCTGCGTCGCCTGCAACGTCAGGAAGGGCGGGCGAACACCCCGAGAGGCTCGGATGCAACTGGTTCGCCAGCCGCGGATGCCCAAGCGAAGCCCGCTGATGGCGTTGAAGCTTCACAACCCGAAGTACGCCAGCTGGAAAAATTTTGTCGACCGGGCCTACTGGCTGGCCGATCTCCAGCAGTGATCGCAATCGGTCGCGACGGGCGAAAGCGTCCGCAGCGGCCGACGCCCCGGTCGCAGCACCGGTGATCGCATCACCCAGGAAGCGGCGGCCGGCCCGCTATTCGCAGAGCGGGTCTTTTTTCTCAGTGATCACCGGCAGTTGCGGCGACATCTCGGCATTGAGTTCGGTGAAATCCTTCCACTCCGCCGGCAGGTTGTCCTCGTGGAAGATCGCCTCAACCGGGCACTCGGGAACGCAGGCTTCACAATCGATGCATTCGTCGGGATGGATGTAGACCATCTGCTCCCCCTCGTAGAAGCACTCGACCGGGCAGACGACGACACAGTCCGTGTACTTGCAGGCGAAGCAGGGCTCGGCGACGACGTGCGTCATGGTGACTAACTCCTCGATTGAAACATTCGAAACAGGCAGGCGAAAAACAGGCGGGCGAATGCCGCTGCATCCACCCCGGCGTCCGGCCGGAACAGAACGATCGGCGAAACCCTTCGGGTCAGTCCGATCGTGCGGGCAGCGGCATGGTAGGAGGCCGATTCTGGCCTGTCAACGAAGGCAGCATCGGCCCCTGACCGGCGGTTGCTTCAGAGAAGCCTGATCGCCCGCTTCATTTTCCCCGGCCGGTTTCGCCTTGGTCGCCCGTCGCGGCTGGGGGTATAGTTGCGTGAGTGCCGGAGTGACCGGGGAGAGTGCGGAATGACAGACGCTCAGGGAACGTCGAACCGACCGTACTGCCCCCCGGCCGACCGCGATCTCGTCGCCGCCTGCCTGGCCAAATCACCCGGAAGTTGGGACCGGTTCGTCGGTCGGTTCGGCCACCTCATCGGAGCGGTCGTGGCTCGCACGGCATCCCGGCGGCAGATCTCGCTATCGCCGGCTGACAGCGACGATCTCGTTGCCGAGGTCTTCGCCGAATTGATCGTCCGAGATGCCGCGGCCCTGCGGATGTTTTCCGGCCGATCAACGCTGACGACATACCTGACGGTCATCGCCCGGAGGGTTGCTGTCCGCAAGTTGCAGCAGCGACGGCGGGCGACGGCGGCGGTCTCGCTGAGCGACGCCGGGCCGCACCCGGCCGACCCGGCAACTCCGGCGACCGAGACGACCGCACTGCGGGAAGAGGTGGAGCACTGGCTGGCCCCGCTCTCGGAGGATGATCGCCGGCTCGTCCGCATGCACGAACTCGAGGGGCACAGCTACGGCGATATCGCCCGAGAGACCGGCATCCCAATCAACTCGATCGGCCCTCGTCTGTCTCGGGCACGGGCGATGATCAGGCAGGCCCGCGATCAGCAGGGCGACGACAAGCCGGCCGCCTGACGCGGCTCGCGAGTCGCTTTGGCCGCGGACAGTCAGGGGCGGTTGCCCGTCGGCCTGATCACCACTGCCGGGTCGGCGAGGTCGACCGGTTCGTAGCCCTCGTAGGCCGGCATCTGCCAGAGCTGCCCTGGGTCGGTGGCCGAGGCGTTGACGACGAGGCTTGTGATTTCCAGCTTGAATTCCACTCCGGAGGCGGGCCAAGAGATCTCCACCAGTCGCGGCAGGGCCGCCCCGGAATTCGGGTCGACCCGATGCCGCGAGGTACGGACACTGGCGAGCCGCTCGCCGGCGGCGGTGAACAGATGCTGTTCCTCAACCAGCCCGGTGGCCGCCTGCAGCAGCGTCGACTTGAGCAGCGGACCGTCAGGCGACTCGATTGTGCTGCGAATTTCCAGCCTGCCGTCGGCTGTCGGGAACGGCCCCTCGTGCCGGTCGTTCGGAGCGAACCGCACCAGCCCCAGCAGTTCCGGCATCCAGTCGGCTCGAATTGGCAGCAGTCGCCGCGCCGACGAGTCGGCATAGCGATCATGCCGGCAGAAAAGCATGACCGCCGGCTCGTGCCGCCGAATCCAAAGCCAGAAGAGATCGTCGTTGCTGCCGAGGTCGAGTTCGTTGCCAGTGAGCGAGGTCTGCGCCCGCAGCCGGAATCGCCGCGGGGGCTCGCAGGCAACCTGCGCCGACAGCCGGGGCACGCCGGGCACCGACAGCACCGCCTGCGAGGCCATATAGCTCCGCACCCGACCGGTATTGTCCTCGACTGCGGCGATGATCTGGTCTTTTGTCGGATTCGCCGGCAGCATCCGGGGCAGTGGCATCATGCCGACCTGGTACCCCCGCAGTACGCTCGGGCAACTCGCCCCGCTCCCGGCCGCCAGCAGCACGACTGCCGCGAAGGCCAGCCGGATTCGCCAGCAGGCCGCAGGCCGATCTCGACCAGCTGTGGTCATGCCTCGCCTCCCGACCAGAGCAGACCGGCCAGCCGTTCTTCAACCGCCAGCCGTTCGTCCGCAGGCGGGGCCGCCGCCACCACGGCATACTCGCAGTCGCGGCGGCGGCACATGAAGACGATTGTCTGCGGAGGATCGCCGGCAGCATCGGCAGGCGTTTTCCCGGGCTCGACCCCGCCGCCGGCTGCATCGGCAAACCGCAACACCCGCCGCCGCACCAGCTGCAACGCCAACAGATACCGCAGCGAGGCCGCAGCGGGATCGGCAGCCAGGCCTTCCAGGGTGTCGAGCAGGACATCGACCGGGGCGAACTGGCCGCTCTTGGCTGCCGGCTCCGGCACGATGCTCTTCCACCAGGCCAGCGTGCCGTCAGGCGGGCCGGTCCAGGCGGCTGCCGACCAATCCTGTCGCAGCAGACTGCCGTCAGCGCGGACGAGCGCCGAATAGATCGGCTCGCCGGGGTGCAACGACAGTCCGGTGGCCTGGCAGGCTGGTCCCGGTCGTTGGAGTTTCAGATCCATGGCCGATCCGGGGCGGATGCTCACCGTCGGCCACGCCACCGCCGGTCTTCGGGAGGCGGGAGCAATATCGCGCCGGCGGCGACCACCGCAACCCGGATTTGCCGGACCCCGCCGCCGGGAGCGTCGCGGGAGACCGCACGATCGGTGCCGCTCACCCGCCGATGAGGTCCGCGGCGAGTTCCATCAGCCCACCATCCTCATGGCCGGCCACCACCCGGTCGGCCGCCTGCCGCACCTCCGGACGGGCATTGCCCATTGCCACCCCGAGGCCAGCCGCCCGGAGCATCGGCAGGTCGTTGCGGTCGTCACCGGCGGCGCAGATTGCCTCGGGCGCGATCCCCCAGCCCGCCGCCAGCCGCAGCACGCTTGACCATTTGTCGACACCCGCCGGGGCGATCTCGCAGAGCCAGTCGCGGTACCTCGGACTGCGGATCGTGTGGAGGGAGACAGCAGCCGGAAACGTGGCGGCAAGGAGCGTCTCCAATTGCTCCATCGCCGCCTGCGGCCCCATGGCAAAGCCGGCAAAGGCGGCTGGCGGCGGCGTCTCGGCAAGCTCGGGGTCGACGCGGGCGAGGCTGCGGTTGCGAATGAGATAGTCACCGAAACCGGTCGGCCGGCCGGCCGCGTCGACGCTTTCGAGCGTGCGGCAGTGAAAGTCGAAACCCTCGCGAAAGCTATCGGTGTAGACCACCGGCTCATGGCCGGCAGCGACGATCGTGCCTGCAATTCCGGCGAGCAGGCCGGGGGCAAAGCCGGCACAAAAGAGCGTCCGGTGATCCCGAGGCTGCTTGATCAGTCCGCCGGAGGCGGTCACCAGCGGTCCATCGAGGCCCAACTCAGCCGCAACGGGCAAAACGTCGCGATACCGCCGCCCTGTCGCCAGCAGCACCCTGATGCCCGCAGCCTGGACCCGCCGCACCGCCTCGCGGGCGGCGGCGGTCACCCGATGGCGGCTGTCAGTGACGGTGCCGTCGACATCGAGCACGAGCATCTCAAAGGAGCGAGCCACGCTGTACCGCTTGCAACCCGAGTGGGCAAAAGGAGGATCGAGAACCGTCGTCGACGTCGTCGGTCTGATGGTATGCTACGGCACGGAGGAAGCGTGACGAGCGACCAAGCTGAGAATCGATTCGTACCCGTCGCCCGCACCGGCGACATCCCGGCAGGCGAAGGCCGCACGTTCGAAGCAGCCGGCCGGCTGATCGCGGTCTTTTTCGACGGCAGCGACTACCACGCGATGGATGACCTCTGCCCGCACATGGGGGCCTCGCTGGGATCGGGTCCGTTGGTCGACGGAATCGTTACCTGCCCCTGGCACGCCTGGCGGTTCAGCGTCTGCGACGGCGCCTGGTGCGACAACCCGGCGTTGTCGGTCGATGTCTTTCCCACGCGGGTTGTCGGCGACACCGTCGAGGTGCAAGTTCCTCCGGCAGACCCAGCCTGAACCCCCGACAGGTTCCCCCGGTGAACCTGCCTGCGGTGAACCGGTGGAATCAGCGGCCCGCTTGTCGGCTCAGTCGGCAGCGAGGCTCAGCGACCCGCCCGGCGTCAGCACCTCCGGCTTGGCCGCGGTGTCTTCCCGCACCCGTCCGGCCCAGGCCTGCGGATCCTGCGCGATCGGCGGCCAGGTGTTGTAGTGGCAGGGCAGCACCACGCGGGGCTTGAGCAGCCGAATCGCCTCCAACGAGTCGTCGGGCCCCATCGTGAACAGATCGCCGATCGGCAGGATGGCCAGATCGAGCCCCCTGCCCCGCCCATCGGGCCGGCCAATCCGCTCCATGTCGGAAAACAGGCAGGTGTCGCCGGCGATGAAGATTCTTGCCCCGCCGACGTCGAGCAGCCAGCTCGCCGCCGGGCCGCCGTAGCTGCCGTCGGGCAGACTCGAAGAGTGGTGGGCCAGTTCCATCTTCGCCCGACCGCCCGGCACGGCGGTTGCCCCGCCGAGGTTCATGCCGGTCACCTGTTCAACGCCCTGACCGGCCAGCCATTGGGCGATCTCAAAGCAACAGAACACCGGGGCGTTCGTTCGTGTTGCAATCGGCACACAATCGGCCAGATGATCGAAGTGGGCATGCGTCAGCAGGATCGCGTCGCAGGCGATATCGGCCGCCTTGAAGGCCGCCGTCGGACAGTCGTCGAAAAACGGGTCGACCAGCAGCACCCCGCCGCCAGTGTCGATCAGAAAGGTCGAGTGCCCGCTCCAGGTGACCGTGATCGCCATCAGTTCGCTCCGGCAAGAAAACAGGGGGTTTCAGGATTTTCAGGGACGTGCGGTTCAAGACCGGCAGGGGCAGATTGATGCCGTTGCTCCGGCTCTTCACACCAAGCATCGTACCCTTGACGCACGCGACGGAAACGTCCGCCCGCCATTCCGGCTCTGCGGTACTGCCGACGCCGCCTGGCCGGCCTTCAGGCAACGGCTCGGACCAGCGTACGGTGAACCGGGCCGCAACGCCTCCGACATGAACCGGTCAACGGTCCGGACGCAGCCGCTTCATCATCAGTTTCTTATAGGCCTCGACCCCGGGCTGGCCGTACGGGTTGGTGCCGACCAGCCGACCTTCGACCACGGTGGCCAGCATCAGCAACTGCAGCAGTTGGCCGACGGTGTGCTCATCGATGCGCGGGAGCCAAATCGTGGCGGTGGGCCGCTTGACCGACGCGTAGGCCTCGTTGGTGCCGGCAGTGGCCGCGGCGAGCATCGCCGGCCAGGTCGTGCCGATCAGATCATCGAGTTGATCCTCGTTGCCGTCAGACCCCGTCAGCGGCGGCAGGGCCAGCGGGTCGCGACGGGGCTCACCGACGCAGAGATTGGTGATCAGCTTGTCGCGACGGCCCTCCTGGTGCTGCTGGCCGCGCGAGTGAAGGTCGCGGGTCGTGACCGCCGTCAGCGGCGTCGCCCCCTGCTCGTTCTTGCCGAGGCTTTCCGAAAGCAGCTGGTCGTACCAGAAGCCGACCGCCTCAAGACGGTCACTCCAGCTCGAGAGCACCCGAATCGTCGCCTGCATCGTGGTCTCGGCCAGGTGCGAGACCGCCACAAACTGCAGCACCGGGTTTTCGGCAACCGGCGCTTCGCGGAACCGGCGGGTCATCGCCGCCGCTCCCTCCAGCAGCCGCACGACGTCGACGCCGACGATCGAGGCCGGCAGCAGACCGACTGCGGTGAAGACCGAGAAGCGGCCGCCGACCCCGTCGGGAATGCCGAACACATCGGGACAACCGAGGGTCTTGGCCAGGCTTGCCAGCTTGCCGCTGTCGCCGGTGATCGGCACCAGCCGTTCGGCGAGCCGGCCCGGATCGTTTCCGACCGCGTCAGCCAGCGTCCGGAGAAACAGCCGGGTTGCGACCGCTGTCTCGAGCGTCCCGCCGCTCTTGCTGACCACCAGCAAGGCCCACTGGGTCAGCAGGTCGTCGGCGTCGGCCCGCTCGGCCGGAGCCAGCACGTCGAGCAGACCTTGGGCCGAGTCGTTGTCGATGTTGAAGCCGGCAAACGAGAGCCGGGGCCTGCCGCCTCGTTCGCCCCGCGAGAGTTCATTGTGAAACGGATGGCAGCACGACTCGAACACCGCCCGGGTCCCCATGTAAGAACCGCCAATGCCCAGCACGACGACCCGATCGACCGCCTCCCGCAGCCGCTTGGCAGTCTGCAGAATCGCAAACAGTTCGCTCTCGGGTCGGGTGCTGCCATAGTCAGCCAGCAGCCGCTCGGGCAGGTCGATAAAGGCCGGGTCGAGCGGCTCGCGACCAGCCTCGCCACGCCGCCAGCGATCGAGATCGGCGTTGGTCTCTGCCCGTGCCTGCTCCAGCGGCCCGGCCAGATTGTCGAGATCGGCCTGACTGATTCCGCCGGTGGCCAGCACCGCGGCAGCGTCGTAGGAGATCGGATCGTCGGGAGGGGCGGGGCGAACGTTGCTCATCTGATGACACTCACGGCGAGGGGCGCGGCGGGACCGCCGACCGGCGGTGGTACGATCCGATCGTGGGGCCGCTGTGGCCAGCGGCAATCGACAAGACATTACCGGAGGCGACGATGGCCGAGCAACTCTTCCGAATCACCAACACCGTCGCCCTGCTCGCCTGGCTGCCGCTGTTGATGTTGCCGGGCAAACGGTTCATCACCGACACCCTCTGCCGCCGGCTGGTGCCGGCCGGGCTGGCGTGCTGCTATGTCGCCGTGATCGGCTGGAAGCTTGCCGCCGGCGGGCCGCCGCCCGGCGACGTCATGACCATCGCCGGCCTCCGGCAGGCCTTTTCCGACGACCTCGTCTTCGCCGCCGCCTGGACCCACTACCTTGTCTTCGACATGGTGGTCGGCACCGTGATCGCCCGCGAGGCGGTCGCCGCCGGCATTCCCTGGCCGCTGCGAACGTTGAGCCTGCTGCTCACCTTTCTCTCGGGTCCCTTTGGCTACCTGCTCCATCTGAGCTTGCGGCTGCGGTGGCCGGCGACGGCCGCCGCCCCCCTTGCAGACGACCCCGCCTGAGCCGACAACTGTGCCGTTGGCACCGCCTGCCGCGGCCCCGCTTCGCCCCCACTTTCCGGAGACGCCACGATGACCGAGCACGACCTGATCCGCGAACTGGCCGAGAAGAACAACACCAAAATCGTGATGCTGGTGGCCGACGGGCTCGGCGGCCTGCCGACCGAACCGGGCGGCAAGACCGAACTGGAGACCGCCGCCACCGCAAACCTCGACCGGCTCGCGGCGATCGGCACCAGCGGCTCGAGCCTGCCGGTGCTGCCGGGCATCACGCCGGGCTCGGGGCCGGGCCACCTCGGCCTGTTCGGCTACGACCCGCTTGAGTTCAAGATCGGCCGTGGGGCCCTCGAGGCGACCGGCATCGGCTTTGAGCTCGGACCCCACGACGTCGCCGCCCGGGGCAACTTCTGCACGCTCGACCCGGCCGGCCTGATCAGCGACCGCCGGGCCGGCCGGATTCCGTCGGAAGAGAGCTTCAAGGTGGTCGAGAAGCTCCAGGCGGTGGCGATCGACGGCGTTGAAGTCTTCGTCAAGCCGGTCAAGGAGCACCGCTTTGTCGTGGTCTTCCGCGGCCCGGGCCTCGACGGACGGGTGGCCGACACCGACCCCCAGGCAGTCGGTGTGCCTCCGCTCGATCCTGCACCGCTCGACCCGGCCGCCGCTCGCACAATCGAGGTGGCCCAAGAGTTTGTCCGCCAGGCCCGCGAACTGCTCAAGGACGAGCCCAAGGCCAATGGCCTGACCCTGCGGGGCTTCGCCGCCAAGCCGGCCCTGCCGACCTATGAAGACCTCTACGGCCTGCGGGCGGCCGCGATCGCGGTCTATCCGATGTACAAGGGGCTGGCGAGCCTCGTCGGCATGAAGCTGGTGGGCACGCCGCAGACGCTGGCCGAAGAGGTCGACGAACTGGCCGCCTGTTGGAATGACTACGACTTTTTCTTCCTGCACTACAAGTACACCGACTCGACCGGCGAGGACGGCAACTTTGCCGAAAAGGTCAAGCGGATTGAGGAGTTTGATGCAGTCATCCCGCGGGTTGAGGCCCTCAAGCCCGACGTGCTGATCGTGACGGGTGACCACTCGACCCCAAGCCTGCTCAAAAGCCACTCCTGGCACCCGGTGCCCACGCTGCTGGTGGCGGACGCCTGCCGGCCCGACGGCCGCACCGCCTTTGGCGAGCGGGACTGTCTCGGCGGCGGGCTGGGGCAATTTCAGGCCAAGCACCTGATGCTGCTGGCGATGGCCCATGCCGGCCGGCTGGGCAAGTACGGCGCCTGAGCTGCCGGCCGCCAACTGCAGGTCGGCTGGAGAAGGAACCGCCAGGAAACTTCCAGGGCAGCATCCCACCACTGCCGGTTTCTGGGATTGTGTGTCCGGCACCGACTCCTTCGCAGGCCGGTGCCAGTGCTGTTGCAGCGGAATCCGGGCAAAGCTTGACAGGGACTGAACGATCCCCCTAAAAGAACCTGTTCGATCGGGGAGACAGGCTGCAACACGGTGCCACGACCGCGAGGGGAACTGGCGGCTGCAAACCGGTTTTTCTGCCCCGATCAGGAGCCGGCAAGCTTCCGTTGCCAGCAGGGGATGATGACCATGCCGCGAGCACCAGCGAAGTTGACGATTGCGAACTTCAACCGGCAAACGCTCGCCGACTTGCTGCGACCCGTGCTGCAACAGGCCCTCGCCCAAGGGATGGTCGGCACCGAAGCCGTTCTCGACTTCGTCACCGAGGCACTCGGCAAAATCAGCGACCGCGAAATCAACACTTTTCTCGACCCTGAAACGGGGAAACTTCGGGGCGGTCTGGAGATTCGCATCGAGGAAACCCTCGTGCTGTCACCGAAATGGCGGGCGTGGGAGGCGCGGCACGGAAACGAGGCCTGGATGCTCAGACGCAGCGGTCGGCTCACAAAAAAACGAGACTTCCTGCGGAGTCTGATCGTCAGTTCCTGGCGATCGATGCAGAAACTGCATGCGGTTGAGCCAAAAGAAGTTCGCAGGCTCGTGCCCGCTGTCCGGAAAATTTACGCAGCGATCTGCGAGGTCAGCCCGACGAACAATCGACCGGGCCTGGGAAACACCTATTCTCTGCGTTCGGCGAGGCGGCCCGCTGCACGCTGAGTCCTTGGCCGAGGCCGTGGCGGGTGCCTCCCGCCGCAGGCTGCACTCGGGGGCAACTCCGAAAGCCGAGACCGCCGTCTCACTCCCGCGACTCTGCCGGCTCGTGCCAAACCCGCGGGTCGAGCCAGAGGCTGCGGTCAAGCACGGAGCCACCGTCAGCGGGCTCGACCACAAGCTCCAGGCTGGTCGCGGCAGCCAGCGGCAGGTCGATCGGCAACGGCGAGTCGCCACCGCGGAGCACCGGCGACCGGAAGACTTCCACCGGCGGCTGATCGGCCGCTCCCGCCGCGACGCAGACGACCACGCTGCCCCCCTGCCCCGCCGAGTCAGCGATGCCAACCGTCGCGGTGAACCGCACAACCGGCCGGTCGAACCGATAGCCGACTGTCGCAGGGGCATGCAGCCCGATCGCGGTGAAGCCGGTCTGGCCCCGCAGCCGCGGCCAGCCGCCGGTCAGCGTCCGACCGCAGCGTATTGGCCAGCCGGCCGGAACGACGCTGCCGACCGGTTCAGCCTCGGCCAGCCGCAGGCCCGGCCGGCCGGGCTCAATCACCGCGATCTCATTGGCCGGGCAGCGGAGGACCGCCGGCAGGCCAGCCGTGAGCGGCCGCAGGCTCACCAGCCCCTCACCATGAATCACGACGCCGCTGTCGAAATCGCGACACCGCAGCCGCGAGCCATCCTCCAGCGCGACCCAGCGGTTCATTGCGGTGTCGCTCTGACTCCCGCCAGCTTCCAGAGCATCGACGGCGGCCAGGTCGATCGCCAGCACCCGGACAAGCGGCAGGACAACCGGCCGCTCGGCAATCGCGAGCCCGGCCACTCCACGCAGCGACAGCAGCGCCGATTCGACCGCGACGGCAGCGGCCTCAAGGCGATCGTCATTGGCAAGGGTCAGCCGCACCGGCAGATCGCCGCTGTTGGTTTCGGGCGGGCCGATCCGGGGACTGCTGCGGTATCCCAGCAGACAGGACCGCGGCAGGACCAGCCGCCCGAACGACGCCGAATCGACCGTCACCTGCTTGGTCGTGAGCGTCTGCAGGCGTCCGGCGATCACATCGCCCCCGCGGAGGATCACAAACGGTCCAGCCGGCCAGGGTGGGATTGGCAGGGTTGGGCGGGCCGGTTCTGCCGCCGCGGCCGGCCCCGGAGTTGTGCCGGCGACAGCCGACAGCACCGCCGCGGCGGCGCACCAGAGAAGCAGCAGCGCTCGGGTCGGCGGTCGAGTCATCACTCGCGGCCCCCGGCCCGCTCGCCCTCGGCCGCCACGATCGGCAGCAGGCCCGCCGGGGTCTGCAAAATCGTGACCACCGCCGCCGTTCCATATTCGGGGCAGGAGGGATCGGTCCACGACCCGTCGTCCTGCTGTGCCGCCAGCAACGTGGCAGCCACGCGGCTGAACCAGGCGTCCCAGACGGCGGTGTCGCCGGTTGCCAGCCGCTGCTGCCAGCGAGCGGCGGCGGCAGCGGCCAGTCCGTACACCGCGTAGCCGTCGTCACTGTCGAGCGTGAGGGGATGCTGATCGAGCCATTGCAAACCCCGCCGGATTGGTTCGCCCCGGACGCCGGCCAGTTGCAACGCAAAAACCGCAGCCGCCGTCCGCGGGGCGGCGCTGGGGCCGGGCTCGGCGAGATAGCGAAAACCGCCGTCGGGGTTTTGCAACCGGGCAATGAAGTCGCTTGCGCGATCGGCGACGGCCGCGTCGACATCGATGCCGGCCTCGACCAGACCCCGAATCGCCACCAGCATCGCGGCGGTCACCGAGGCGTCGCCTGCAGTGGGCACGGGCTGATACCGCCAGCCCCCCGCTGCGTGCTGACTGCCGGCAATCACCTGGCCGGCCGCCCGCAGTTGCCGGCGAAGGTCAGGGTCGACGACTTCGCCGCAGCACTCGGCCAACGCCAGCGTGGCATAGGCATGGCTGTACATCGGCCCGTGGGCGGCAGCTTCGTTGCCGGCAATCAGCCCGTCCGGCCGGCAGCATCTTCGGAGAAAATCAGCCGCCCGCCGGGCCGGCTGGGCATGGGGTCCGGCCGTCGGCGTACTGCCCGAGCCGAGCAGGGCGAGCAGTCCCTGGGCCGTGACCGCCGCACTGCCCTGAAAGCCGCCGGAGCCCCACGAGCCATCGGCCTGCTGGGCCGCCGCGAGCCAATCAAGGCCGCGGTCAGCGGCCGCCACGATCGCGGCGGGCGAAGCGGCAGCCGGAGCGGGCACCGTCGTGGTCGCCGTCTCGTCACCGACGGTCGGCAGGCACAGCAGCGAGGCCGCCGTCGCAGCAAACAGGATCGGTGCCGCAGTTGACAAAGTGTTCATGGTGCCGGCTGCCGGGCCGCGTTGGCTGCCGCCGATGGCGGCGGCAGGAGAAGCTCAAGATAGTCGGCAAACGCCTCTGCGGTCGCGTCGACCTGCGTGCGATCCGCGGCGACGCGGGCCGGCGAACGCCGCTCGGGGACGTCGAGTCGCCAGACCGGTCCCCCCGGTTCGCTCTCGGGCGGTGGTCCCGGCGGCGGGACTGCCTGGCTCCCGCCTTGCCCGCCGCCGGCGGCGGCAGGTTCGCTCCCCGGTTGGCCGGCAACAGCGACCGCCGACCCGGCGGCGCGCGGCGGCAGCGCAGCTCCGCCAGCGACCGCGACTGAATCCGCGGCAGAAGCTGCTGTTCGCCGCCGATCGAGATCGAGTTCCGCCGCAACGGCCGCCAGTTCGACCACCGCCCGCGACAGGTCGCCAGCCCCGTCTCCACCGATGCCAATGCCATCCGTTGGAACATCGAGCCCCAATCTGAGGACCGCATCGGCCATAGCCCGCGCCGCGGCACCGGCAGCACCCGCCGCCAGGCCGAGCCGGTTGTCGAGGATCTCGCTGGGCAGATCGGTCGACGGGGGGTCGGGAGGCGGCCGCAGCAGGGCGGTTGCCTCCAGGACCGTCGTCGCCGAGGCGAAAGCGGACCCGACATCCCGCTGGACCGAGGCGAGTCGTCCCAGCTGGCGAACGGCGTCTGGCGGAAGCTCTCCAGTTCGCTGGCCGGGCTGCCGCGGAAACAGCTGGGCAAGTTCGTCCGCCAAGCGGCGTTCGACACCGGCCGCCGCCGCCAGCCGAACCGCGGCGTCGCCGCCGGCCGCCAGGTCGGCGAGCTGATCGCGCTGGGCACCGCCAGCTTCGACCGCGGTGAGGCCCGCGGCGACCCAGCGGATGACACCAGCTGGAGCCGCCGGCGGGAGCCGATCGGCCAGCTCGCGGGCGAGCCGGGTCGTGGCGACGAGTTCCTCGGCCAAGACCGCTGCAGCAGAGACCTGCCCGAGGCGATCGACGCGGCGGATCAGCCGGCGGCTGGCCGCCGGAATCTCTGCCGGCCGCAG
>Ga0180432_10007776_pt1 | contig 13535 bp, 9 predicted proteins | sample SS_ome_10_FD_132414 | JGI IMG/M metagenome (GOLD analysis project Ga0180432, IMG submission 132414) | Hypersaline lake sediment archaeal communities from the Salton Sea, California, USA - SS_1_MS_2 metaG | ecosystem: Environmental > Aquatic > Non-marine Saline and Alkaline > Hypersaline >...
GCCTCTTCCTCGATCCCTGCATCTCGGATGGCCTGCTGGACGGCCGGAACGGCGATATAGGATCCCTGCCCCATCTGTCGGAGGGCCCTCTTGGGGACCAGCGGGGGAGGGAGATCTTTCAAAATCCCTGCCAGGGCGCTTCGAAATCCCATTGCCTTGCGTTCCGGAATCAGACCGATCCCGGAGCGCCCTTGCCTTAGGGCCTCTGTCACCTCTTGAGGTGAATGACCCAAGCAGGACAAAATTCCCACTCCTGTAATCACGACCCGTCTCATTTCATCCGTCTCTCTTCTTGAATACCATGGCTGCGTTGGTCCCACCCAGACCTGAATTAAAGGTCATGGCCGTCTCCATAGGGACCTCCAGCAGGGTCCGAGCATGGTTTATCCCTGCACACTCCGGAGCAATATTCTCCAGGTTGGCGGTGGGAGACACAAACCCCCGGGTAAGCATCAATAAAGTTATGACCGCCTCAATGGCGGCCGCCGCCCCGAGGGCATGTCCTGTGAGCCCCTTGGTGGCGCTCACCATAGGTGATGTCCCTAAGACCTCCCTGATCGCCCCTGATTCCACCTCATCGCCCACATGGGTTCCTGTTCCATGGGGATTGAGCAAATCAATGTGGTGGATGCCCTGGGCCCAAAGAGGTGCCATACACTGCTTTAGAGCTTGCCGCAGGCCCCTGCCATTGGGCCTGAACATATCTTCCCCGTCGTTGTTTGACCCGTATCCCAGGATTTCAGCAATAATACGGGCGCCACGGGCCTTGGCATGATCAAGGGTCTCCAGTACCAGAATACCCGCACCCGAGGCCAGGACAAAGCCCTCACGGTCCCGATCATAAGGCCGGCACGCCTCTGAAGGCCGGTCGTTCCAGGACCTGGGGCTCTCCTGAAAATTGTCAAAGGAGGCCCCCATATACCTCCAACTGTCTTCTTCAGCGGATCCCGCGATGCAGAGATCCAGGACCCCGGCCTGAAGGAGTTCATAGGCATATCCCAAGTTATCAAGGCCGGTGCAACAGGCCGTGGATACCGAGAGGCTTCGGCCTCTGGCCCCCAGGTACGAGGCCAAATTCCCGGAGGCCGTACAGTTCATCACCTTTACGATCCCATTGGCCCCGGCCCGGGTCAAAGGCATGCCCCTTTCCCACATATTCTCAATACGGGTCGCCTCGTTAATCCCCCCGAGCCCTGTTCCCACCACCACGCCGCATCGGTCCCCTTGGAGCGCTTCAGGCCCGAGACGCGCATCCTGGATAGCTTCGAGGGCCGCCACCGCGGCATATTTGGCCACATCAGACATGGTCCGGGCGGCCTTCTTCTTCAGCCCCCCTGTGTCCAGCCCCTTAACCGGCCCGAAGAGACAACACTTGAACCCTCTCTCCTGCATCTGGGGCACAAAAACGATACCGGATTGTCCCTGGCGGAGCGATATGCAGACACCTTCTGCGTTATTGCCGATAGCCGAAACAATCCCCAACCCTGTAACGACCACCCTTTTCATCACCGTATGAATGTCTCACCCTTGAAGACGTATATGCCGTGACTGGCGGCCCGCGACGAGCTCGGTCGAGTCGGAAGGCCTCCTCTTTTCCGCGGCATCCCAATGCCATTCATGGCGCCCTTTTCCCCCACGGACAACGGTCTTGTAGAGAGGTGGATATAGAAAGATAACGGCCTCGATTGTCCCTGGCCGCACGTATAATGGGCCGCCCAACCGGGCCGTTGAATCCCTGGCGCCACAAAAACCGCCCTGCCTCTTTTAAAATAAGAAGAGCTCCCGAAATATCAAGGGCTTGATCAGGCGAAGCCGCCCCCGTTCACCCAGATTGGGCTGATCCAGGCCATCTCACGGAGCTGGGGCCCTCCAAAATTGAATTCCTGCCCATCGAAAAGGAGGACCCTGTCACGATCCACGTTATTTTCTTCCGCCTGTTGAAAGGCGACCTTAAGGGTATAAAAGGAGGCCTCCTCCCCTTCCTGGAAATCCTTATCCACGAACTTGAGCCGGGCTTTTGTCCGGCTTCCGGACAGGATCACCAGGGGGATTCCGTTCCGGCTGACCCATATCTTGGAAATAAGGTTTGCCGAATCGGAAACGATGTTGACCAATATCTCCGGTTTTCCCTCTGTAAGCAATTCCCCGCCCATGTGCGAAAAGCACTCCGCCCGGGCCGCGTCTCTTAACACAAATTGTATGCGGGGACGTATGCCGCTGGTCCCATACGTGGTCCGGTCCCAGAGGGCGTCCCATACAGTTTCCCTCGTCAAATGGGAGGCCCAGAGCGCACTCACGCCCCCTCCCGCCCCGGTGGGCTCTCTGTGATCCCATGTATAACCAAGGCCCTGAAGGGCCACGAATTGATCCAGGGTCAAGCCGGTTTCTATCAGCCTTTCCAGGAGCGGTCTGTCCCCCTTCACACCAAATTTTTCTTTCAACGATTCTCCTCGAGGTTTATTCCTCATGGTTGCCCCGGGTAATCCCTGGTGGGTATCTGTTCCAGCAACAATGCCCAGCCTGTGGCCCCTTCGAAAGGCCCCTGCACAGAAATGGTTTATGGCAGACAACTTGGTCTCCGGCAACTTGAGAAACCTGGCGTAAGGCTCATAGTCGGAATAGTAGCTCTCCGCATTTCCCCACTTGGAATAAATCTCCACCAGTCTTTCCCGGGCATGGGAAAGGGACCAGTCAAGGGCGGCCGTATCCCGGGCCGGGTGATGGGGAATGGTCAGGGCCGCATACCCCCCCTTGTCCAATTCCGCCCATAGATCATCAGGGGTAACAAAGACTATGCAACTCATTGGATTTTCAGGCAAATGTCCGGTATCTCGAAAATAGACATTCCGGTGCCCGTACTTGTCGCTGGTCCATTCAAAACTGGGCAGGGTGACAAACTCCCCGGGCCGGCATGCGTTATCCAGGATATTAATGCTCCTCTCCCAGAGGGTGGCCGATCCAGGATTTTGACGGGGAAAGGACTCCTGAAAAGTTACCATCCACTCGGCATGATCGGAGAGGGCGCAGAAATCCAATTGCTTCTTATCTTTTGCCCGGAGGAAATATTCCTCCGGCAGCCCGTATCCATCCGAGAACCCACTATGACCGTGCAATTCTCCCCAGTAAAGGGAAAGGCCGTCATAGTACTGCTCTATCTCCCCCGCGGGAATGGGCACCACCTCAGGAACACTCAGGGCGTCCTTGATGAGATCCGACGCCCCGGAGGCCAAAGGGAATGAACAGGAGAGTCCTGCTGCTGCCGATGCCGTCAACTTGAGAAACCGCCTACGGGTCATGCGCCGAGGCTTGATGCAATCTTTCATGGCTCCTCCGGCTGTTTAACGCTTTGCTGTTTCATTTTGCACAGGGGATACATTTTTGAAATAAACCCGGTCTGTATTCTATGGTTAAGCCCAAAGATAAACAATAAATATACCACAAGTTTTTATACATGGCATCTTTTTTAAAAGGCCTTCATGAGTTGGATCAAGCCGTCCCGGCCGGAGCTAAAGTACCGATGGGCCTGTTGAGCATATTTCCATAAGCGACCAGCAGGGCGATGGCCAGCCACATGTATTTGCCGTCTATGACCGGGAACACGACCAGGACCCAAAGGATCGCCCCGTAGGCGCTCAAAGCCGCAACACCAAGGAGCTTCTCGTCCCTTCCGGCCTTTTTCTTCAAAGCCGTCCAAGCTTCGAAGACGGGGGAAAGAAGCATCAGCAGGAAGATCACCACCCCGATGGTCCCGTTTTCCGCCCACACCTTCATATACCCGTTTGGAATGTCGAGGGGTTGAAGAGGCAGGGAGGAACTGGCCACATGAGAGTATCGATGATAGCAGTTGAGGTAATCACCGGTACCAATGCCCAGGAAGGGATGATCCTTGACCATCTCCCAGGCCATCCTCATCCACCCCAGGCGTAAATCCGTGGAAGGGGAGACGTCTCCTGTAATCTTATCCAAGATGATAATGTTGGGATTTAAGCTGAGAAATGCGAAGGTCAGCAAGGCCAGCACCGCCCCCATACCAAAAATCTTCCATTTCCTGGGATCGTCCAACAACACAAAGTAGACCCCCAAGACCAGGGCCAGCCCTATCCAGGCCCCTCTGGACCCTGTACTGACGATATTGACCAGGTAAAGCAGGAGAAGACCTGAGTAGGCAACCCGCTTCCACGAAGAGGACCGATAAAAAAAGTAAAAGAGGAAAGCAGTACCCAGGAGGAGAAACACGGCATGCACATCCGCGTCTGACTCCAACCCCTGCACTCGCACCGCTCCTGTTCGTGCCTGAACAAGGGCCTCCCTCCCCGTTGGCAGGCGATCGAGGAATTGCTCTTTTGTGGCCATCTCGTAAACACCGGCCAGGCAGGTGGGGATCCCTCCCAGGACCAGGGCCAGCATGGCATATTTCATCATCTTACGGTCTCGAACAATCCAGATAACGGCGTAGTAGAGTAGGACCAGGTTCAGCCGCCTGAAGATCAAAAAGAGAGAACCGGGCGCATAGGAGACCGTGTTCGGATTGGTCGAGTTGATGACGGACAGAAGAGAAATCACAATAAAGGCCCACATAAAAAAACTGGTCACATTGGCAAATGCCATGCGAAACAGGTTTTCTCTTTTCATAATCAGGGCCCGGGCGATGACAACGCCCAGGGCGGTCACGGTCGCCAGTTTTGCAAGGGTAACATCCTTGCCCACCATGGACGTGCCGCCCACCAGGCCCAGATTGTCCAGAGTGACTGTGAGGAAAAGCCCCAGGATGGCGATTTCTTCAATCTTCAGGCGCCCTGACCGCTCTTCCCCACGATTTTGAGAAATCCTAATCAGAAAGTGCATCCTTCATGAGGTTCTTCAAAAAGCCCTTCAACGGAGCCTTCTCGGTGGTCAACTGGAAAATTTCCCACCCTCCCCGTAACTGCTTTTTCTTACTTCTCTCTCCCCCCGGATCAGCGGCGATATAGGTGACCACCAAAAAATTATCCTTCAAGCACAGGGCCCAGGATGCCCCAATGTCTTCGCGCACCGGATACTTCTCCTTCAGGGTGGGGTTGGCGGGGTTCTTGACATCCAGCAGATAGAGCCCTTGTGAACCGGCGGTTACATAGGCCGTGTCGTTCAACACGGTTACCTGGACCATGTGTCCCGGGCTCTCTTTCCATTTATATCCCTTCCACGGGTCATAATGAGAGATAAGGGAAGGATTGGACTTGTCTTTAACGTCCAGCACGAGCATACCGCCGTTGTCGACAGCGAAATAACCCGTATCCCCCACAACGCAGACATCGTTAAAGGCATCTTCGGACAGATTGCGTGATCCTGGCATGCGTTCGGCGATAAAGGTGCTCAACTCCTTGGGATTCCGAGGATCGGTTACGTCGAGGATATGAAGTCCCACGTTTTCATCATTGGCATAGAGGATGTTGCCCTTGACCTCGGTCCACCATGTCCTCCCCATCTTAAAGGGGAATTTGGTTTTGTCCCTGAGCTTAGAAAGCAGTTTCACAAGGGGTTTTGGATTGTCGTACCTGGCAAACTTGAGGGTATTGACCAGGGTGGGCTTGCTTTTGTCGGAGATGTCCACGATGAACAGCCCCGCATCCAGTCCACTTACATAGGCGTAGTTACCGTAGAGCTCAAGGCCGATACAGCCGTGGGAAAGAGACAAGTATCCCTCTTGACGGATACCGCTGGGAGAAGAGACATCAAACACAGCCAAAAAGCCTTCATCACTTTTCATGCCTCCCCCACTCACAATGGCATACCGGCCTGATGCCTTTATATCGTTCACGGCCTTCATCCTATAATACCCCAACTCCTTGGGCCGGCTCGGGGTTTTCGCGTCATAGATCCTTATCCCGTCCGGCGCGGAAAGGTAAAGAAGGTCATTTTCCACAAAGGCCCCGCTGGCGCCTACGGGAAGGTAGTCAAAGTAAACGGATTCGATCTGGGCGGCACCACACACCCCCGAATTCACGACCCATACCATAGCCACCGATATGATGATCCATAAAACCTTTTTCATGCTGCACCTCCATTCGTTCATCTTTACGGGATGGGATAATTGTCTTCCTGTCTGTACATTCTCTGCCTTAGCCCGGAAAAGAAGAGCCTTTCCTCTTCACTGAAGCCTAAGACATAAAGGGTGGAAAAGTAAAGGGCACCCAGGAGGCCCACAAAAAAAGCCGCCGCCAGGAGACCCTGTCCAAAAGGAAGTAAGGTCTTGATACATGCAGTAAGAACCAGGGCAACGGCCCCTGCAAGACAGGGCTTGACATAGGATTTACCGTATGGCTGCATACCCAGCATCCGGTATACCTGAAAGAGCATGAGTACATTCAGTAAAATAATGCTCAGGGCATTGACAATGGCCGCACCCCACATGCCGTATCGGGGCACCAGGAGAAAGTTGGCCACCATTTTCAAGAAAAAAACGCCCGCCATATCCCACAAATAGACCGTTTGTCGGCCGCTCATTAACAACATGGCGCCCACAGAGCCTGCCACATTATGAATGAGAATTCCAAAGGACAATACGGCCAGGATTCCTCTGCCTTCCCGAAAACCCGCCCCCAGCGCACCCAGAAGAGGATCCCCCAAAAGCAAGACCGCCAGGAAATAGAAAAGAGAGGGAATAAATACCCAGTGGGTGACAACCTTAAAGAGCCTGTCCAGTTTTTCCCTCTCCCTGAGGTGGTAAAGACTGGCAATCATGGGCGCAAAGATGGCATTAAAACCCTCGAGGATGAGGGCGGCCACCAGGGCCAGATTCATGGCCACGCCGTAAACCCCGACTTCACTGTGGGTCGCAAAATAGCCGAGAAAAAAGGCGTCCACCCGCAGGATCAAGAACTGGAGCAGATTAATAAAAAAAAGGGGCGTTGCGTATCCGTATAAGATGCGCTTGGGTAATGCAGTATCTGCAGAAACGCGTCCCAGGGGAAAGGCCCTCTGCAGGCAGAGGGCCGCCCCTATCATCCCGGCAAAGGCCCCTACCACATACCCCAACAGGGCCCCTTCCAGACGCAGGCCCCAAAAAAAGGCCAATACGGTCACGGCCAGTATGACAAGGGGCTGAAACACGTGCCTGACGGCCACGGCTGCGGGAACCGCGTACAGGCCTTCCAAGGCCGCCACCAGGGTCCATCCAATGGCCGTTGCCGGCAGGCTTACGGTCAGGATCCGGATGACATGGGACAGGCTTGCCTGTGAACCGCCGTTTCCTCCAAAGAGGTGGGCAAAGAGCAGGAAAAAAAGGGCAAGGAACAATCCGGCCCCCATGACGGCCTTGAGGGCCTGAAGGATCACCGCCTTGACCTTCTCATCCTCCCCTTCTCCCTTATATGCGGCCACAAACCGCACCACCCCGTAATGGAGCCCGAGCCGCGCCAGCATTTCACCGACGTTGATGATCATGAGGCCCAGGTAAAACAGCCCATAGAGTTCTGACCCCAGCAATCGGGCCACACCGATTTTGTAGATGAACTGCAGGCCGTAGCCGAAGAATTTTCCTACAAGAGAAAACCCCCCCTTTCTGGCCAGCTTTTGCACCTCTTCATCAGAGGCCTTTTGGTGAGCTCCAGGCAATGGTTCCATACACAGGGACCTTACGCCCCTCGTGGCCTCCGGTGCCGGAGCATTCTTGCCAAGATTTTGGACCTGGGAAGACTCCCTAAAACCGGCACTTCAATATCTCCGGCCAATTGTCGGGACGAGGTATAGGACTGATCCAGATAATCGACGAAAAGACCGAGCAGGAGCCCGGAAAACAGGCCGGCACACACGCCGACAATAATGGTGATTTCCCAGTCCGGCCAGTCCGGGTCGGCGTCGTTCGGCAAATAGGCTTCATCCACAATCTTGATATCAAATTCGCTTAAACGGTTGACCTGCTCGACCTCCAATTCCCCCAGTTTGTTTTTTAGGTTCATGAACAGGCCTTCCTGGGTGGAAACGTCTCGCTCCATCTTGTTGAGTCTCACCTCTTTTTCGATAAGAAGGAGGCATTCTTTTTCCAGGTCCGTCAATTGCTCTTTAAGGGTGCCCCGCCTCGCGGAAAGGCCGCTGATTTTTCCTTGGAGATTAACGATTTCTGTATAAAGCTGCTGATAGACGGCATTGATGGAGGTTGTCCTGCTCTGGATAATCTCCTTTTCCTCTCCTTTCAGCTTCTCTCTGTTATCCCGGATCTTGGCCTCCAAGGTCAGGATTTCAGGATGAGATTTTTTCAGGTCCGGCTCGCGGGAGGCCAGTTCCATTTCATTGCGATAGAGATAAGATTTGAGCTCCGTCACCAGGGGATTATAGGCCGTAACCTCGGATGACACAATCTCCGGGCTTACCCCTTCAAATTGCTTCAGAAGCCCTGCCAACTGGGCCTTTGATTCCGTCTCTTCTTCCACCACCTCAAGGTACTCCTTTTCCAGGGCTTCCAGGGTATTGAGCTTAAGGGTCTTTTGCTTCTCAGGATCAATCAATTTCGCCTTATTTTTGAGTTGCGCCAAGCGCTCTTCCATTCGGTCCAGGTCTTGCCCGGCGATCTTTACCTGCTCTCGGGTAAATTCCACCGCCGTAGAAGTCTTGAGCTGTTGGAGGGCGATGGTTTTGTCAAGAAGGAGCCGTGCCAGGGTGTTGGCAATGGATGTGGCCAGTTGAGGGCTCTCTTCCCAGACAGAGAGATTGACCAGGTCTGTCTCCAGCACCAAGCTGATGTCCTGAATATCATCCAAGAACTTTTCCACGGCGAGATACTCGTAATTCGGGGTGGATTCTGAAAAGATCCCGATCATTTCTCCTGCCCGGATGGGAAAATTCAGGATCTTGTTGATCCAGTACCAGCATTCCTCCCTGATGGTCTCGGGCGATTGGGCGCGGCGGGCGAGCCGGGTATCCAGGCCGTATTTCTTGACAATCTCCTGGGCGATACCCTTGCTGCGGGAAATCTCGATAAGATTGGCCGCCGGCTTTATCCGGATGTCCGACTGGGCCGGGGTGGCGATGTCGCGGAAAAGGATGAGCTGCTTCTTGGGGTTTTCATGGACCATGATTTTCACGGTCGACTTGTAAAGGGGGTATCCCAGATAGGTATACCCACATACCCCTGCCAGGACGACGAGAAAGGTGACCATCATCGTCCATTTTCTACGAAGCAAGATCAGGCAGAATTGATAGAGCATTTCTCTCTGGGCCGTCATCCGGATCCCTTTCGATTCTTTTCAGGGCCTATTCTATATATCCCAGGCCCCTCAACCTTTCGATGACCTTCTGCTCTTCCTGATTGGAATAACCATCCATCTCAGCCTGATCCTCGTGAACGGTCTCTACAAAGGTCGGGGAACGAGCAGAGAGAACACCCTCTTGATAAATATCATCCAGTGCCTTACCATCCAAATTCGCCGGAATCGGGATGCCCAGGGAATAGAGAAAAGTAGGAAGGAGATCTTCCAAACCGGCCCCCTCAATGCGTTCATTCCTTTTTATTCCAGGTCCTTTGGCTGCAAAGAGCCCCTGTAGGCGGTGGGTGCCGGTCCCGAACTGCCAGTCGGTGGGTTCAAAAATTTTGCTGGCCGGGAACACATCAGAGATGCAGTTTCCCTCTCTTAGGAGAAAAACAATATCAGGGGCCTGCGAAACATGGGGGCCCTTGTAGACCTCCTCTCTTTTCTTGACAAAATCCCCGACCGCCTCCCCGGTCTGGGGGTCCTTAAGGCGCTGGAGCCTTGCGATGATCAGATCGCGGAGGGTTTCGTATTCCTCACCCGGCGAAACAATCCCCTTCGGCTCCCTTCCCCGGAGATTGATCCGGATGCCCTGCTCACCGCTCAAGACGGAAAAGGCCTTTGTCCTGTCCCAGTCTATGCAGGAAAGGATGTCCGTCCGGTAGCCCTCTTTTGCAAACAGTTTCTTTCGCCAGTTGAATCGATCCACCCGGCGAAGGAGTCCCCGCAACCTTCTCGCCCCCCGTCTCAGGTATACCTGTTTCCAATTAAAGGCCAAGAACCCGGTTTGCTGGAGCCAGGTGTTGATATGAACCCATTTTTGAAGGGGCCCGAACCCATGATCAGAGATGAAAAAAACCTGTGTCTCTTCCCCGGCTATGGTACAGAGTTCTTCCATGATCAAGTCAAGGACACGATAGTACTCGAGGATATCCTCCCGTGTCTCGGACCCGAGGGGCCCTTTTCCGTTTCCCTCCAAAAAGTTCCACAAGGCATGTTGCAGGCTGTCCGTTTCAGAAAAAACCACCATAAAAAACTCCCAGGGGTGGTGTTCCATGAGGTACCGGACGTACTTGCGCCGCTGCAGACTGCATCGGGTCAAGGCCTGAATAAAGCGAGGGATCTCCTTGGTGGAGTAATCCCGCCAGGTCACCCCGATCATGTATTCACCCAGTTCCTTTTTCAACTGTTGGTAAAGATCCGGGGGATACGTGAATCTTTGGGCCACACTGGGTGTTAAAATCCCGGTGATCATGGTCCCTTCCACCGGGTGTGGGGGATAAGTCATGGGCACATTCACGAAACCCACGCGTCTGCCTGCCCGACCCATCACGGCCCAAAGGGTATCGCTGTCTCGAAGGGAGAGGGAGTTGACCACCCTGAGAGGGGCAGCCATGTTCTCGTATGCAAAAAACTCAAAAACACCGTGCCTTCCCGGATTCTGGCCTGTAAGGAATGTAGACCAGGCCGTGGGCGTGGAAGGCGGCAAAACAGATCTCAATTCTCCGGATACACCCTCCTCCAAAACCGACGCAAAAAAGGGCATGTACCCTTCCGCGGCCAACCGTTTGAGCAGTTTATAGCTTCCCCCATCCAGTCCGACGACAAATATCTTGGCAATTCTATCCGCCTCTTTTTCCATCTCCACCGCTGTCCTTGCCCGCCTCTCCCCTGTGCATCAGAACCATCGTTTGAGGAAGCCCGGCATCCTCCTTTGTTCTTTGTTTAACACAATGCCCAAGAGCTTCCCTTCTGCTTGATGAATTTTTTCAATGGCCCCCATAATCGACCCTTTTCCGGTCCGTTCAGACTGGACAATCAAGAGACAACCCTCCACATGGGGCGCCAGGAAAAGGGGGTCATAGGCCTCTTCGAGGGCCGGCGAATCAATGATGATAAAGTCGAATGAGGACCGGGCCTGGGTTAAAATATCTTGCATCTTACTTGAATCAAGCACTTCAAAGGGCTCTATACGGCCGTTTCCCTTGCCCAGCAAATAGAGACGCCCTGCATCGTCCAGATTTTGAGCGCCTCCCGCGAGATCCTTTTCGCCCTTCACAATCTCCGCCAATCCAACGTTGCCATTGACACCCACACACGTTGACAGGGAATGACGGCGCAGGTCTGCATCGAGAAGGAGGACCCTCTTTCCCCTATGGGAAAGGCTAACCGCAATCCCCAGGGCGGCTGTGGTCTTGCCCTCTTTGGCCAGGGCACTGGTAATGAGCCACCGCTGGTGGTTGATGTTTTTTGTCGAGAAGAGGATACTGTCGACAACCCCTTCAAAAATCCCCGGTAGTAATCCGCTAATCGCCAGTCCTTTTTTCATACCCTTCCGATTGCTGCAGGAGCGCAGCCCCCAGCATGAAAAACCGCTCCCTGAAAAGGGGTCGCGCTAAGGAACAACCAAGATCCTGGCCCCGTCTTCCCCTTTCAGCACATCCCTGGCATCGGGATAAAAAATCAGCCCTCTTTCCAGATTTACAATTGTGGATAAAATGGGCGCAATATGCTGGAAGACGCGGTCAAGATTCGCCAAGAAAGTGGGAGGGATATATAAAATATCCCCGGACTCGAGCATGGGATTCTGGTCAACCATTCCGTCGTTCACTGCGGATTCCAAGTCCAGCCGAAAAACCTCCCGTTGTTGCTTTTGCCCCTGCCGGATGAGAAGCACATCCGTCTTCTTTGCATTGGTTGTAAAGTCTCCAGAGTGGGAAATGGCCTCCACCGCACAGATAGGGGAACCCAGATACAGCACTCCCGGCCGTCTGACTTCGCCCAGGACATAGACCCGCTTGCTTCTAAAATTGGTCACTTCCACGCTGACTTGGGGGTCATTCATGTATTTTTCAAGCCCCTGCATAATACGGTCACGCAGTTCCAGGGGGGTGAGCCCCGAGATCTGGAGATCACCCACCAAAAGAAAGGTTACCCAGCCGCTTGGGGGCACTGTGAAGGCCTTGTTCAAAGACTCCTGACGCCAAACCGTTACACGAACCTCATCGCCGGGTCCCAGTCGAAATGCTGACGATTGGGGACCGTCTTCTGAAAGGCCCCGAAGAGATACCTTCATCGGTGAAGGAGCCCCTGCCTTTTGAGGACTCGCGGCACAGCCGAGAATCAACCAAAGACAGGCCAAAACGGTTACTGGACCCTTCAAGCCCTTTTTCAAGACGCTCAGGAAATTATGTTCTTTCATCACACAAGATCGAGTAAAGAGACGTTTCACAAGCGACTCCCTCTGCTACCAGAGGAATAGCACAAAATCTTTTGTCCTTTCAAGCTCATAATCCACAAATAGTCATCCCCTCCGGATGGTACGTTTCGGCCCCTGGATCCAGGATCAACCCTGTCCAATAGGCCGGGTAAAATGTATCTATGAGATGTTCCCGAAGGTCGGATTGGACGCCACTTTCAACTTGGAAGGTCCAGAAGCAGTCAGGGCCTTTGTGATTGTCCAGGGTAAGGAGGACGCTTTTATGACCCTGACCCTTTAAAAACGGCCGGGATGGTTTTCAGTAGAATCTTGAAATCCAGATCAAGGGACCACTGATCAATGTACTGGAGGTCCAGATTCATCCACTCTTCGAAGCTCACCGCATGCCGGCCATTGACCTGCCACAGGCATGTGAGGCCCGGGGGCACCGAGAAACGCCGGCGGTGTTTGTCTTGATAGAACCTCCGGTAATCTCTTACAGGAAGAGGTCTTGGCCCCACCAGGCTCATGTCTCCCTTGAGCACGTTGAAAAGCTGGGGCAATTCATCCATACTGGTCTTTCTCAAAAATCGCCCGATCTTGGTAATTCGCGGGTCATTTTTGATCTTGAAAACCGGGCCCTCCACTTCATTGAGATGTTCTATCTGGGCCTGCTTTTGCTCTGCATCCGGTTCCATGGTCCTGAACTTAAACAGATGAAAACGCCTCCTGTTGAGACCGACTCTCTCTTGAATAAAGAAAACCGGTCCCCGGGAAGTGACCTTGATGAGCAAAGAGATGGACAAAAGAAGCGGTGCAAGGGAGAGCAAAACAATAGAGGCGATAGAAATATCCATAACGCGTTTTACGATAACCGGGGTGCCTATCATGGAGGCCGGATATTGGGTGAGAACGGGGTTTCCCTGAAAGGACTCTGCCTTCCATTGGGCCAGCTTTGGGCTAAAGCTCCCCGGCAGCAGCCGCGTTATGATCCCGATCTTTTGGCATAAGGCCACAATCTCGGAAATCTGCCGGCTGTAGGTCTTCATGGGCAAACCAATCCACACCTCGTCCACAGCCTCATCACGAACCACTGACGCGAACCCGTCAAA
>Ga0180432_10007777_pt1 | contig 13534 bp, 12 predicted proteins | sample SS_ome_10_FD_132414 | JGI IMG/M metagenome (GOLD analysis project Ga0180432, IMG submission 132414) | Hypersaline lake sediment archaeal communities from the Salton Sea, California, USA - SS_1_MS_2 metaG | ecosystem: Environmental > Aquatic > Non-marine Saline and Alkaline > Hypersaline >...
CTGGCATAAAAAAGCATCTAAAGGAGACCCGAATTGAAAACCATCGTGACCATGACCATGAATCCGGCGATCGACAAGAGTTCAAGTGTTGCGCATGTCGTGGCCGAGCGAAAGCTGTACTGCAACCCCCCTCGTTTTGAGCCGGGAGGGGGCGGGGTGAATGTCTCCCGGGCCATAAAGAAACTCGGGGGCGAATCCAAGCTCCTTTATCCAGCAGGGGGTCTAACAGGAGAGAGACTTCAGAAACTCCTGGATCAGGAAGGCCTGGATCATCGGCCGTTTCCCATTGAGGGATTGATCCGGGAGAGCCTGGTTATTTTGGAGGAATCCAGCGGCCGGCAGTATCGTTTTGGAATGCCGGGACCGGAATTTCAAGAAGAGGAATGGGAACGATGTCTTGATGAATTGTCGACCCTTTGTCCAACACCGAATTACCTGGTGGCCAGCGGAAGCCTTCCTCCGGGCGTGCCCACTGACTTTTATGCACGGGTGGCGCGCGTCGGAAAGGAAAGGGGGGCAAAAGTCATCATCGACGTGTCGGGTGAAGCCATGAAGGAGGCGCTTAAAGAAGGCGTGTATCTGATCAAACCCAATATCCGTGAATTCAGGGAGCTGGTTGGGAAGGAGATCAAGGAGGAATCGCAGATCAAGGCAGCGGCCCGAAAAATGGTCAAGAGCGGCCGGTGCGAGGTCCTGGTCATCTCCCTTGGCGCGGCAGGCGCCTTGATGGCTTCTGAGGAGATCACCGAACGTATCCTGCCGCCGACCGTCCCGATTGTCAGCAAGGTCGGGGCCGGGGACAGCATGGTGGCCGGTATTGTCTTGAGCCTTGCCCGGGGCAAAACCTTGCGGGGATCCGTCCTGTTCGGCGTGGCAGCCGGCGCGGCAGCCGTCATGACGCCGGGAACGGAATTGTGCCGGTGGGAGGATGTCGAAAGGCTGTTTGAAAGCATGGTTTCAGGGTCCGAATAAGCCCCTTTTATGGGAATCAGGAGGTCGCCATGAGGAAGATCAAACTCACAGGAAGAGTGGTTCTGGTGTGTGCTCTGGGCGTGGTGGTTGCGGCATGAGATTACCCGCGCATAAAACCAAAATCGTATGCACCATAGGGCCGGCCTCCCGATCCGAGGCTGTTTTACAGCGATTGATTCTGCAGGGAATGAATGTGGCGCGGCTCAACTTCGCCCATGGAACTTTGCAGGGGCATAGGGAGGATATCCGCCGTATACGCGCTGTGGCGGCAAGGCTCCAGCGTCAGTGCATGATCATGGCGGATCTTCCCGGTCCCAAGATACGGATCGGGGAACTCCTGGATGAGCCGCTGCTGCTGGAAAAGGGAAATGAGGTCATATTGACCGTCAAGGACCTTGTGGGCACAGCCAATCAGATCCCTGTCGAGTATGGAAGGCTGCCTGAGAGCGTAAGCCCTGGAAGCCTGATTTTCCTCAATGACGGCTTTATACAGCTCCAGGTGGAGAAGGTGTCAGGGGAGGAGGTCTTCTGCAGAACCATCATCGGCGGCCCTCTTCTTTCCTACAAAGGATTAAACCTTCCCGGGGTAAAGATACTGGCCGATGCGGTGTCGGAAACGGACCTCGAGTTCGTCGATTTTGCCCTCCAGGAGGGCGTAGATGCCTTCGGCGTTTCATTTGCGGAGACAGCAGCTGACATACACAAGGTAAAGGGATTTGCGCAAAAAAGAGGGCAGTCCGCGTATGTGGTTGCCAAAATCGAGCGGGCCGAGGCCGTTGACAATTTCGATGCGATTCTTTTCGCGGCAGACGCCGTCATGATTGCCCGGGGTGACCTGGGGGTTCAAATCCCCATACAGGATGTTCCCGCTGTTCAGAAAAAGCTGATCAACAAGGCGAACCTTCTGGGCCGGCCCGTGATCACAGCGACCCAGATGTTGTTGTCCATGACCGAGAATGTCCGGCCGACCCGTGCAGAGGTATCCGATGTGGCCAATGCGATTCTGGACGGAACCGACGCCGTGATGCTGTCCGAGGAGACGGCCGTGGGAAGGTACCCTGTGGAAGCGGTTCACATGATAACTGAAATCGCAACATCCGCGGAGCGGGAACGGAAAGCCATCAGGGCTTTGGCGGATCTGTCCGCATACTTCAGAACGGGAGCCGGCTCCGCCAACACCGGCGTTGAGGATATCGTTTCCCTGAGTGCAGTGGAATCTGCGAAAGCATTGAATGTGCGCTATATAGTGACCCACACGCAGAGCAAGTCGGCCCCGTGCCTTATCTCCAGATTCAAACCGGACTGCTGGATACTCCCCTGGGGCGGCGATGAAAAAAGGAATCATTTCCTGGCCCTGTCTTACGGGGTCCATCCTGTTTATCTTGGTGTTGAAGCAAATGACTTTACCGATATGGCCATGCGCTTTCTCGCCAAGGCCGGGATGGTTGAAAAAGACGAGAGAATGATTTTGGTGGAGGATGAACCAACCCGGGACATGCATGGAACCGACTCGCTCAAAATCATCAGGGCCTGATGATCAGGGGCGAATAAGGGGAAAAATGCACTGGGGTATAGATTCCTCGAAACGGGAACCGCAATGAGAGGACATTATGGGACAAGACCCGAGCGGACGACGATCCGTGGCTTATTTCTCCATGGAGATCGGGATTGACGAAAGAATATACACCTACAGCGGCGGTTTGGGGGTGCTGGCCGGAGATACGATCCGTTCGGCAGCGGACCTCAAGGTGCCGATGGTGGCGGTCACGCTTCTCTACCGCAAGGGATATTTCCGGCAGCGGTTGGAAGCCGATGGATGGCAGCGGGAGGAGACCGCCTCTTGGGCCGTGGAGGAGTTACTCCAGGAGGAGGCCCCGCGAACCTGGGTTTTGGTGGAAGGGCGAACCGTTCATCTCCGGGCCTGGCGGTATGATGTCAAGGGCGTGGGCGGCTATACGGTCCCGATTTACTTTCTGGACACCGATATTCCCGAAAACTCCGAGTGGGACCGCGGTCTGACCCAAATGCTTTACGGCGGGGATGAACATTACCGGATTTCACAGGAGGTAATTCTGGGGATCGGCGGTCTCAGGATGCTCCGCGCTTTAGGGTATAAGGACATCAGCCCGTTCCATCTCAACGAAGGGCATGCGGCCCTTCTGACCCTGGAACTTCTGGATGAGGCGGCCAAGCGGGCCGGAAGGGAATCCATCGTTCAGGAGGACGCGGAATCGGTGCGGAACCAATGTGTTTTTACCACGCATACCCCTGTCCCGGCAGGACACGACAAGTTCTCCCTGGAGCTGGCGCGGAAGGTGATCGGCGAGCGGGATGATTTTTTTGGGCTGGAGGGCGTCCTGTACGAAGGAAAGACCCTGAACATGACCTACCTGGCCTTAAGGCTGAGCCGCTATATCAACGGGGTAGCCCAAAAGCACGGTGAGGTGTCAAGGCTTATGTTTGCCGGTTATACCATTGACGCCATCACCAACGGGGTACATGCCGCGACATGGGTTTCAGGGCCTTTCCGGGAGCTTTTCGATCACTACATTCCTTTCTGGCGGCAGGACAATTTCAGCCTGCGCTATGCCTTGAGACTTCCCAGAGAGGAGCTGTGGGACGTCCACATGCAGTGCAAGAAGCGGCTGATGGACCTCGTCAGCCGGGAAGCGGGCGCTGCCATGGATGAAAACATCCTGACCATCGGCTTTGCCCGGCGCGCTGCCGCCTATAAGCGGGCGGATCTCCTTTTCCAGGACATGGAGCGGCTCAAACGGATATCCAACGAAGTCGGTAAGATCCAGGTCATTTACGGCGGCAAGGCCCATCCCCGGGACAATGAGGGAAAGGAGCTCATCAAGCGCATTTTTGGAGCCGGGCAGGCACTGCGACACGACATCAGGGTTGTGTATCTGGAAAACTACAACATGGCGCTGGGGGCCATGATCACATCCGGGGTCGATCTTTGGCTCAACACGCCCGAACCGCCCATGGAGGCTTCCGGGACCAGCGGGATGAAGGCGGCCATGAACGGGGTTCCGAATCTGAGCGTGCTGGACGGCTGGTGGATGGAAGGACATATCGAGGGGTTGACCGGCTGGTCTATAGGCGAGCCCATTCACGGTAAGGGAGGCGAGCGGGACCACTCCCTGGATGCCCCATCGTTATACGACAAGCTGGAGCATGCGATTGTTCCCCTTTTCTATCACGATCGGCGCCGCTTCATGGACATAATGGCTTACTCCATCGCTATCAACGGGTCCTTTTTTAATACCCAGAGGATGGTGCAGGAGTATGTGGTGAATGCCTATTTCAACCGCTGAAAAGACCTTCCCAACATCGGATTGCCGTGGCAGGGAGAAGTTTGAAATGCACTACACTGACGACACCCATGAACTCAAAGCGCTGATGCTGGATGCCGCTACCGGTTTTTACCGCATGCAGCGCTACCGTGTCGGCGATTTTTTCGGTCCCGTGGATCTGGGGATTCATCTGGCCTTCAAGCAGAACGTCCTGACCATCGGGGCGGGGCTTTTGGCCGGGTCTGTTTTTCCGGGATCCAACCGGCGTACCAAACCATGGGGCCCTTGTGCGGTATCTTCGGGTGCGGGGAATCGTTTCTGCGCTCTATAAGCCTGACAGCAAGCCGCATCACCAGCCGTAATGCATCGGTGTTCTGGGAGTCGGAACGTAACATGGACATGGTGTTCACATTCCTGAAAATAAAAAAAGAGACCGACGGCGTCAACCATGTTGACCTGGAGCATTGGATTGACTTTTTCACTCGGGACAAACATGCCGCCGCCTACGAGTTCTGGTACGAAATACACAAAGGCATCCATGAAATGCTTCGGGAATATCCTGTATGATGAAAATTTGTAAGAAGGAGACTTAACATGAGTCAATACAATCTGGATCGTATCTTCCAGCCTCGCCGGGTGGCGGTGGTGGGCGCGAGTGAAAGCACCGGCAGCATCGGCAATGCGCTGATGAAAAACCTCATCGAGGGCGGATTCCAGGGAAAACTGCTGCCGGTAAACCCCAAATACGATACCGTTCATGGTATGCCGGCCGTTGGATCCATCTCCGCTCTCGAAGGGGGGGTGGACCTGGCGGTCATTGCCACGCCGATTGTTGCCGTCCACGACATCGTCCGGCAATGCGTGGAAAAAAAGGCGGCGGGCGCCATCGTCATTTCCGCCGGGGGGAAGGAGGTCGGTGAAAAGGGAAGAGAAATCGAGGCGCGGATCCGCGCCACGGCCTATGCCGGCGGGCTTCGTATTGTGGGACCGAACTGCCTGGGCATTATCCGGCCCTCCGTAAATCTCAATGCCAGTTTCGCATCCGAAATGCCTGATATGGGCGATCTGGCCTTTATCTCTCAGAGCGGGGCCATCTGTACGGCCATTTTAGATCTGGCGTTACAGGAGCATATCGGTTTCAGTCATTTTGTCAGCATCGGCTCCATGCTGGACGTGGATTTCGGCGATCTCATCGATTACCTCGGGAACGATTCCTCGGCCAAAAGCATTCTGCTCTACATAGAAAGTTTAACGAATTTTCGCAAGTTCATGAGCGCCGCGCGCGCGGTGTCACGGATCAAGCCCATTATCGTTCTGAAAGCGGGCAGAAGCGAGGCCGGGGCAAAGGCCGCCGCCTCCCATACGGGGGCCATGGCCGGTGAAGACGCGGTGTATGACGCCGCATTCAAGCGTGCCGGCATCGTGCGGGTGGACACCATCCAGGATCTTTTCGACTGCGCCGAACTGATGGCCAAGCAACCGCCCCCCCGCGGCCCGCGCCTGGCCATTGTCAGCAACGGCGGCGGCCCCGGCGTGATGGCCACGGATACCCTTGCCCTTTACGGTCTAAAGCCGGCGCCTCTCGACAATGAAACCTTTCAGAAACTCGATGGGTTTCTGCCGGCCTTCTGGAGCCGCAACAACCCCATTGATATTCTCGGGGATGCCTCCGCGGAACGCTTTCGCCGCACACTTGAAATCTGTTTCAAAGGAAGAGACACGGACGGCGTCTGTGTCATCCTGGCGCCCCAGGCCCTTACGGATCCCATTTCGGTGGCCGAGACCCTGGCAACCACGATGAAAGGCCGCCGGTATCCCGTGTTTGCCTGCTGGATGGGCGGTAAAAGCATCGAACAGGCGGTGCAAATCCTGAATAAAGTGGGAATTCCCACCTATGAGACGCCGGAACGGGCGGTCCGGGCCTTTCTGTACATGGTTGAGTATGCCCGGAACACGGCATCCCTTCTGGAGATCCCGCCCAAGCTGACCCGGGAGAGCGCATTTGATCCGGAAAAGGCCCGTCGCCTTCTGGCCGGTGCCCCGGAGCAAGGGTTCATGCCGGAATCGGACGCCAAGGAGGTCCTTTCGGCTTACGGCCTCCCCGTGATTCGGACCGAAACTGCCGGAACCGAAGAAGAAGCTTCGCGCCTGGGCCGGGACATGGGATATCCGCTGGTCATGAAGCTCCATTCCCCGGACATCACCCACAAAACCGAGGCAGGCGGGATTCGCCTGGACCTGCGTTCGGATGCGGATGTCCGTGAAGCCTTTGCCGGAATCGTGGAATCCGCGCGCCGCTATAAGCCCCAAGCACGGATCGAGGGGGTCACCCTGCAGCCGTTTTTTTCCAACCCTGATTTTGAAATCCTTCTCGGCGCCAAACGGGATGTCAATTTCGGTCCGGTCATTGTTTTTGGAATGGGCGGCATCTTTACCGAAGTTCTCAAGGATCGGGCATTGGGACTTCCCCCCATGAACCGTCTGCTGGCCAGGCGCATGATGCAGGAGACCAAGGCCTGGACCTTGCTGCAGGGGTATAGAAACCGGCCCCCGGCGGACATGGAACGCCTCGAAGAAATGATTATCCGGCTCTCCCAGCTCTTGATCGATTTCCCCCGGATTGCCGAACTGGATATGAATCCCGTGCTCATCAAGGACGGCAGGCCCGAGGCGGTGGATTCCCGCATCCTCGTTTCCGAGGCGGATCTGCCTTCTCCCCTGCACCTGGTGATCAGCGCCTATCCGGCGGAGGATGAGACCCACCTGGTCACCGAGGAAGGCGCCAGGCTTTTTATACGCCCTGTCAGGCCGGAAGACGCTCCCCTCTTCCAGCGCTTTTTCAAGGTATTATCCCCCACGACCATCTATAACCGCTTCTTCAGCCCCATAAAAGAATTGAGCCCTGAGATGCTGGCCCGGTTCACCCAGATCGATTACGACCGGGAGATCGCCCTGGTGGCCTTCGACGACGATCCCGGGGCGGAGCGCATGCTGGGGGTGGCGAGGATCATCGGAGACCCGGATGGAAAGAAGGGAGAGTTCGCGGTTGTGGTGGGTGATCCCTGGCACGGAAAAGGGATCGGTTCGAGTCTTCTTCAAAACTGCCTGTCAATTGCTGAAAGGAGGGGATTCCAACGGGTCTGGGGCATTGTCTTAACGGAAAACCGGAGCATGCTCGCGCTGGGTAAAAAGCTCGGCTTTCAGATAAACAAACATCCCGGTGCCGAAAAAGAATTCGAACTGGTCATCTCGTTGGAATCTTTTGGCGGATCGCTGAAAGAATAACGGTAACCGTGCGCAGGTTCAGCGCCCGCCCTGGTGCGACTCATCGGAGAATTCTCAATTGAGTGTGCAAATCAAAAAAGGACCATGACCGGAGGGATGCAATCCCATGAAAATGATCGAACAAAAATGGCATGCCATGACCGAAGATGAGGTCTGTCGTGAATTGAGCACCTCCCGCAACGGATTGACCGATGAGGATGCTCAACAGCGACTTACCCAATACGGCATTAATGCCCTGCCGGTAAAGAAACCCCCGACCCTGTGGGGGATTTTGCTGCATCAAATACTCAATCCGCTGATCTTCATCCTGATCGCGGCGGCGGCGGCGTCTGTTGCCATCGGCGAGACCACCGATGCGGTCTTTATCCTGCTGGTGATCGTGATCAACAGCGGCTTGGGGGCCTACCAGGAATACAATGCGGAAAAAAGCGCGGCTGGCCTCCAGAAATTGCTCAAAATCAGCGCCCGGGTCCGGCGTTCGGGCGTGCAAGCGGAAATCCCGGCTGAAAACCTGGTGCCCGGGGATATTGTGTTTCTCGAATCCGGAAACAAGGTCCCGGCGGATCTGCGGCTCCTGGAGGTGAACGGGCTGACCGCGGACGAAAGCTTTCTGACGGGCGAATCCCTGGCCGCCAACAAAAAGGCCGGGGTGCTCATCGAATCCATCGGCGTGGCCGATCGTGCGAACATGGCATTTGCGGGCGCCGCCATCACCAGCGGCCGGGCCATGGGCGTGGTAGCGGCCACCGGCATGGCCACCGAAGTGGGAAAAATCGCCGAAAACATTACCCTTTCCAAAGGCGCCAAGCCGCCCCTGGTGCTGCGCATGGAGCGTTTCACCCGGCAGATCAGTGTGCTGGTCCTGGGCCTCAGCGCTGTCCTGGCAGGCATCCTGTGGAAGCAGGGCCTTGCCCCTGCCGAGATCTTTTTCTTTGTGGTGGCCCTGTCGGTCTCGGCCATTCCCGAAGGACTTCCCGTGGCCCTGACCGTGGCCCTGTCCATTGCCACGACCCGGATGTCCAGGCGCAACGTCATCGTGCGCAAGCTCACCGCCGTGGAAAGCCTCGGAAGCTGCACCGTTATCGCCAGCGACAAGACCGGCACCCTCACCGTTAACCAGCAGACCGCCAAAATAATTGAATTTCCAGGCGGCGACCGGTTCATGGCCTCCGGGGAGGGCTACAACGGTGACGGTGACGTCCGGCCGGTGGATTCGACAGCCCTTTCCGAGGATCAGGGCCAACAGATGGCCGAGATCGCCAAACTCGGAATCCTGGCCAACGAGGCCGACCTTAAAAGGGAAAACGGAGGCTGGAAATATCACGGTGATGCAATGGATGTGGCGTTTCTGGCCCTGGGGTATAAAATGGGGCTGGAACCGGTCAAGGTGCGGCGTGATTTTTCCCTGGCCGGCGTCATCCCCTACGAATCAGAAAGAAAATATTCAACCACTTTTTATCACAAGAACAAAAAGGTGCATGTTGCCGCCAAGGGGGCCGTCGAAGTCATCCTGGGCTTTTGCGATGAAGCCGTGGACAACGGCGGTTCCACCCTCCTCGACAGGGATGCCGTGGAAGCCCGGGCACTGCTGCTGGCTGCCGAGGGCTACCGCGTCCTGGCCGTTGCCGGCGGTGAATTCGACCATTATGTAAAAAGAGAGGTTTACACGGAAGAGGATTTACCCCGGCTGGTGTTTTACGGGCTGGTGGCCTTTATCGATCCGCTGCGGCCTGAGGCTCGGGATGCTGTTGAGAAATGTCGCAGTGCCGGGATCACGGTCCTGATGATCACCGGCGATCACCCGGCCACCGCATCCACCATCGCCCGGGAACTAAGCATTGCCGAACCGGACGAGGAAGTGGTGACCGGCAGCCGGTTGACGGAAATCGGACCGGCGGATTCACCGGCCTTTCTAAAGCTGGTGGCTTCCAGCCATGTTTTTGCCCGGGTTACTCCTATCCAGAAGCTGCAAATCGTGGAAGCCCTCATTCGCCGGGGGGAATTCCTGGCGGTCACCGGAGACGGAGTCAATGACGCCCCGGCCCTGCGGCGGGCCAATATCGGCGTGGCCATGGGATCGGGCACGGACGTGGCCAAGGAAATCAGCAGCATGATTGTCACAGACGACAATTTCTCATCCATTGTGGCCGGCGTGGAAGAAGGCCGGTTTGCCTACGATAATGTGCGCAAGGTGATCTATCTGCTGATTTCCACCGGCGCGGCCGAGGTTATGTTGTTTTTGGCCGCCATCCTGGCCGGCATGCCCCTTCCCCTGCTGGCCGTGCAACTGCTGTGGCTCAATCTGGTCACCAACGGCCTCCAGGATGTGGCCCTGGCCTTTGAGGGAGGGGAACCCGGCGCCATCCGGCGCAAACCCCGGCATCCCGACGAAAAGATATTCAACCCTCTGATGATCCAGCAAACCCTGGTTTCGGGATGCACCATGGGCCTGATCGCCTTTGCTTTCTGGTTTTATCTCATTAATATTCAGCAGATGGACGAAATCCATTCCCGAAATATCGTCCTGCTGCTGATGGTTTTCATGCAGAACGTCCACGTGTTCAACTGCCGGTCGGAAATGGTCTCGACATTCAGGGTGCCTCTTTACCGCAATTGGATACTGATCCTCGGCGTCATGCTGGCCCAGGGCATTCACATCGGTGCAATGCATATTCCCTTTATGCAGACAGTCCTGCGCATCGAACCGATTACCGTTTGGGAATGGGCTGAAGTGCTGATTTTGGCTGTTCCCCTGCTCATCGTGATGGAGATCTTCAAACAAATCAGGCCAAGGCTCCATCCGGAGACATAATGCTCCTACTTTTCATTTTTAAGGGAATAACCATGGATTCACCATTAGAAAAATTCATCGAATGGTACATGGGTCTGCCGGTTCCGCACCGCCAATCGATAGTGGAGTTTGTTGTATTCTTTAACATCGGCTTTGATGATATTGACACAACAAACATGGAAGAACTTCACAATGCATTTGTGAAAAAGCTATCAAAGTATTCGCATGATAAATTAAAAGGAACCGGACTCGTTTTGATGCTCAGAGGCAATGTTGACTTTCTTATCAGGAAATGGGGAACGAGGGAAGGGTGCAAGGAAAGCGAGAAATTCTTAATTGGAGTCAGAGAGCATTTCTCCGCCACCGGTGAAGAATTTATGGCGGATAGGGCATGTAAACTCCTTAGGGAATTGCCTTTCAAGCAGGAGCAATGGGTATCGACGAATGAGAAATGGCGAGAATTAGTTGAGAGCTACTTATCTGATAGCTATATCGATCATTGGTGGAAAGATCTCAGCTGACAACGGGGTCAACACAACCGACAAGAGAGCAGTTTCACGGTCATTTATAGAGAAAAGCCGTGAGATGCTGAGAGATTATCCGCAAAAAACCCTATAAAATATTTTATGAAACTTTATTAAAACAAAAAAAGATAAATAAAAGCTTGACAATTTATTTATATCGATTTATCTTAAATTAACATGTTAAAAAATACTATATGATCTGTTATTGCTAAAATAAACATAAAATATTTGATGATAATTATCTAAAATCACTATTCAATTCAACTGGTTCACAGGTTCGCAAGGAAAATTTTGAAAATATGGACGAAATCAATATTCGAATTTCGGTGCCGCCCAACTTCAGCACATACCCGCAAACCATGCGATGGCAAAAGGCCTCCAAGGGTTATATTCAAAAAAGGGGTAGAGCCGGCATTTAAAAGGCTTCTCGAATGTGCGTGCATCTCTTCTTCCGCCCAGCCTCAACATGAATTGTGCAAGGTGACATGGTATACAGAAAACGGCATCTGAGGAAGCGAATCAAAACATAATCCTGTTGGCTTGTTCATGACCAAGTTAACCCGAATGCTGCCAAATTTTAGTATGATGATCAGCGTGACATGAGGATTTCGGAAGGACGGGTTTAGGATGCCCTCGAGCTTTTAACCCCAAGAAAGGGCCTTCTCATGAGGAGACGACTCAAAATGCCTTGACCATGCTCCCGGTGGGACGCGGCTGTTCTGTCGGGAGCCTTGAGATACCTCAGCGAAAAAGGGGCTTGTATAATAGCTTAAGGCTGCAAGAAGCGGTTTTTTTCTCCCCCCCCGAGTTTTTTCCTTCCTTATTAAATCGCTTGCCCTTTGGGTTACGTTCTTCACTTTCAGCCTCATCTTGCTATCCGAGCAAAACAGATCCTTTCCAAATGGTAGCACTAGGGCTACCACTAAACTCTTAGAGAGAAAAGGCTTTCAATTGGGGCATGGACCTCCGTTCCCTGGAGTAAGGAGGTCCGGATGGTTAACCCTGTCAAATCGAAAGGAGTCACCGAATATGAAAAGACAAGCTGTAAAACCGTTTGTATGGGGCATGGTGGTCGGCTCGGTTGTTTTGCTTATTGTCATTTTTTCGGCGGGATGGGTGGTGACTAGCGGCTCTGCCGAAGCTGAAGCGAAAGCGATGGCTTCAGATGCCGTCATGGATCGCTTGGCACCGATTGCCCTTGCCCAGTTTATGGAAGACCCAGACAAGGCACAGCGACTCGAGGAGCTGAAAAAACTGAAAACCTGGGGACAGAACACCAGAAGTGACTATGTGGAAAAACAGGGCTGGGCAACAATGCCCGGTGAGAAGGCGCCCGATAAGCAAGTTGCCGATGAGGTTGCCAGACGGCTTTCAGATCTCAAAATGTAAGGCCCCCCTGGTCGTGTATAATTCTAAGCTGCAGCCTGGTTGGCCCCGCGGTGCGCCGACCATGACAGATGTAATGGCGGATGGGCAATGCAAGCGCCAGCGTGGTGTCCGTAAAATCATGAAAACGGAAGAGCTCTATACCAAGCACGAAGCGGTAGGGCTGCCGATACAGGCTGTTTTCATTGGAGTCTACGCAAATAGCATAGGGCTGGGTTGCAGCTTATGGGTTTGCTTTTGAACTTTCTCAGCGTGGGAAGGATCTTTTAGGAATAAAATGTCTTCTTCCTTCCTGCCGCGGACCACAGTTTTCAAGAGATGGGGACGACACAGGAGAATCTATTTTGGCACAGATTATGACCACCAAGGAAATGGCGAAGTATCTAAAATTGCATCATATAACCATATGCAAGTTATGCAAGGAAGGTAAGATCCCTGCAATCCAAATCGGTAGGGTCTGGCGATTTGATAAAGAGGTCATTGATGCGTGGATCGCCAAAGGCTAAAAGACAAAAGGAGCAATAATGAACAAAGGTACACGGAATCGATTAGAGGGAGACCTCAGGAAAATGCTTAATCACCTTGATCAAGCCATGGCTAAACGGAAGCGACCAATACCTCAACCAGGGGCCGGCAATATTATTCGCCGCAGGAAAGGTGAAAAAGATAAGCGTTTTTCCACCTGCATGGAACACAGAGTGTGTACTGCGGCGACCGGATAATGCAGAAAACCATTGCGAAACGCAAGGACAAGGGTGCCAGGTTCAATTTTTTTGCAATTAGAAGGAGATCAGTATGAATATCTACGTAGGGAATCTATCGTATGAGGTGACCGAAGAAGATTTAAAAGAGGCTTTTGAAGTCTTTGGGGAAGTCGAAACCGTCAAGGTTTTAAAAGACTATGCCACGGGCAGATCAAAAGGTTTTGGGTTTGTTGAGATGTCGAATAATGCCGAGGCTCAATCGGCAATTGACGCCCTGAACGACAAAGAGCTCAAAGGACGAGCACTCAAGGTTAATACGGCTCGCCCCCGCACCGAAAATCAGAGTGGTAGAGGAGGTTTTGGCGGTGGTAGAAGACGTGGAAGGCAAGGTGGGGGACGGCGTTTCCAGTAACCCGCATCGAAGATAAAAACGACATGTCTCGCTGGGTTTTGTTTTTTCCAGCATCGGGAGAATTCTCTGATGAGCAGAGAACCGACTTATAAAGAACTGAAAAGAGTGGTCGGAGCCTGATTACATCCCTCAAATCAAAGCAGACAGATTATGCATAA
>Ga0180432_10007778_pt1 | contig 13533 bp, 27 predicted proteins | sample SS_ome_10_FD_132414 | JGI IMG/M metagenome (GOLD analysis project Ga0180432, IMG submission 132414) | Hypersaline lake sediment archaeal communities from the Salton Sea, California, USA - SS_1_MS_2 metaG | ecosystem: Environmental > Aquatic > Non-marine Saline and Alkaline > Hypersaline >...
CCTATGTCCTCAGCTATTCATTGGAATTGGAGGATAGGGGTTCCACTAAGACGACATACAAGAAACTCATGGATGCCGGCGAGGTTCCAATGGTCGACTCGCGGTTGATGCTGTTGCCGGGAACACGAGTTCGATACAATGGTGGAAGTCGACAGTACGACCCGGAGGTTCATTTGGTGGATGGTGATGAGGGTGTCGTGTGTGACTGGGATTCAGAATTCAATGATGCTGTCCGAGTGCGCTTCGATAATTATAGTTGTACGGTGGATGTTTTCTGTCTTGATCCAATTGTGGAGAGGGGTGATGTCTGATTGGCACCGATAATAAGTACATGACTCGGAGTTGGTTGATGATATACGACATTCTTTTCATCCAATATACAGGCCGGGTGATATTTGATCGCCGAACCCGTCGCCGAGATCCTTCGCGTGATACTTACTATCAAACGGAGGACAAAGAACTCTACGACAAAGCCATGGCATTGATGGATCAAGAAGTCCGTTTCGAATTGGATATTCTTTATACGAAAGAGGTCCAGGTACAATCATGGTGGAAGAACGAGTATCTTGCTGGTGCCATCTGCGAAGATGGTTTGTTGGTGGAAGAGGCCGTTCGAATTGTAATTGAAAAAGCCCATGAAAAAATGAGGAGTGGAAATTATGCCCGACCAGACGAAACCGAAGCCCCGTAGAGATCGACACCGTGTCCCGTTCTGTAATGCGGATTGCCCGCATTACAGAATAAAACATCCGCATCACAATTCAATCCGGAGTTTCCATTGTGAGTTGTTGGGTCGGCCACTTAATGAATCAGATCGATTCTGCGAGCCAGCCATCTGCGAGATGGCGGCTGAGATCGAGCAATTACGGCAAAAGACTTTGTTAGACGCGGCGGAGCGGATTGAAAAAATGTCTAATGATTCTACGTCTGTGCATTTGGGGCACGATCACGATAAGACATCAGCGATGTTGGAAGCGCAGGAGATCATTAATGGCTTGCCGAAAGCGTGTAGCAGGGTTATATGCTCTTGGCTACGGCAATGGGCAAACGAGGCGGACGATTATTCAAATGGAGATTGATATGACCGACCAGAAACCGGAACCAATGACCGATGACGCACGCATACCGTGGTGTAGTGGCTGCGATAGCTGCGGCATTAATCCAGGCCCAACGTCGATCTGCCTGCCAGCCGTCCGCGAGATGGCGGCGATCGTCGAGCGGTTGCCTGACAGGCTAGCGGCCTATGAGTGGGATGAGCCACATGATGCTGATACGGTCCGTCAAATCAACTCAATAGACAACTGGCGGAAATGGCTCGATGGCGAGCATAGCGGCGATTGCAATAATCAGCCACATCCCTGTCTGCGATGCTACGCAGAAAACGTCTTACGGAAAGTTGAATATTTAATATCTGAAACGGTGGGAGGTGAATGAATGGGGTATCGTTATACGGAAAGAGAATGGTGTACAAATTGTGACGCTGTTGTTACTCGGATAACAATCGCATGTAATGGTAAGGTGTGCCCACATTGCGGAAAACTATTCCGCTCTGTCGCTCATAGCACACGCTCGCAAACAGGACGGTGGTTGCGGGTTCGTGAGCGATGGTGGCACTGGTTATTTCCGAAACGGCGATGGGTGACGTATGAACAAGATCAATTAGAGAGACAGGAGGAAGATGATGAAATATGATTTGAAAGCGACGTTTGACGAGTTGGATATACGCGAGAGAAGCAACAGCGAAGGAAAGGACTCAATGATCACCTGGGCATCATTGGCGATATTACAAGAAACTCCAATTCGATAAAAGAGAGCATTATGACTCAATCAGCGAGTGGAACGAATTTGATGAAAATGTTGGAGATGCTTACAAACAAGGTATTGGAAGCAGAAGAACTCGAAAAGGAAAATGAAGGACTCAAAAGGTCATTGGATTCCCTCAGAACAGAATATGAGGAGTTGAGAGCGATCATTGATGGGAGCAGCGAATCAATGACGCATGAAGAAGCTGTGGCTGATCTGGCTTATAGCGAAGAGCACTTGGATCATATGAGCGAGGAGATAATCCAACTCCAGCATGAGAATAAGCACTTGCAAAATCAAGTGAATGCCTTGTGTTTACGCAATTGGGCTATTTGTTTGTCTGGTGATGTTGACGTGAGTTGTTATGGATTTCATTCGGTCAATACTGCTGAGGTCTTCTCCGAGACGATCCCACCGCTCAGCTACATGGACAACTCCTGTATTGGGGTCAGGGGAGTTGAGCCTATAATGGAAGAGTCGGTGGGGCACACTCCGACCCAAGATTGCATAGGATGCGTCAAGTGGCACGCCAAGAGGATGTGTTCAGAAAATCATCGTTATGTGTCAGGGGAACATTGCGAACACCGAGAACAGGAGAGGGTTACGACAAGGCCATTGCGATGTACTTGTCGTAATTCGCAACCTCGTTTGTTCAAGGCATATGGCCCTCAGAATCGCTATATGGTTTATTGCTGTGAGTGTAACAATGAGGGTAAGATTTGTGACACGGAGCAGGAAGCCATTGAGCAATGGAATCTTCGCATAAGGGGAAATAAATGAATGACATGAGTAAATGCAATGATTGTGGACTGGACTATGAGGTGACGTGGAATATTGATGTCCATGGCAATCCCGATCAATATTGTCCTCGCTGTGGCAGTCAGGCCGTAACGCACCCGATCGAAGATGAGGAAGCAGAATGACGAGGCAAGTGTGATTAGCGATCCCATCATCGCCATCGGCCTTGTCGCCGTCTGTTGCTTCTTCTTCGGCTATGCCTTAGGAAGAATTGATTCGAAAAAATGAAGGACACAAAATGAACCTCGCTTCACGGATTCGTAAATTGGGACCATGTCAACTTGCCGTTGAATGGCTGGCAGATTACACAGACCCGGAAAAAGCTTGGGCGGCGTGTGCCCGCGGAGATTGGCTTCTGTGGTTCCTTGGCCATGTCTCGTCCAAACCATACTCCGCGGGTCGGAAGCGTCTGGTGCATTGCTTGTGGACCTGCATTACAAGAATGGACGAGAAGCCAATAGTGCAGACATCGTTCCTCCAATGGTTGCTGACATGGTTCGGGTACATTATCCTTCTCCACCAAAATTCGAAACTTTAGATAGGACCTAGAAATGGATATCACAGAACGAATCAAATACGCTTTGGCGTATCTACATGGCATGGAAAATGCGTGTGGGTGCGATCATGCCACTGGGAGCGCAGTTCATTTCTCACTTGGAAGAGAATGATATTTGACGATAGTTCGAAAGCGTGTGGATTTGTTGAGGCTTATGGATTGATAAGAAGAGGAAGGAGATGTATAACGTAGATAAAGGTTATACTTACATAACAAGTAGAAACATACTGTGTAAGGTTGTGTGTGTTATTGATGTAGTGTGTATGGTGTTTACTGTGGTGTTGTGGTTTGGCGTATTTTGTTCGAACGAAAAATGGGATCTGAGGGGGCGATATTATGGCCAAAAACAGAGGCCGTCCACGCATGGTGCAAACTAACGAACAAACCTCTATTGCAAGGGAAATGCGACTTCAGAACGTCGCCAAAGACTATGTTGACAGAGGCATCACAAACCACAGCGAACTTGGCCGGCGACACGGTTGCTCCGCCGGCACAATCAAAAGAGACCTTGAAGAGATTCGAAAGCGTTTAAGAGCTGGTTCTCATCTCGAGTTACACGAGCATCAAACCGTTGCAATGTTGCGTATGGAAAACACGTTCCAACTCGCTACTGCTGGATACGAAAGAAGCCGTGAAGACGAAACAACAACAACGACGGAACATCGACAAGTCCCATGCACCGATTGCAAGGGTACAGGATGGAAAGACTCCCAAGTGGAGGATGGGGAGTGGTGCCCGGTCTGTGATGGTGATGGTCACAAGATCGTTGAGATCACGAGAACGAAGACAAGGGGCAAAGCAGGTGACCCAGCCTTCCTCAGAGTTCGAAACGAGTCAGTTCGAGAAATGATGCGGATACTTGGGTTGGACACAAACGCCAAGACACCACAACATGTCATCGTTCAACAGAACAACATCGATGTTGCCGGCATCCCAACTGACACAGTGCTCGACGCTATGAAAGCCCTCCAGCAACTCCAAGACCGGAGCAACATGAAAACGAACGACATCGTGATCCCGGCCGAGGAACCAACTGTTTCGAATGAAGAGGAAGCCGAAGGCGGGTCCGTAGGATGATACACAGAAAGAAGTGTTGCCGGCACGTGAGGGTGTAGTGAATCCTACGGAACCCCACAATGCCGTCTAAGGCGCTGCAAGAGGTAAGGCGACACAGAACACTCCGGGAGATGTTGGAGGCTGTTAGGGGGCGCTGGGTCGCCGGCAAAGGGTGTTTGTTGGCCGGGGCGAGGGTGGAGGGGGTGTGGGGTTTGAGCGGTGGTGTATTCTTTTGCTGGATCTGGAGGTGGGTGTCGCAACGCCCAATTTTGGACGCGACCCCAAATCGCTTTCAGCGAACCGAGAGTGAGTTTCGAAACTAATTTATAAAGGAGAACAGGTATGCACAGATGCTGCGAACAATTACCCGAGCTATTACAGGAGAACGGGGCCACACAAATCCGATGCACGGTCTGCGGGCGCTCGACGGGCCAGCATGCCAATCGGGAACTTGCCGCGACGGAGTGGCGGTGGATAATGGCACAGCGGACAGACACAAGAGAATGCCCATGTGCGGCGGCCGCAGGTGTCGCGCCGCTATACGCATGGGAAATCGAAGAAGCCGCTTCGCGTTGTCGAAAGACAGACCCCGAACACCTTGGAACCGTGACGATCACGGTTGACGAGACCGGCCTCCAACAATTGGGAGACTATGTAAAGAGATTGACCGGGGCCGTTAAGCCGGGCACGGAGAAAAAGAGGAGGTCGTGGCGAGATCCGGCCATTGACTGGTTAAGCCCGCCTACCCTCGACGTCCTCGGGGAAACCTATTACATCATTCACGACTTTGGTTGGGAGATAGTTCCGGAGGCGGGCGGTCCGGTTCGAGTCATGGAGGTGTCGGAGGAAGAAAGTGGAGGGCAATGCCGATGGGCAGTCCGGTATGAGGATGGTTTTTGGGAATGGGTGGATGAGAGCTTATACTCGGAGAAGTGGTTTATCAAATTAATGGAGTATTACACATGAGCCGTTATTTGAAGACATGTGAGGCCGCTAAGATCCTTGGGGTTTGTGAGAGCACAATTCGAAAATTGTATAACGAAGGTATTCTGGAAGGGCCTCGGATAGGAAGACAACGACATCGCCGCATCACTGTGGATTCAATGATTCGGTGTAGTGAGGAATACGGGATCGACATTTCCGAATTCCAATTGGAGAAGGAAGAGTCCAAGGTGGAACCGAAGACGGTTTGCCGGACACGAATAGAGGCGTTGCTACGAAGTATTGTATGGAGGGCTGGGCGTGTCACTACGGAGGAGCTTCAGGAACGGGTTGACCGCATCAAGGTTATTCTGACCGGAGATGTCGTTCTCGTTGGCGAGTGGGAGGAATGAACATGAAAGTTTACAATGAATGGCCGTGTCTTGTAGGCGTGGCTATGGGGGCATTGGCTTATTTGTACCTGCCCTATCAGATCATAATGAACCTTGCTGAAATTGGTCAGCTCGTCCTCATTGTCTATATCTTGATTCGAATCCAATCCCTTGAAGAACGTGTTAAACGATGGAGGCGGTGATATGGCGAAGATAAATCCGAAGAAGATCCAAGAGATATTTCGGGCTAAGGCGGCCGAGGACTTCCTGTGTTTTGCTCGGGGGCTTATTATCCCGGGAGCCACAGGCGCTATTATGTTTGACGAGGTGATAGCGGATTTTCAATTGGAGACATTTGAAGGCATGGCCGCTTCTTTGCAAGCGGTTCGGGTTGGGAAGCAACCAGAGTGCCAACGGTTCTGGGTGGAGCGAACGAAGAAGGCTGGGAAGGACTCGGATCTTGCCGTCTGCATTACGTGGTTATTGGCTTTTTCTCGCCGGCCGCTGAAAATCCAAGTCAGTGCCGCTAACCAGAAACAGGCGAGCATTCTGAAAAGTAGGATCGAAGACCTGATCCACTTCAATCCATGGTTGGATGAATATATCAAAATCACGCAGAACCGAATCACAGGAAAGATTTTGGGAGGCAATCTTGTCCAAGCTGTGATTGAATCTACGGGGTCGGCCGGGGCGGCTCACGGTGAAACTCCAGATGTCCTGATCTTGAACGAATTGGTTCACGTGGAGAAATGGGGCGTGATGGAGACGCATATGAACAATGCGGATGGCGTGCCGCATGGTGTCGTTATCATTTCCACGAATGCCGGTTACAGGGGAACGAAGGCCGAGGTGTGGCGCAACATGGCGCTGGATAATAAGGATCGATGGCAAACTCATATTTGGAGCCAGCCAAGTCCGTGGGCGTCACAGGAGAACATTGACGAAGCCCGGGAACGTAACGATCCTTTTGAATATGCTCGGCTTTGGGAAGGACGATGGATCAGCGGCCGGGGCGGGGCGCTCAGCGAGGAGGATATTGGCAGGGTTTTCCATGAAGATCTAACTGCCATGAAGGGCAAGGAGCCGGATTGGAGTTTCGTGGCTGGTCTTGACTTAGGTATTAGCCACGATCATTCTGGTGTGGCGATTGTCGGTGTCCATCAATTAGAGAACCGTCTGCGGGTTGCTTTGGTCCGTGGTTTCGAACCGACTCTCCAAGTCGGCAAGAAAAAGGAGGTGGATCTTCAGGCTGTGGAGAATATGTTACGAAATGCGTTCCACGATTTTCGTTTGCGTGCTGTTTTTTATGACCCGGCCGCAGGTGGCTCATTTATGGCGCAGAGGCTGCGTCGTGTGGGGCTCCCGATGCGAGAAATGACCTTCGGGTCGGCGGTCAATCTAACGTGCATGGCACAGGCTTTGGTGACCTCCGTGAAAGACGGGAAATTAGAGTGTTATGAAGATCCGGAAGGAAGACTTCGCCGGGATCTGGGCAAGTTTGATATCGTAGCAAAGATCCCATCCGGGTTCCGATTGGTTTCAACGGCAGATGAATATGGACACGCTGACGTTGGAACGGCTCTGGTTATCTGTTTGCCGTTTGCTATGAGTCTCTTGGATCGACAAGGACTTGCGGCCGATGATTCTTTAATTATCGAGGAGGGGAGTTTCGAAGAGGATGGAATGCCGGATGAACTGCGTGATATCTTGGACATGGAGTAACGATTCGTATTGGTAGGATGTAAGTCGTAGACTATACTGTCAAAAGACGGAGGATCGAACGATGTCTCAATTCGAGGAACAGGGAGAATCAGCTCAATTGCCGAAGAAGTTGATTACAGGTATGCGGAAATGCTTAGAGGCTGGCATGTCTGTGGAGGCCGTAGAAGCTAGTCTGATTGTGATGGCAGGGGTGCAAGAAGCGTGTGGTATATATGAGCCTCGGGAATTGCAGGGGAGGGTGCGTGAGATCCTTCGAGTTCTCGAGGGCTTAGTTTTCTTAGACCGGATGAAACGAGGATAGAATAATGGGAAAGCCAAAAATCGAAGAAGCGATTGATGTAATTCGAAAAGCGAAAGAAGACGGCACAGTCACAATCAAAGAGATTCTTTGGCTCGTGGCTGTTTGGATCCAATTCGTCGGTGAGGTGGCGGAAGAATTGGTGAATCCAACGACACCTCTGGACCGAGATTGGGCGGAAGACATTTTGCAGCGGATCTGGAACGAACTTCAAGAGGTGCTCCAAGGCATTGATGTTCCATGGTCCGCCAAGTTTGTGCTCCCCGTTATTCAGAACACGATTCCGATGCTTATTGGACCGGCCGTGGACTGGATTGCGGATGTCGTAGATGCCGATGATTATCCGGATCTGGAAACGTATTATGCCAAGCGAGGCATGATCAAGGAGGATTGATAATGGTTTGGATTATCGCTGCAATTTTGACCGCTGTGGGCATTATGACGATAGCGCCAGATCTGCTCATCTTCGTGTTCTCCAAGCGACATAGGATGGTATATGAAGAAGTGTATGCCATAGAACCAGATATTGAAGAAGTTCCTCCACCAGATTGCCCGGATGTAGACTTCGAGTCGCCTAATGCTTGCCGGCTCGATCGAATAAATATTCTAATTCAACTGGTTCGGGATTGTGAAGGGATAGGTGCCAAGGCCGCCGCCGCTCGTTTGAAGTCCGCCCTATCGGCACTGGCAAGCGAGGACACCATTAAAATCGCTGAGGAGTAGAACAATGAAACCGAAGCATATTATTGGAGGCACTTGCTTCCTCTTAGCATTGCTGATCATTCTCGCCAGTTCTGGTCTCGTTAATACAGACGTATCGCCAGAACCGAAGCCGACGACTCTGTCGGCTCTTATTGTAGAAGAAACCGAAGAACGAACGCCCGAGCAAGCTGTCTTGATCCTGTCTCCGGAGACTCGAAAATTATTCGAGAACGGACGATTCATGGTAGTGGATCAGGACGTGCCGGCAACTGGCAGGTTGGTTGATCTTATAGTACGGGCGAAGGAGCTTGGATTGCCGACGGTTTTCTTTTTGAATCAGGAAAACGCTCTGGTCTACGAAGGCCCGTTGCCTAAATCCTTGTCCGAATTTGAGGCACTGGTGAAAACTGTGTCGGGAGGAACATAATGAAAGAACAAGAATACATGCCGAGCCGAATGCAAGGGGCTTGTCTACCTCGGGAAAGCAAACCGGGTCAAATCTGTCCAATGTTTCGTTCCAAGATTCAAGTGATCGATCGTCGGGACTGGGCCGATCTTGCCGGCAAGGTGTCATTACAACCCCATGTCAAACAAGTGTTGGATCAAGGGCAGGTCGGAAGTTGTGCGGCAGAGTCCAGTGTCCAGGCACTTATGATCGCCCGGGCCGTGGCCGGTCAACCGGATATTCAATTGAATCCTTATTTCGTCTACCATCACACAAGTGGCGGTCGGGATCGAGGCAGTTCTATTGATTCCAATCTTCGATTTTTACGGGACAAAGGATGTGCCCCATTATCCATCTGGCCGCGGTCTAAGGGATGGCAGCAAGGACCGGACGAACAAGTTTACCGACAAGCCAAGAAATTCAAGATCTTGGAGTTCTACGATATTGAGACGGTCGATGAGATGGTCTCGGCTTTATTGCTGGGTTTCCCGGTCGTGTATGGTGCTCGGGGACACGCCGTCTGCAAGGTCGCCCACATCGACAACCTCAAGGGACTGGACGTCAATAGCTGGGGAACGAAGTGGGGAGAAGACGGGTTCGGTGTCTGGTCGCCATACAGTGGCATCGGTTGGAATTATGGTGCCTTTGCTGTCCGAACGACGACACAAGAATTGTCCCTATTCAACGAGGCATGATCCAATGACAAACAAGCAAGCGATTTTAATCAGTCTGGTCCTATTTGTTCTTGTCGCGATGGGTTTGCTCTGGGACACCTCAAGCAAACAGGAGGACGAGCCGGCACCAGCGATCGTAGTGGATGAACAAGAACGGGAAGAGGGGAATGGCGGCCAAGGGCAAGCGGGCATAGGTCCGCTTGAACTGTATCGACGCACAGCGGCGCTTTTAGCACTGACTGAGCAATACCAGAGGGCGTTCCAAAGGGCCGCCGAAGATTTTGCCAAGGTCCGTTTAGACCTGTCCTCTGTGGAGATGCCTCCCCCTCTTCCCGATCCAAATCCACTGCGGTGGGAACAAGGACGTGCCATCCTCGTGTTCCTCAATGGGGATCAATACCATGTCAAACAAACAGCCGCACAATTATCTTTGTCCGGGGAGAATGTTTTTTGTCTAACTGCCAAACAATATCCAAAAATGTTCGAAAAGTTTCAAATAAAAATGGTTCCGAGATACGTTGTGCTTCAAGACGGACAGGTCCAGAGCACGACATTGACTCCACCAGCAATCGAGGAGTAGTAGCATGGATCCCAGTAGACGCGAAGAATTAGCGGGGCAGGCATCAGAATACATCCTGGGAAGGTCTTGGCGATTGCGGCGATATCCGCGCCGGGTTCGTCGGTTGATTGGTGCCGGTGTGTTTCTCTTGATGTTATCCGATGAGAATGGATTGAAATATACAAGGGAGGAACGCACTCAGTTTTTACAGGATTCATTGACAGAAGACATCGAGGACAGTGTGCGGAATCCGGCGCTGTTCCTGTTGGTGGCACAGATACTTCTTCCTATCATCATCAAATATTTGATCCAGTGGTGGGAAAATCGGGAACAGGAAGAGGACGAATCCACGTTCGTGAGGTAACACCATGCGCACCAGAATTGATCCAAGAACCCAGACAAATTCAGAGGATTTTTGGGTCGGTTACGGCAAATACCAAGAAGGAATCTGGTATGACCAATTGCCGGAAGGTGCTGATTTTTTGGCAGGGTGGTGCTTCGGGATGACGGAAGGCGAACAGGAAAAGCCATGGTTCAAAAGCAAGTTGCTATGGCTTGGGGCAGGTTCTGCGGCTTTGAGTGTCCTCGGTATGATTAATCCGGAAACAATTAGTCAGCATCCGCGAGTAGCGGCCAGCGTTGCCATTGTGGTCAGCGCCTTGATGGCCGGCTTACGGACAATCACGAAGGCATCCATTAAATGACTGCCGATAACACAGAGAAAGCTTGCAAGGTATCAAAAATGACGAGCACGACGACGTTCATGTCTAGTGATGAGTGTGATCGAAGGCATAAAACAACGCAGAGGATTTTTACATGGATATCCTCCGTTATGGCAATCGGTGTGGTGATTGTGTCTTGGGCGGTGGCCGCTGGTTACAATGCCCAAGAGAACGCCCAAGGGGTTCGCACAGATCTTCAAGTTCATATGGCTCATCAGCAAGGGGAGTCTGAAAAAATTCAGATGGCACTGGACCGCATTGAAGAAATCCTTGCCGAGACTCGTAGTGATACAAGAGAAAACAAACAACTCTTGGAAACACTTATGCGGAAACAGCCTCCTATTGATCCAGGGGAATAATGGCCCCATGCTGCGTTGTGCTGCGTTCTAAGTGAACCAGGTGATTTATATCGAGGAAAGCACGAACGACGCTCAGGGGTTGTCCCTGGGCGTCTCTATGTCATTTTTATAAGGAGAAGACAGATGAGATTTCCGTTGATGTTGGTGGTGTTCCTGTGCATGTCCATTCTGGTAGCATCTCAAGCGAAGGCCCATGACGGTCCGGTTCGGGCGACAATCCAGATTGGAAAAGTTGCGATTGACGTGACGATCACGGTCGTGGATGGCACTTTGCTGCAGATACGGCCAACTGTAAAGGCCGTAATTTCTAACAGTAAAAAGACAGTCAAGAACATCGTGAAACGCACACAGCGTGGAGTTCGATGCATAGGTGTCCGAATTCAGCGGCGACCGCTGATTCGTTCTGTTTTTTGTGGTTGATTTTAAAGGGGTTGGATGGCAGTTATGGAATAGAGTGATCGGGAATGGCTGCCATCTAATTCCCTTATCTTGAGACATTTGAAATCCGAGATACCATAACAGGAGTAAGGCAATGGCAGAATATTCCGAATTAACTGAAGAGCAGCAAAAAGACATCAAGGCCTGCGTCAACGAGTGAAATCTGACTAGGAGATAACCATGACCTGCAAAGAAATCCTGAAAAAATATTGCCTCGACGAGATGACGGCCGAGGCGGCGACGGCTGCGATTAATGCGGCGACGGTCGAGCATTTCGACGATAGCCTCTGGACGTATAGCGGGCTGGCGTCGGAATTTACGCTCGCGAAAATCATGGAGTGGGATGCGGCGATTAAGGCGGCCGGGATGGGGATTGTCTCCGAAATGCTCGCCAGTCACGGCATCCGATTGACCGACGCGGAATCGATTGCAAACATCCGATCGATGGCCGACGGCGGAATTATCACGCAGGCCGAAGCCGACGCGATTCTCGCGTTGGGCGAGTGCATGAAATCGCCCTGGAATTACGAAGGCAATACCGGCGACGCAACGATCGAGGAAGTCGCGGCCGCCCTCACTGTGATCCATCAAGAGGCGAATCAAGCCGCGCTGAAACAATGGTTCTGGTCGACGCTTTCTCCGCTTGCTGGGCGAATCGATTCGGGCGAACTGACGACCGAAACCGAAATCGCCGACGCGGCACATGCGGCACTCGGAGGTGAGTGATGGCTGAAAGATATGCTGTCGCAACAGGGGGTTGGTCAAGTACGTCTACATGGGATGGCGGCACATTACCAGGTAGTGGTGATGACGTATTTGCTAATGGACAAACTGTTATTATAGACATAGATGTTATCGTAAACTCTGTACGCACAACGGCTGGTGTTGGTGGTTACGCCACAACTGGTCGATTTCATACATCAGGCAGCGTTACCGTTACGGCAGATAGTTATGCAGGCGATACAGATTGTTTATACCTGAATAGCGGTGGAACCCAAGCAGGTGATGCTTATGGTAGCGATATTAATAGTTATGAAGTAGGCACATTCATCAACACTGGCGGCATAATGAACGGAGATGCTTATGCTGGCGGTGTTATCGGTAGAGCGGTTCAAGTAAGTTCTGGCGGCATAATGAACGGCAACGGTTATGGGGGGGATATTTCAAATGCCCACGGCGTGTATGTGATGTCTGGGGGCATTTTTAATGGCAATGCCACAGGCGGGACTGCTTCTTCCGCATATGGCGCTTACTTAAACGGCGGCGCTACGATGAATGGAGACACTACTGGGGGCACCTTAGGAGTTGGCGCTTTGGTGTCTGCCGGGGCGGTGCTTCATGGCGATGCATATGGCACTGCTGCTGCAGGTGCGACTGTACAGGCCGGTGGTTTTCTGAATGGCGACGCCTTTGGAGGCACTACTGTTAGCGGTTATGGTGTTTTTTTGTCTGGGGGTTACCACAACGGCAACACCACAGGCGGTTCGGTGGATGGAGCCTACGGCACTTTGATGCAAAATGGCGGTTTGTATTATGGGGCCGCAACAGGTGGCGCTGTCTCAGGAGCACATGGTTGTTACGGTTCTAATGGCTCTATTCTGCTTGTTACTACAGCAATCGGAAATACGGCTGGCGCGTATGGGGTGTACACGTCTGGTGGCTACATGATCGCAATAATTGAAAGCGAATCAGGTCTGTACCCGAAACTTCTTGACTCCGATACTGATACAACATACGACAATATCCCATTTGCGGAGCCAACTGAAATAGTAAAATTGCTTGGGATGCAGGCGGTGTAATGAAGCGTGAAACCGATCACCCAATATTCACAAAGAAGCGAATCAACCAGCGAGCAGATGTGTTTGTTGGTAATGGTCGTGGTGGCTCAAGGGTTACTCCTACATTACGCGCAACGAGGTTTGGCGGTAGAGTGGGAGCGACATTAGAGGCTATAGGCGTCCAATCAGACGTTGCGGAAGAGCGTACCAAGCCATCTATCCATGGTAGTTTGTTGGAGGCGGAAATGATCCGCACTGACAAAGAACGTAGCAGAAGCGAATTACACCGATGGTACGACAAGGGCGATGA
>Ga0180432_10007780_pt1 | contig 13528 bp, 15 predicted proteins | sample SS_ome_10_FD_132414 | JGI IMG/M metagenome (GOLD analysis project Ga0180432, IMG submission 132414) | Hypersaline lake sediment archaeal communities from the Salton Sea, California, USA - SS_1_MS_2 metaG | ecosystem: Environmental > Aquatic > Non-marine Saline and Alkaline > Hypersaline >...
CCGCGGCCGCCGCCACGTCCCATACCGCGGCCCCTCATGCGGTCGAGCATCTCTGATCGCCTGCCGCTCATCCAGTTGCGAAACCGCGGACGCTGTTCCGGGGGGACTGCCTGTTCGAGTCGCGCACGGGCATCGCGCGCCACTTCAGACAAGGAACCGGGATTCCGTTCGATAGCATCACTTATTGCCCAACCGATGCTATCCACCAAAGCCTTCATCTCGTCGCGTTGCTGCCCATTGAGATTCAGAGCACTCGAGAGCATCTCGACCGATACCTGCGAATCGTTGCCCCTGTCTGAGAACGCTACCAGCCAGAGTCTGTCGACACAGACGCCGAGGAAACCGCCGATGATGAGCAGTAGAGCGGCAGCAAACGCCGCACGCCACTGAAGTGTGGTTTGATTGTTGTATGTCATGGTGTTTCGCTTTCCAATATCACCAGTGCTAGCACCGGATCGACCTCATTGTTCGCTACAGACCACAGGGTGGCAGCATCATCTCCCGCACCCAAGACGGTTGCCAACGGTAGACTCGAATCGTGTTGTTCGGCCCGCGGGGGAAGTGCAAGGTGAACCACGAGCGTGAGCACTGCCGCAGCCGCCACCGCGAAGGTCAAGCGCGGCTGCCACCGTTCGGCCAACGCTGCCCACCACGGGACCGGTTCCCGCCGGTACTCGGCGAGGATCGGTGCTGCCGCGGACATTAGGTTTTGCACCCTGTTCTCCCAAACCGTGGGCTCGTCGCCAATAGCCGATGGCGGCAGCAGCTCTTCGGGCAAGGGGTCGTTTGACTTCTCGTTCATAAAAAGTCCCGGTCTATCTTGTACGGTGCCAGGCGTTTCCTGAGTTCCCGGCGGGCATGGTGTACGTTTGCGCGTACAGTGCCGTCGTTGACGCCAAGCATTTGTGCGATTTCTGTAGCCTTGAAGCCCTCGACATCATGAAGTCGGAATGCGGTGCGCTGGCGCTCAGGTAGCGCCTCGATCGCTTCGGCAACTCGAGAACGTAGCTCGGACAGCTCCACGAGTTTCCCTGGATCATCACCGTGTGCCTCCTCCCGCACCTCTTCGAGTTCTTCGTGATTTCTCCTCTTGAGATACTTCCATCGATTGCGAGCGACGTTGCGGGCCACCTGGTACAACCACGGAGCAAAAGGACGTTTCGGATTGTATGAGTGGATCTTTTCCAACGCCCTGAGAAATGTCTCCTGAGCCGAGTCGTCGATGTCTTCCTGCCCGCTCAGGAACGATGCTATCACAGCGTAAACGGGACGCATGTACTTCCTGGCAAGCAGCTCGAACGCCTTGTTGTCGCCGGCCTGAACCCTCGCGGCCAGGTCGCTGTCCGTAAACTCGGGTTTGCTCATTGGATGCTTTCGAGGCAGTGTGGGTGCGGCCAACACCGGTGTTAGCCGACCACAGACACTCGTTCAACCGTACAGCATCGGCGACGTTCGGTCCAGTTGTCAATTTGCTACCTCTTCCCATGCGGACCCGTACAGCGGAACGGAACTCACCCTGCCTAAGGCGCCGCAGTCCGAACGACGCCATTCTCGACAGGGTCCGAATTCAATCTTTCGGGTAATACTCATCCGGAACCCAACCGGGTGGGGTGTTCCAGCCCATTCCTCCCCGCGCATCTCGCATTGGAATGCCCCGGCCTGCGTACCCGCGGGTTCCGCGCAACGGTGCTCCCCGCCCATAATAACCGCGACCACCCCTCATGCCTTGCCTCCAGCCACAACCTCCCCACGCTCTGCCACCGGTCATGGAGCGGTTCATCGGCCGCCCGGCCCAACCGGTCGCGGCTGCCCCTCGCATTAGCCAATAGAAATCTCTGAGTTCGGTCGCGGTCAGAGTCTGCGCGATCTGGTCATACGTAGCATCGAGTTCCTGAATAATTTCATCACCTTCCCGCCAATGCTGCTCACGTTGCTCGAGAACGGCGTTGAGTCTCTCCAGCAAAGGTACAATCTGGCGTTCTCTCTCAGGACTCAAGTTCATTTCTTGTGCGATGGCGTCAACGTCAATGCGTGGTGCAGTAGTCGTTTGCGCCACAGCCGTTGCCGTCAAGCCGATTGACATAAGGCCACCAGTCACGGCACCCATCGCCATTTTCCTCAGATTCGTCATCATTCCTCCCAGGTGAGAGCGACCTCATAGCGGCCGCGATACGCGGCTCTGTCTTGATGAACGCGGTAACTCGAACTCTTGAAGCACGCTCACAGTTAGGATGAAGCTCATGATTGCGAGCGATACGAGGCCCCCGGCAATCAGAACGACGTTGACAGCGTCCAGCATAGTCATTTTCCACTCCTGTAGCGATACGTGTCTTCTAGCGACGCTTCTTCCGCGTCCTGCCTTCACATACCTCTACAACCGTGGGCGTAAAATCGTTGAACGCAATCTTTTTTGCTGGGAGGTGCATTCTCTGGACGACAACTTGGAGCGGAATGGGGACCGCCGACCTGCCTTGCGGTGTGGGTTCATCTGAGTGATCGGCGGTCCGGGGGTGTCAAAACACTTCGGCTACACCTCAGGCCAATGGCTTCTGACCCCGAACGAATGCACTCATGAACTTGCCGTCCATTTCAGGAGCGACCGACGCCAGCTCGGAGTCGCAGCAAGCGTCTCCGAGGAAGGTCTTTGCGTCATCGGCACGATAGATACGTGTCGGCTCGATGTCGATCTTTTCAAATCCAACATCCGCCAAGGTCTGCTTGAACTCATTCTCCTCCATCGCTCCAGCCACACACCCAACCCAGAGTTCGACGTTCCGTCTGATAGCTGGATCCACGTCGCCACGGACCACTATGTCGGAAACGGCGAAGCGACCGCCCGGCCTGAGCACTCTGAACGCCTCTCCGAGGGTCTTGTGTTTGTCAGCCGAGAGGTTGATGACACAGTTCGAAATAACCACATCCACAGAGTTGTCTGGGAGCGGGATTGCCTCCATCTCACCCTGGAGAAACTCGACATTCTCCACACCTGCCTCAGATGCGTTTTTCCTAGCCAAGTTCAGCATTTCATCCGTCATGTCGAGGCCATAGGCCTTTCCTGTGGGCCCGACGCGTTTAGCAGAGAGCAGCACGTCGATCCCGCCGCCCGACCCAAGGTCCAAAACAACCTGGCCTTCTTCGAGCGTCACGAGTGCGGTGGGGTTTCCGCAGCCCAACGAAGCCGCAACGGCGTCTGCAGGTATGTCTGTTTGCTGTTCGAAATCATACAGGTCGGATGAGATAGGATCTTTGCGGCAAGATGTTGCCCCCGATCCACAGCACGAGGAGTTGGTGTTGTCGGCCACGTTTGATGCGATTTGACCGTACTTCTCGCGCACGATTTCTTTGATGGTCTTGTCGGTCATGCTATCTCCTTGGTTGATACGGCTGATGCCGCACTTGGCAAACTGCAAATCGCCTCACAGCAGCAGGACCCCTTGTGCTCCTCCCGGTCCGCGATAAAGCCGATCAACGCCTTGATTTCGCTTATGGTCTCGTAGTTCAGGGAGTAGTACATCCACTTTCCGCGCCGCCGGTTCTTCACGACGCCCGCCTCTCTGAGAATTTTCAGGTGAAATGACAGCAGCGGTTGTTTGGCGCCGACGACATCAGTTAGTTCGCATACACACCGCTCACCGTGCGTTAGTAGCTCGACGATTGCGAGTCGCTTAGCATCGGCAAGTGCGTGAAAAGCCCGTGCGAACGTTCCGAAATCAGCATCGACTGAAGACCCCATATGAGGGAACATATCAACTATTATTGATATGTCAATTGCACTGCACCAAGATCTATTTCGGATAGCAGCGCTTCTGTGTAAGTGTTTCTTTTTTATGATGTTACGGTATAAAAGAAGAAGCAAGAGACCTTCAAATCGTCGCCGAATCTCAATAAGTCACCGAAAATGCTGCGATTTTCGCTTGACCATAAAATCAATTTTTGTTATACAGATATAACAATAAAATGGCAACAACCCTAACCAATGCCCAAGTTTAAAGGCGCGGGGCGCCCGCGCAGGTCGCTGGCGCCGCCCAATCGCACACTCACGGCGCGAGTCAGGAGGCTTATTGACCTCGCACATAGCGGAAAGGTCCGTGACGCGAGCAGGCTGACTGGCATTCCGTACCCTACGCTCAACGATCTATACAACGGCCGCAGTGTGAATCCGAATCTCGCGACGCTCGAAGCGTTTTGCGTGCCGTACCAAATAGGGATTTCGTGGTTGTTGTCCGATGATGAACCGAATGAGGTGCCTCGCAAGGGGATCGTGGCGAATTTGCCGCCGGATGCAAATGCCGATGTAAAGCGCCGTTCGTTGAGGCAGGTACACATCCCGTTTTCGGCATGGCCGATGTGCGAGGTGTTCACGACACTCGAATATAAGCTAGAAAGAATGGATGCCAACGCCGACCGCCCCATAGTAGGAGAGGCGTCGGGAGACGCGCTGCGGTTCAGGCTTGCCACGTTCCTGTTCCAGCCGCTGTTGGCGGCAGAGCGAGCCGGTGAGAAAGAAACATTTGTCGGATCGGCCGAGGGTGATCAGGAGAATGCCGAACTGCTGGAACGTTGGAGTAACACGCTTGCGGCGTTGGGGGAAATGTGGAGGGTAGGTCTCCCGAGCCTGCTGAGCGACTCAGCGGACAATACACCGGTGTCCGATGGCGGAGGAACCTAGGGAGTTTCGCGGCCGTAGCGCAGGGATACCAGGTGGCTCTCGCCATTTGGCGCGATTACCACCACGTACAAATCGTCGTATTCGTCGTCTTCGATCACGGGAATGGGCGTTACGCCAAGCTCTCCGATGATTTCGGGCACCGTATTCGAGTGGCTCACAATCGCGACCGTCTCGCCAACGTGCTGCGTGCGCAGAATCTCTGCCATCTCAGCCGCGTAGGAGCTGCCGGCTGAAATGACGGTCAGGTCGAGCCCCAAGAGATTCGCGAGTGGTTCTGCGGTCGTACGAGTACGCAAGAATTGAGTGCAGTAAATGGTGCTCACACCCATCTCCCCCGCTACATGGGCGAGCTCTGCTGCTCGTTCGGCACCGTGCGCCGTCAGTGGGGGGTCGTCTCCGGAGAGTTCCTTCTCTGCGTGGCGAACCAAAAGAACTGTAGTGAACGATCCGGGGTCGGCGTGTTGTGATTCGGGTACGCACCCGAGGAAGAGCACGGTCGTGAAAAGGCCTAGTAGCCCTCGGGTGGTCAAAATGCCGCGTAGCATGTTGTTGTGTCCGGTGGGCGGTTCAGTTCTTGTGGCGAAACGTTATTCGCCCGCGGCTCAAATCGTACGGGGACAACTCCACCGTCACCCTGTCTCCAGCGAGCACGCGAATTCGAAAGCGGCGCATCTTACCAGCAATAGTACAGAGCACAGTGTGCCCGTTTTCGAGGAGAACTCTGAAAGTAGCGTTCGGGAGTACCTCCGAAACCGTACCTTGAAGTTCTATTGCCTCGTGTTTTGCCATATCGGGCTCATTCCGAGATCTTGACTACGTTTTCTGCTGCAGGCCCTTTTTCCCCTTGTACCACATCGAACTCCACACTCTCGCCTTCCGCCAGCGAACGAAAACCCTCAGTTTGGATTGCCGTGTGGTGCACAAAACAGTCGCGTTCGCCTCCTTCAGGAGTGATGAAGCCAAAACCTTTCGAATCGTTGAACCACTTGACCTTGCCCTTCGTGCGCATCTTCAGCTTTTCCTCTTCCTTCAATCTGGTTGTGTCTAAACAGCTACTTCGCCTACATCTCTAGTGCCATCGCAGCGCGTTTCTACTTGAGAAAAAAAATGAGACCTGTTCGCAACCCAGGCCCCTTCATTGTGTTACCTGTCGCAGGCCCAAGATAGCGATCTGTACTTGCACTGTCAAAACGAAATGGCGTCTTTTTGCGCGGAATTCCGGTCGAATCGCGGTGTCACTCACCTGGAACTGAACCGTTCAAGAAACTCTCTCTCTTCTGGCTTCAGACTCGCCACTCCGTCGGAACTGATCTTGTCCAATATTCGATCGAGTTCCTCAACGTTCACGGGGTGCATTTCGTCCCTGCGAATTCGCTGCCACTTGGCAACGTCTGCGGCACTGTCCAAAATCTTCTTGGCTTTGGGTTGTGCTTTCGCTCGGAACCTAGCCGCTGGCGACGACTTTTCATGCCACTTCAAATACAGAAAGCCGCCAAGAAAGCCACCAAGATGTGCGAAATGAGCCACGTTGCCACCGCCCCGCCAACCTAGGTAGAGCGACACCACCGTCAGTACCGCGACGAGAACACGCGCCTCGACGGGCAGCACGCCCCAGATATAGATCCGTTCCCTCGGCCAATACATGGCGAATCCCATCAAAATGCCAAACACTGCCCCAGACGCTCCTACCATTGGCACCCAAGGGTTGAACGGCACCGCCAGCAGGACTCCTACAACACCTCCAAGAACATGCAACACCGCACCGGTGATGCCGCTCAGGAAGTACAGTAGGAGAAAACGCTTTCCCCCCAATCGATCCTCTAACCGAGGCCCAAAGAAATACAACCCGATCATGTTGAATATGAGGTGCATCCAGCCGCCGTGAAGAAACATGTACGTGAATAACGTCCACGGCCGGACCAATGTCAGAGACGGTATGAACGCAAACAGCCACGTCAGCTCGTTGCTGATCCGAACGACGAACATCATCACGATGTTCACTATCAACAACCGCTGCACCCATGGAGTCATCAGCTGACTTTCGACAAAACGATGTTATAGGGGAGTACGTTCAAAAGCCGGTTCATGTTCCAGGTGGGCCGGGCGGCGGTCTCAACCTGTTTTTGAGAATGATGCGCGCGCATGTATTCCAGCGCAGCACGGAATCGTCGTTACCCGGAGGGCTGCAGTCTTCAGCTTTTTCGAACCATGTCATTGCATCTCTGAGAAGGTGGTAAACCATCGGGCCGGAACCCAGCGTGCCGTGCGCCAGTAACTCCTTGGCTCGCCGTTCACATACTATTCCGGCATAATAGTTACGCTCGTACTCAGAGTTGAGCTTCTTCAAATGATCCCTAGCTTCTGCTTCATATTCCCCGCCGCCGTCGCCCAACTGCTCGGATAATGCCAAGATCAACAGGATTGTCGCGCGCTGATTGTCGGGTTCGATTGCCAATATGTCGCGACAGATGCTTTCGGCCTCGCGAGGTTCGTTGAGAAGCCTGTAGTGCTCAGCTCTTTCAAGCGCCGCTTCTACACCCTCCGGCGACAGTGGTTTGAATTCGAACATCGCATTGCCCCCCAAATCGACCTCGGCTTTGCCGCGCAAGGTTTAAACAGCCCACGACCAAACTGCACCCCGGTCGCGGGCTGATGTTGTTAACCACTCATTGGTACTACTCGCAACTTTGTTGCGAGGTAGCGTCCTATACTCCGCCCTCTGCTTCAGTCTCTTCCGTAGCCCATTCGGACTCGTCAACTGCGACATAGGCGGTGTCAATGACGATCGCATCGACCGGTACCGATTCTCGAGTACCGCGATCTCTGGTCGGCACGCGGCGTATTTCGTCTACGACGTCCATGCCTTCGATCACACGGCCAAAGACACAGTAACCCCAAGTATCTTCGCTCGTATCGAGCTGCGGGTTGTCATCGACGTTGATGAAGAATTCAGTCTTCGCAGTGTGTGGATCAGAGCCGCGCGCCATCGCAACCGTACCGCGCATGTTTGAGAGGCCGTTGTCGCCTTCGTTCATCAGCATGGCCGCAGGGCTGAGCCTACGTTCGTAGGCTTGTGTCAGCAAGCCCGTCTGGATCATGAATTCCGGCCTGACGCGGTGGAAAATCAAATCTTTGTAGAACTGTTGGCTGACATGACGGACGAAATTGGTGACGGTCGCAGGCGCCGCACGCTGGTCCAGTTCCATGACGATCCGGCCCATGGTTGTTTCGAACACCACCGTTGGAGTCGAGTCCGGCGGCGCAGCCGGTGCTTCTTCAACCTCTGTTTCACCTTGCTCAGGCAAGCACCCGGCAACCATAAATGCCACGATCGTTGGCAGAACTACACGCTTTCCAGGAATCACGTACGTCTCCTTTCCCCTGGGACATTCGGAATCATGCAGGGTTATACGGTAGAGGTTAAAACCGCGTCACGCTAGTTGCAAGTCGTTGTGAAAACCCACATCTAGGTGCCTGTAATCCGCCTCGATAAACGAGCGCTCAAATGCATGAGAATGTCGTAAACTGAAATTCCAGCTCGCTCAGCAATTGTGTTCGGATGCACGGCGGGTTCGTCCGCGCCAACCAACGTGACCTCGGCGCCGATGTCGACGGATTTTTGAGCGCCAATTTCCACAATCGTGTGGCTCGCACTTACCGCACCTATGATCTTAAACAGTCGGTTTGCGATCAGTACCTCACACCCATTCACAGCACCCCGCGGGTACCCGTCGGCGTGGCCCACCGGCAATGTAGCCACCCACGTCGGACGCTCTGCGATGTAGTTTTGACCGTAGCTCACACCATCACCTGCCTCCAAACGCTCCACCCTCACCACACGGCAACGAAGGTTGAACGCAGGACGCAGACTCGCTATTCCCAAATCCTTGGCGCCAGCCGGATATGCACCGTAGAGCGCGAGGCCGGGCCGCACCATGTCGAGCAACGCGTTGGGCCGAAAGAAAACCCCGTGTGATGACGCCGCATGGAGCAGACCGAGTTCCAACCCCCTGTTCTTGGACACGCTTGCGACATTCAAGAACCGCGTTTTTTGAACCGGGTCGAACGCGTCGTCTTCAGCGAAGCACATGAACGTGCCGTCGATCCGGACCCCCGGTTCGCTTGCCAGTGCCTCGATCCACGGAATCGCCCTTCTGAACGGCACACCAACCCGGTTCATTCCTGTGTCGAGGTAGAGGTGAACTGGAATCTCGCGGCCCAGGGAATCAGCATAGCGCGCCAGCGTCCGTTGAATTCCCTCTGTATACGGCGCGAGATGTATGTTTCGAGCCGCCAACTCTGCGCCTTCTGCCTCAGAGAACAACCCCATTAACAGAACCGGCTTACGCACTCCTGCGTCTCGCAGAGCGATTGCCTCGTCGGCCTTTACCACAGCCAAGCCAGCAACCGCATCGATCCCGTCCAGAATTCTGCCAACGTTGGCCACGCCAAGTCCGTACCCGTTGTTTTTCACAACCGCCATAATCGGTCGACCCGAACAAAGCCGCGAAACCTCAGCGACGTTGTGGCGAATTGCTGCTCCGTCTACCTCGATCACAGGATCGAACCCTAAAAGGTCACGCCGGCCTTTTACCGTGGGACCGCCTGGTTTGGATCCGTATACATCTTCGGAAACAGGCGGCAGGCTATGCGTAACCGCGGGCACGCCTAGAGCGGCGGCGGACCCAGAGATGAACTCGCGGCGCGAGATTGCCAAAGTAAGCCTCCTGGTTGGAACGTCTAGCACAAATGTAAGTGTTTTTATCTCAGTGAGTTAGCGTTTCGACACCCATCCTGAGGTTACGAGACGACGCTTGTCCGGCTATCATTCAAATAAGCCGTGTTGGTCGAGCGGCTGGGCCCCGCGGTTCCTCGGCATCGATGAGTGCCCCGAGCGCCGGTGCGTCGGCAAGGCACCAGAGCATAAAGAACGAAACAACAAGATCGTTGAAAGGTGGAGCGCCTAACGAGGAGGTTGCCATTACTAGTCTAACCGCAAAAAAATACCGTGCCTTCGGGTGGCGAGACATCAATTCCTTTCCGCACCTGCAGCATCTGTCGGAAACCGCTCGCATGTCGATGACGGCTGTCGCCCAAGTTTTTCCGTTCCGCGTCAACAACCATGTGGTCGATGAGCTCATCGACTGGTCCAACATACCAGAAGACCCAATCTTCCAACTCACCTTTCCACAGCCGGCCATGCTGAGCATAGGGGACCTCGCGCTTATGCTGGGGCTCGTACGTCGTGGGAGGGACGAAGAGATCAAACAGGCAGCCCGTCAGATACAGGTGAATCTCAATCCACATCCCGCCGGCCAGCTCGATCTAAACGTGCCGACGATGATGGATCAACCGCTCCCGGGCTTGCAGCACAAATACGAGGAGACGGTGTTGTTCTTTCCAGCCGCCGGGCAGACATGCCACGCGTACTGCTCATACTGCTTCAGATGGCCACAGTTTGCCGGCATGGACGGGATGAAGTTTGCAAGCCACGAGACAGATGGGTTGGTGAACTACCTAAAGGCCCATGAGGAGGTTACCAGCGTTCTGATCACCGGCGGCGATCCGATGGTCATGAAGACCTCGCTGTTGCGCCGCTACATTGAGGCGCTGCTGGCCCCGGAATTGGAGCATGTTGCCAGCATCCGAATTGGCACGAAGGCACTTTCGTACTGGCCCTATCGTTTCCTGACGCACGGCGATTCCGCCGATTTGATGAGGCTGTTCGAAAAAGTGCGGGAGGAAGGCAAGGAACTCGCGCTCATGGCCCACTTCAGTCACCCTCGCGAACTCGAACCGGCTGTGACGCGGCAGGCGTTCCGCGCGGTGAGAGACTCAGGTGCCACAGTACGGTGCCAGTCTCCGATCGTCAAGCACGTGAACGACTCGGCCGACGCATGGGTAGAACTCTGGAAGCAGCAAGTGCGATTGGGTGCGGTTCCCTATTACATGTTCGTCGAACGCAATACCGGACCGAACCGCTATTTCCAGGTACCGCTACTCAAAGCGGAGGAAGTCTATAGGAAGGCATTTCGACACGTATCAGGATTGGCCCGCACCGTACGAGGGCCGTCCATGTCTGCCATGCCGGGGAAGATCCTGTTCATCGGCACGGCCTACGTGTATAACGAGGAAGTGTTCGTTCTGAGGTTTATCCAGGCTCGAAATCCGGAATGGGTGGGAAAACCGTTCTTTGCCCGCTACGACCCCACAGCAACCTGGTTCACCGACCTCAAGCCGGCTTTGGGTGAAAAGGAGTTCTTCTTCGAAAAGGAACTCAGGCAGCTCACCGAGGCGAGCGCGGAAGCGAAAGCGGCGGCGCCGCATCCCGTTGGCGGCGGAACGAAAGGGCGGCAGGGTATGCGGCAGGACTCCCACGTACGAAGGGCACAGCGCGTTTAAACGCTGTGCCCGTGTAGTTGGTGAAGCACGCTGGGTGTGTGCTAGTGCCGGTCGCGGAACTGGCTCCACAACCGTGTGTGTTTGCTCTCTAACGACACTTCCACACCACCGATGAACGCACGCTCAACGTGCGTCACAATCTGTAGTGGATCACCATCGGTCACGATCAGGTCCGCCCTCTTGCCCACATCTATGCTGCCCATCAATTCACCCAACCCGAGTATCTCGGCCGCGTTCAGTGTGACGGCACGTAGGCCCACTTCCTCGGGCAGCCCGAATGCCACAGACTTCGCCGCCATGTACGGGAGGTTCCGCACCTGAGCGATGTCGTTTGTGCCGAATGCGACCTTCACTCCGGCCGCGTGCAAAATGCCGGCGTTGCTCCAAGCCGCGGAAACCGGGTCGTCCCGGTCAGTAGTCGGTGACAGCACCGAACCCACGATCACGGGGATGTCACGCTCGGCGAGTTCATCCGCCACTCGGAACGCTTGGTCGCCACCGACTATGACTCCGTTCATGTCGGGAAACTTCTCGAGGAAGAGAAGGAGAGTTCTTATGTCACGCTCCCGCCGTACGGAGAAGAACACGGGTACCTCGCCCGTCACAGCCGGTACGAGCGCTTCGAGCATCATGATGTCCTGATTCGCCAGGTTGGGTTCGAAATACTGAGTTGGACCTTCGACCCCGCTGGGGTGCTCGGCGAACACAACCGCGCGCTCGAATACCGCGATCAACTCCTCGAGTCGTTCACCGGCGATTTTTGGTTCATCCCACGCGTTGCCGCTGGGAGAAGGGAAGTTCACAACCAGAGCTGCGCGGTCGGAGATGTTCATGCGCTCCTGCGTGTCGCCGCTCAACTGCACTACCGATCCGGACGATGTAATGACACCGCCTCCACCGGCGGCTAGGCTTACCATCGCGGCAGTGATGCCATTTGCACGCGCGACGGGAATCGTCTCCGAATGAGGGTGTATGCTCGTGAGCGCTCGCACGTGCGGGTTGTATCGTCCGACCTCTTGATTGTCGGCCGCCGCCGGCACCGATCCGATATCGACTGTGCCGATGCCGGTTGCAGGGTCAATCATCCCCGGGTAGAGATGTTTGCCGCTCAAATCCACGACGTTGGCTTCGGCCGGCACCTGGATTTGCGATCGTGGACCGACCGCCGCAATCCTCCCGTCGGAAATCAGGATGGTACCGTTGGAAATGGTCGAACCGGAAACGGTATGTACCGTTGCTCCGGTTAATGCAGTCACGGCTTGCTGTTGAACGTTGTGGTTGGAGTTGCCGTTGCCCGGAGTCGTCATCCCAACGAACTGCGACGACGCTTGCGTCGTCGCCGGAGCATCGGTGATATCAGGTGCAATACCTCTTTGTGGCAGCGGTCGGAACGGCTCTCCTCGTGTCACCTGTTCGTTTTGGAGATCGTAGTAGACGATTCCATCGACTATAGTCTTCTCGACACGTGTGAATGCGTCGAACGGATCGCCGGAAAGCAGCACGACGTCGCCGTGTTTGCCGACTTCGAGTGTGCCTACCTTATCCTCGATACCCAGCATACGCGCTGAATTGATGGTCAACATTCGCAACGCGTTTTCCTTGGAAACCCCGCCGTATTTGACGGTCTTGACGAACTCATACACCATAAAGGGTTGCAGCGTTGGGATGTCGGAGTTGATCGCCGTGAGGACACCATGATCTTCCATGATGGCGGCGTTGTAGGGTATCGCGTCAAACGCCTCCAGCTTGTAGTGCCACCAGTCTGAGAAGGTGCTGCCGGCTGCTCCATGCGCGGCCATCTCGTCAGCTACCTTGTATCCCTCCATTGCGTGCGTGAACACCTCCACACGGAAGCCGAAACGTTCGGCGAGGCGAAGGAACATCAGGATCTCGTCCGCCCGGTAGGAATGCACAGTCAATCGCATTCTGCTTTCCACGACGTCGGCCAACGCCTCCAGGCGGAAGTCGCGACGAGGTGGAACCCTGAAATCCCTTGGGTGCTCGCGGTACCTGTCCCATTCCTCTTCGTATTTCTGAGCCGCGGTAAATGCCTGAACGAAGATTGCCTCGACACCAGCTCGCGACGTCGGGTAACGCCGCTGCCCACCGCCCCCGACGTAATTTTTCTGTGTGACGTTTTCACCCAACGCGATCTTGAGGGTAAGCGGAGCACCCTGGACGAGCAGCTGCCGAGCGTCTTCCATACCCCACCGCGTCTTGATGACAGCGTCCTGCCCGCCGATGGGATTGGCACTCCCATGGAGCGTGCGCAATGTGGTAACACCCCCCGAGAGTGCCTGATAGATGGAGAAGTGTTCGGGGTCCAATACGTCTAGCACACGAACCTCCGACGCGATTGGAACTGTTCCCTCATTGACTTCAGCCATCGGCAGCGCAGAGTGTGAGTGTTCGTCCACCAGACCGGGAATGGCCGTCTTACCGCTGCCGTCTATTACG
>Ga0180432_10007781_pt1 | contig 13527 bp, 5 predicted proteins | sample SS_ome_10_FD_132414 | JGI IMG/M metagenome (GOLD analysis project Ga0180432, IMG submission 132414) | Hypersaline lake sediment archaeal communities from the Salton Sea, California, USA - SS_1_MS_2 metaG | ecosystem: Environmental > Aquatic > Non-marine Saline and Alkaline > Hypersaline >...
CCAGCCCCTGGTACCGCAGCCATAAACAACTACAATGTCCCGAAACAACCAACCAAACCACCACACTCAATTGTTGCTTATTCTGACCCGCCGAGATTCCAGTTCACGGTGAACCATTACAAGCCGATGCCGACGGTACGACCAGTTTTGGTGCTTCCTTATCCGAGCTTCATGACGGGTACTGGCACCTATACTCGGTAGGTGTCATGCCGGTGACTCGCTTGAAAACCTTGAAATCGAGCCTACTTAACTTGCAGTGGCTTAAAGGGTTGTGGCGACAAGCTCCGACAAACGAACGTTTGCTGAAACGCGAAAGTCTCGGGGGCCGAAGAATACGATATTTTTCAGAAAAACCCTTGCATTGGGGAAGGCGGAGAGGATAGAATCGGGCTTGTGTCTACTATTCGTCGCGGGCGAGAGATTTGCAACCCTCTTTTGCTACATTCTGCAACTGACCCGTACCAACAAATAACGCATAAATCGCTTTAACCGACCCAGCAGCATCACTCATGAAGAAACTCGGTGTCGGAATTCTGGCCGTGCTATTGCTGTCTGCCCCAGTTCATGCAGCAACGATTTCCGTCGAGAATTGGTCGGGCGATCCGTCATCGAATGGGCAGGTTGACTGGTCCGCCGGAAGCGCCGCGTTCACGCACGCGAGAAACTTCGCCCACACGTCAGACGTGGACGTGACATTTGTGTCGGGGGATGGCTACGGACTCACCAGTCCGTTTACCTTCTACGGCACGGCAACGCCTACTTCGTTCTCGGGGGATGGCGGCAGCGGCACCCTCACTGCTACGAATGGCTCTACCACCTTGGGAGACTTCACGATCGACGATGCTGGCGCAACGAAAGCGATCACCATGGGTTGCCGCGTGGACGACTATTCGACCCTCACCTTGACGGGGCTGACGGCCAATACGGATTACGAACTGGTGCTCTATCAGGCAAACGTTCAAGCCAACAGAGTGTTCACCTTAACGTTCAATAATATCGGAGCGGGCGATCCCACCACCAAGAGCGGTGTTAACCGTGGTAACACTAAGGTCTCGATCGCCTACACGACCGGGACGAACACGTCGGTCAGCCTGGACATCGACAGTGAAGAGGGCGACAACCATTCCTGGAACTGGTATGCTTTCAGTAACGAAACTATTGTCCTTGTCCCGGAGCCGTCAACGTCTGTTCTGGCCGCGCTTGGCCTTTTGTCACTCGGCTTGGTCGGCTGGCGGCGACGCAGACGGGCGTGACGCCCTAACCTAATCCGAAACTCACCACCCCGCTGGTTGCTCGACCGGCGGGGTTTTTCTTATGGCTCGTTCCATCAACTCAACCCTTTGTTAGGGACAGCATCTAATCACCGTTTGACGGTCTCCTGAGCCTGCCTCGTAATGCGCGGATGTCACATCGACATCCGCCACGAAACAGCAGCGAGTTGGCTGCTGTAAATCGGCAGAAGACGCAGTCGTGTGGTCAGGTCCAAGGCTTCGTTCCCCGAAATGGGGTATGTGGCGGTCACGACCACGATTCCTCGACGATTCTGCCTCGATGCCGGCTGTCTACGCGCCAGACGCAATCAAGTGGCAAACGTCGGCCGGCCAGCTTGCCACGCCCTGCCGAAAAAGTGCAACTGGCGTCCAGTCACCCCGAGTGTAGGGGCGAAGCGAGTATACCTGGATGACCGCCCGGATAGGTGAAGTCAACTCAGACGCCCCGTGTAACTCGCTTCGGTAGGATCGACCGCGGCGCCCAACGCGCATCTAGAATTGCCAACTCGTCGCTCACCTGTCCTTGCTCCACGTGGCCCGAATAGGGGGGCTACGCGACTTTCCGCTCGTAATGCCTCAGCAGCCCACCAAGCCGCTCGTGGCATACGACATCCTTGGGACCGAGGCATTCAACGGGGGCGGGTGGTTCGGCCATTGATAGCGGCAAGTTCCCTCGGGATGAATGCGGCCGGTGTTCGTTGTAGTATTCGACGAATTCCCCAACAAGATGTCGCAGATGCTTCTCCCCGAGGACAACGAAGTGGTCGAGGCACTCTTGTTTCAATGTTTGGGCGAACCGCTCGGCGTAGGCATTCTGATTCGGCGCCCGGACCGCAGTCCGCTTCAATTCGATGTCGTCGACTTCTAAAATCGATTCGAACTGCGCGGTGAATTTCGTATCCATGTCGCACACGATATACTCCGGCTTGTCGGGCCAGTCGTCGAAGAACATGCACATGTTTCGGGCTTGTTGCGCCATCCACCGCCCGTCGGGATTCGGTGTGATGCCGGCGATGTGGACCTTTCGCGTGTCGATGTGGATGAAGAACAGAACGAAGTAATCGACCAGTCCGCCGAGCGTCCAGACCTTCTTCGAGATGAAGTCGCAAGCCCAGAGCGTCTTGGCATGGATGCGGATAAATTCATCCCAGGTGCCCTCCCCACGCTTGGGGCCCAGGTCGAAGCCGTGCTCTTTCAGTATGTTGCGGACCGTAGTCTTGCAGACTTTGCGGATGCCGAGTTTCTTGAGTTCGCCGAGGATGCGGCCCAGGCCCCAGCCATTGTCCTTGGCCATCTGGATGACCAGTTCGCGGATTTCCTCGGGCGTCCGTGGTCGCCCGGGTTTCCGCGTGGTCTTCTTGCCTTTCTTCTCCTTCTTGGATTCACTGATCCAGCGGGCAAAGCTCCTCGGCGTGACGATCGTAATCAGCTCCTTGATCGCCTTTCCCAGTGGCTTGCCGAGTTTGATCAGGCGTTGCCGCTCCGCCGGAGTGCAAACGACACGTTTTGGCAGCTTGCCTCGCAGGATGCGGTTCTCGGCTTTCAGATACTCTACATAGCGGGCCAGTTCGGAGTCGGTCGCGCGGGCCAAGACCGCGATCAGGGGGTGGAAAAATCTCGCCATCTCGATATAACCGTAAGTCATTGGTAGAACAGAATATGACAGGGTTTTTGAACCCCGCCGTGAACATCAATCATTCTGTTCTACTGACATGCGGCCCGCGTGGCGACGGCCAGAAGAAGGGTAGCAGGCGGTTCTTGAAGAATCTCTTGGTAGCGCGCTCGCGCAACCACTGTTAACCGCATACCCTCACAAGTTCGAAGAGAGTTGGCTACCTCAACGCCACCGTGTCGGACTCGGAATCCTGCAACGTCTTTCCGTTTCAGTACTTACGAAATCGGGTCGCGCGCGAGTCGTTACGAAGAGAGTTGTGCACGGGGAGGGCTATTCCAGCCCTTCTCGAAACCTTGGAGTCCGACCACGAGTTGGATCAGTTGGGGCACTCGCCTAGTTCCTGTGCTGCGTCCGCGCTCGACGACATTCTCGGAACCAATGAGACTCGTGTCCGCGTAACGGACACGCTGCACAAGCTGCGATCTGGTGAGCCGGACTTCGACAAGCTCACGCAACAAGCGATGTTGGCCTTTGAGAGGTGGCGTGACGGCGGGGCGGGCTAGCGAATCGTTGAACCGGAGCTGGCTATCCGCGATTGACGGTCTTCGCCAAATGGCCTCTCAAGAACTCCTCCAGCTTCCCGCGTTTTAGGTCGGCGGGGGTGCGGAACTTTAGGGTGATGACGTCGATCTGCTCGCGCTGGCCGTCGAACGTTGGGTTGTGGCCTAGCTGCGTGATCTGGCCCATCGTGAAAAGGCCCTTGGGGCTGGTCAGGTGGAGGTACACTGCGTCGAGTTTCTTGGTCTGGACGGCGGCCCAGGGGTCTTTTTGAGCTTCGACGTAGATCGGCACGACCTGCTTGTTCTCCCAGACGATCCACCCGTCCGGGGCGATCTCTGTCAGCGTGTTGATGAGTCGCTCGAGCACCTTCGGCTCCCAGCGGACCCGCTTGCCGATGGGAAAACCCTTGCGCGCAAAATGCCACGTGCGGCCGAGCTGCTTCCAAGGCTGCAAGATGTCCGATTTCTTCTGCACCCGCTCCCGAAACCGCCGAAACCCGGCGATCGCCTCGTCGACAAACCGCCGAAAGCCGTCGTTGTCGATCTCGTCGTAACTGTGTACCCGCAGCTCGACCTCCTGCCACGGCCCGCGGAGGTTGCGGCACCGCACGCGGGGCTGGGTGCCGTAAAGGGGCAGGTCCGGCATGTCGTTGAGCGGTTTCAGATCGAGCCGCCCGATCAGCTCGTCGCGGTCGAACGTGTTCCGCGTCGTGCGGAACTTCATCTTCAGGAGCCATTCCTCGCCGGTGATCGCGTGGAAGAACCAGCCGTCCGATTTCTTGGCCGCCCGGATCTCGACGATCGTCCGGTTGCCCCAGTCGGTTTCGCTGAACAGATCGGCGTCCTCCTGGATGCGGTCGATCACGTCGGCCAATACGCGTCCGTCCCATCGGCAGGGGTTTCCGGTCCGTCCGACGCGGTCGACGGTGTGCCACTTTCGTCCGTCAACCTGCCATGGCATTTTGGCCCCGCGCCCGACCTGGGTGATGTCCAGATCGCTCGTCCGCCGGGCCAATTCTGCGGCGAAGTCGAACATTTTGCGCTCGACATAGGGCCCGGCCTTGAGGACCGGTTCGAGTTCCTCGCCCGTATAAGAACGCATCACGAGCGACGCCGCCTTTTTCGGCGAGACCTTTTCCTGCGGCCACCGCCGCTTCTTCGGCGCCCGCTTGTAGGCCCTTGCATGTTTGACGACATCCTCGGGCGTTCCGGCCACGACGACGTTTCCGCCCAGCTCGCCCGCCTCGGGCCCCAGGTCGATGACCCAATCGGCCGTCTTGACCACGTCGAGGTTGTGCTCGATCACGACGACCGTATTGCCCAGGTCAACGAGCCGGTTGAGCACGTCAAGCAGCTTCGCGAGATCTTCAAAGTGCAGCCCGGTGGTCGGCTCGTCAAGCAGGTAGAGCGTATTGCCGGTGTCGGGGCGCGACAGCTCGGCCGCCAGCTTCACTCGTTGTGCCTCGCCGCCGGAGAGTGTCGGGGCCGGTTGCCCGAGCGTCAGGTAATCGAGCCCGACGTCGCAGAGCGTCTGCAAAATGCGGCGGATTTTGGGGATGTTCTCGAAGAGCTTCACCGCGTCGCCGCACGACATGTCGAGCACGTCGGCAATCGACCGGTTATGGTACTTCACCGCGAGCGTTTCCGGGTTGTACCGCTGGCCGTGGCACGTATCGCACTCGACCCAGACGTCGGGCAGGAAGTGCATCTCGATGCAGAGCTGGCCGTTGCCTTCGCACTTTTCGCACCGGCCGCCGGCCACGTTGAAGCTGAACCGCCGGGGTGTGTAGCCGCGGAGTTTCGATTCGGGCAGTTGGGCATAAAGCGAGCGGATCAGGTCGAACACCCCGGTGAACGTCGCCGGGTTCGAGGTGGGTGTCTGCCCGAGCGGCTGCTGATCGACGCGGATTACCTTATTGACGCGTTCGACGCCGCGGATCGCGTCGTGGGCCCCGGCGAAGGTCTTGGCCCGGTGCAGGGTCCGGGCCAGGGCGTTGTAGAGCACCTCCTCGACAAGCGAACTCTTACCGCTGCCGCTGGTGCCGGTGACGACCGTAAACGTGCTCAGGGGGATGCGGGCGTTGATATTCTTGAGGTTGTTCTGCCGGGCGCCGACGATTTCGAGCCAGCCATTCGGAGCACTAACACCACCCTTCTTCGCGATCCCTTTCTTCGCACTCGCTTTCTTCTTCCCAACGCCCCGGGACTGCGGTCCCGGGGGTGCGAGGACCTCACTCGACGGCATCCTCCGGTTCGTCGGGATGGGAATCGCCTTCTTGCCGGCCAGATACGGCCCGGTGACCGACGCCTTTCGCGTGGCAACTTGTTTCGGCGTTCCCTTGGCAACGATTTGCCCGCCGCGGCGTCCGGCCTTCGGGCCGAAATCGAGCAACCCGTCGGCACTGCTGACCACCTCGCGGTCGTGCTCGACCAGCAGCAAGGTATTACCCAGGTCGCGGAGCTTTCGCAACGCGCGGAGCAGCCGTTTGTTGTCGCGGGGGTGCAGGCCGATCGTCGGCTCGTCGAGCACGTAGAGCACGCCGCACAGCCCGCTGCCGACCTGGGCCGCCAGCCGGATCCGCTGCATCTCGCCGCCGGAGAGCGACGGGCCGGGCCGCGAGAGCGTCAGATAATCGAGCCCGACGTCGGCCAGGAATTGCAGCCGGTCGCGAATCTCGCGGATCACCTCGCCCGCGATCTTCTGCTCGGTCGTATCCGGTTGCCAGTCGGTGAACTCGCGGAGCAACCGCCCGAGCGGCATCCGGCAGAACTCGTCGATCGTCCGCCCCCGAAGCTGCACGGCCGACGCAACATCGTGCAACCGGCTCCCGTTGCAGACCGTACACTCGACCTCGTCGACCAGGTGCTCCAGCTTGCCGCGCAACCGGGGTGATAACCGGCCGGCTTCTTCCAGGGCGGGGTAGAGGCCCTTGTATTGGAAACGCAGTAGCGGGCGTTTTGCAGGGTTCTCCGCGACCACTGGTCGCGGCTTTGTAGTTTCTTTTATTTTCCGTTTTGGCGCTTTCGGCGCGACCGACGGTCGCGGCTTTATAGGGACGTCGAACCATTGGTCGCCCGTGCCGTGCATCACCAGCCGGCGGTGCTTTGCGGCGAGCCGGTCGAACGGCACGTCGGTCGGTACGCCGGTCGCCTTGGAAAACGCATCGAGCATGGGCGGGAACAAGCGACTGCCGGCGCCGGGCCAAAGCGCGACGGCCCCTTCGGCCAGCGTCGATTGCGGGTCGCGCAGAAGGGCCGCCGGGTTCGTGCCGGTTTGCACACCGAGCCCTTCGCACGCCGGGCACCAGCCGAGTGAACTGTTGAACGAGAAGTTGTGCGGTGAGAGCGGCTGGAAACTCCGCCCGCAACGGTCGCACGAAAAATGCTGGCTATGGACCTCGACGGGCCACTCCGGTTCGGGAACGTCCCTGCTCGGGTAAGCCACGTGCAGCACGCCCCGGCCCAGCGACAGGGCGTTCTCCACGCTGTCGGCGATCCGCGACCGCGCGTCGTGCCGGACCGTCTGCCGGTCGATCACCACCTCGATCTCGTGTCGGCGGCGGCGGTCGATCGGCGGCGCCTCGTCGATCGGATAGATTGTCCCGTCGATCCGCACTCTCGGGTAGCCCGACGCGCGAAGCTCTGCGAACAGTACCTCATAGTGTTCGCCGACGTGGATCCGCAGCGGGGCCATCAGGTAGAGCCTGGTTCCGCTCGGGTGGTCCATGATCTTGCCGATGATCTCGTCGGCCGACTGGGTGCCGATCGGCACGTCGCAGTCGGGGCAGTACGGTTCGCCCAGACGCGACATGAGTATCCGCAGGTAGTCGTAGATCTCGGTCACCGTGCCGACCGTGCTTCGCGGCGTGTGGCCGGTTCGTTTCTGTTCGATGGCGATGGCCGGCGAAAGGCCCTCGATGTATTCCACGTGCGGCTTGGGCATCTGGCCGACGAACTGCCGGGCGTAGGCGCTGAGACTCTCGACGTAGCGCCGCTGTCCCTCGGCGTAGATCGTGTCCATCGCCAGCGAACTCTTGCCCGAGCCGCTCGGCCCGCAGCAGACGGTGATCCGGTCGCGGGGCACATCGACGTTGATGTCTTTGAGGTTGTGCTGCCGGGCGCCGCGGACACGGATCGCCTTGGCCAGCTCCGCACGCGGGGCGCTTTTGGTGCCGCCGCGGAGGCTCTTCTCACCAGCCGGGCTGATCCGCGCAGCCGAGCTGATCCGCGAGCGTTTTGCCTTTGCGTCAATACCGGGAAGCACCGCCCGCAGCACGCGTCCCGTGTGCGATCTCTTGCTGCGGGCCACCTCCTCGGGCGTTCCGGCGGCGACGATCCACCCTCCCTGCTGGCCGCCTTCGGGCCCGAGGTCGATGATCCAGTCGGCCGTCTTGACGACTTCGAGATTGTGCTCGACGACCAGCACGGTATTGCCCGCCTCGACAAACCCGTGCAAAACCTGAAGCAGCAACTCGATGTCGGCGAAGTGCAACCCGGTGGTCGGCTCGTCCAGCAGATAGAGCGTCTGCCCCGTGCCGATTTTCACCAGCTCTCGGGCGAGCTTCACCCGTTGTGCCTCGCCGCCGGAGAGCGTGGGCGACGGCTGCCCGAGCTTCATGTAGTCGAGCCCCACGTCATGGAGCGTCTGTAGCTTTCGGGCGATCTTCGGGATGTTCTGGAAGTGCTCCAGCGCCTCTTGCACGTCCATATCGAGCACGTTGGCGATCGACTTGCCCTTGAACCGGATCTGGAGCGTCTCGCGGTTGAAGCGGTGGCCTTCGCAGACGGGGCAGGTCACCCAGATGTCGGCCAGGAAATCCATTTCGAGCTTGTTTGAGCCGTTGCCGTCGCAGGCCTCGCACCGTCCGCCGGCAACGTTGAAGCTGAACCGCCCCGGCTGGTAGCCGCGGGCCTTCGAGTCGGGTAACTGGGCGTAGAGCCGGCGGATTTCGTCGAAGACCTTGATGTAGGTCGCCGGATTGCTCCGCGGGGTCCGCCCGATCGGCGACTGGTCGATGGCGATCATCTTGTCGAGATGCGCAAGGCCGTCGATTTCGCCGTGCTCGCCGGGATCGCCCAGCCCGGCGTTGAGGTCCCGCCGCAGGGCCTCGACCAGGATGTCGTTGACCAGCGAACTTTTTCCGGAGCCGGAGACGCCGGTTACGCAAACGAACTTGCCGAGCGGAATTTCGATATCGACGTTCTTGAGGTTGTTGTGTTTTGCCCCGCGGACGACGAGATGGTGCCCGTTGCCTTCGCGGCGGGTTGCGGGCACTTCAATCTCTTGCCGGCCGCAAAGGTACTGCCCGGTGATGCTTTTCGGCTCGGCGATGATCTGTTCGACCGGCCCGGTGGCAACGACGCGGCCGCCGTGGATACCCGGCCCGAGCCCGAAGTCGACGATGTGATCGGCCGCCCGCATCGTGTCCTCGTCGTGCTCGACCACGACGACCGTGTTGCCCTGGTCGCGCAGCCCGGCCAGGGTCTCCAGCAGGCGGTCGTTGTCGCGGGGGTGCAGGCCGATCGAGGGCTCGTCGAGGATGTACAAGACGCCGACCAGACCGCATCCGATCTGCCCGGCAAGGCGGATGCGCTGCATTTCGCCGCCGGCCAGTGTCGGCGCCGTCCGCCCGAGCGTGAGGTAATCGAGCCCGACGTTCTTCAGGAATTGCAGCCGGCCGCAGATTTCCTTCAACGCTTCGGACGCGATCTTCCGGCCGGCGGCGTCCAGTTCGAGTTTGCCGAAGAACTCCTCGGCGTCGGAGACGGCCAGCTCACAGACCTCCGGCAGCGACCGGGCCGGCTTGTCCTTGAACTTCGGCGACGCGGTGGTGACCGTAACCGCCCTGGCCTGCGGATTGAGCCGCCGGCCGCCGCAGCGCCCGCAACCGATCACCCGCATGTACTTCTCGAGCATCCGCCGCTGCGGCCGGCTCTTGGTGTTTCGGTATTGCGACAGCAGCTTGGGGATGATGCCCTCGAACTTCCCGCCCCACTTGTATCCCGACGGCCCGCGGCGCCACGTGAACGTGATGTGCATCTCGCCGGTTCCCCAGAGCATGGCGTTTTGCAGCGCCGGATCGACTTCCTCCCAGGCGGTCTCCAGGATGGTGCCGTGTTCGAGACCGTATTTGCGTTCGAGCGTTTCGGCCACGCCGCGATAGATGTGCCGCTTCCAGCGCCCCACGTTCCGCCAACCGCCCAACAGCTCGATGCAACCCTGCTGGAACGACCGCGTCGGATCGGGGATCAGTGCGTCGGGATCGAACGTGTAGATCTGGCCCAGCCCGTCGCACTCAGGGCACATCCCCTGCGGGCTGTTGAAGCTGAACATCTGCGGGCTGGGCGGCTCGAAGCTGAGTTGGCAATGCGTGCAGGCGTAGTGGGCCGAAAGGTGGATGTCGGGGTTCGGGGCTCGGGGCTCGGGGTTCGGGGTTCGGGGTTGTGCTGCCCGATCCCCGATCCCCGATTCCCGATCCCCGATCCCCGATCCCCGACTCCCCACTGCGACAATCAGGTTTCCCTCGCCGAAGCGCAACGCGATCTCGACCGCTTCGGCCAGCCGGGGACGTACTTTCGGGCCGATCGTCAACCGATCGACGGACAGCTCGATGTTGTGCCGCATCTGCCGATCGAGCCGCAGGTCGTCGCTTAATCGCACGACGTTGCCGTCCACCCGTGCGCGGACGAACCCTTGCTTCAGCAGGTCCTCGAACAGGTCGCGGTATTCGCCCTTCTGCCCGCGCACCAGCGGCGCAAGGACCAGAATCTTCGCCCCCTCAGGCAGGGCGAGAATCCGGCCGAGGATCTGCTCGCGGGTCTGGGCCGTAATCGGCCGCCCGCACTCGGGGCAGTGCCCCTTGCCGACCCGGGCGTAGAGCACTCGAAGGTAATCGTAAATCTCGGTGATCGTTCCGACCGTCGAGCGGGGGTTCTGCCCGGCCGACTTCTGCGAGATCGAGATCGACGGGCTCAAGCCGGCAATCAGGTCGACGTCCGGTTTGGGCATCTGCCCGAGAAACTGCCGCGCATAGCTCGACAGGCTTTCGACGTATCGCCGCTGGCCCTCGGCATACAGTGTATCGAACGCCAGCGAACTCTTGCCCGACCCGCTCACGCCGGTAAAGCAGATCAACCGGTTCCGCGGCAGCACAAGATTGATATCCCGCAGGTTATGCTCGCGGGCGCCTCTAATCAGAATATCCGAAGCAGCCATAATCCGTGGCTATTGGGGTCCGGGGAGCGAAACCCTGCATTATACCGCAACGCCACGATCCCGGGAAGGACCAAAATTCCCGAGTGATACCGCGTTTTGCAATGGCCGAGAGTGTCCCGGAAGCCGAGAACCTGAACCGTGAACCCTTCCCGAGCATGCTTCTGTGGGCTACAATACCCTCATTGCGAAGGGACGCTGAAGCTCGAGAAGCATCGGGAACAAATCACTGGCACTCTTGGGGATCTCACAATGGCACTCAAAACAATTGATCTCTGGAATTCCGATCGAACGGGAGTGCGCGGAAAGCGTATCGAGCAGTTGATTGGTTTCAGCGACGAAGGAAAACTCCTTGATCGGAATATAACCTCTCAAAAATGGATTAGCTTCTCCCAGTCTTCCTCACGCTGCCCTCTAATCCCTGATTCCGGCCTGCTCCCCGAATTGGCCCAAACCGATTACACTTCGGAGAGTTCAAAGGTATCGTAGATGGCAAAACCGTATAGAAGCATGAACTCCGCAAGCGAGAGTGGGCGATCACACAATGAGGCCTGCAAGCCCAAGTTGCGTATGAAAATCAAGTTCCGAAAGTCAACATCGAAGTATTTTGGCGAAGCTGTTCAAATTGCAAGACAACTGCCAGGGTACGAATGTCATGGAGAAGGACGAGAGCAACTACACTCGGTTGATCTTCGTATAGACCTGCACGCTCTAGACCTCTGGGATGATGTTTGGAAGTTGTGCTGGAAGGTACACAACTGGAAGGCAAGCCAAATCGAAGTCGAGGGGGGTGAGGGAAATACACTCTTTGGACTCCACCACCAGGTCAACGAAGTAAGATCCTGTCACCAGGGCCGCCTTGATAGCGAATTGGGCGATCAGTATTGTTCAGGCAAAGATGCTCCAGATGACGAAGCAACTTGTTTTGGTTGTCGCCTTACGAGAGGCATCTCCCGGAGACTCGGCGAATGGGAAGAGAAGCGAGATTTCTATTGGTATCAGTACGGTGCATTCTCTGATGATCAATCTGGATTTGTTGTGGACAGAAAACAGATATTTCGGATCATCAAGAAAGAGACTGGCACGGACTTGTGTACGCTCTGCCCCGCCTTTAACTGGTCGCGAGTACGCTCTGACATTGCGGATTTGCCAGATGCCATCGAACTCAACGACTCGTCAGAGTTCGCAATACGGTATTCCAAAATCAACAACAAGCCTCTCGGAATTGAACCTCGTGAGGCCGATGATTACGCATCTGGTTTTCCGCAGCTTTTTCCCGAGATTCCTGGCGTATTCTCTGGCACGAGTGAAGATTCGGCTATCGATCAGCAGGGGGAATGCCACAAGCGAAACGTACCAACCGTGCAATACTCTGAGGTTGCGGGACAAGAGCAAGCCCTAAGCGCGATCAAAGATATTGTACACCTTCCGCTTGCATACCCAGATTACTACGAGAAGGTTGGGATCGAGCCTCAGCGTAGCGTGATCCTTTACGGCCCTCCCGGCAATGGTAAGACCCTAATTGCAAAGGCGGTGGCAACGGAGAGCAATGCTCACCTCGAAATCATTAACGGCCCCGAGGTCTTATCGAAATGGGTAGGTGAGAGCGAACATAACCTTCGGCAAGTCTTTGGCCGAGCCCGGGAACTTCAGCCGAGTGTGGTGCTAATCGACGAGATCGACGCAATTGCGCCAACAAGAGGTTCACTATCGCAACAGCATGAAGTTACCCTGATCTCGCAACTGCTCGTCCTGCTGGATGGGCTTGAAGAACTGGGGAGGGTTGCGGTCATCGCGACGACAAATCGCATCGAGGCAATCGATCCAGCTATTCGCCGTGCTGGACGGTTCGACTACCACATCGAGGTTTCGATGCCGAATGAGGCAGGCCGCAAAGCAATACTCGAAACACACCTGCGAAATATAAAGGTAGGCCCTGAACTTGAGGCATCTCGAGTTGCCACCCTATCTCGAATTGCCAGCTTGTGCGAGGGGTTCTCAGGCGCAGAACTCGCCGCACTCTGCCGCGAGGCAGGACAAATTGCGATAAGGAGAGGGATAGCTGCAGAAATGGACGCAGCCGAAGTAGCGATTGGTGAACGCGATCTGATCGTTGCGTTCGAGGCGATTTATCAGAAACGAACCAGCGGTTCCTGATTGGCCTCTTCGCTTGTTCCCAAGCTTCAGCTTGGGAGCCAGAAGAAGCATAACCTACATCTAGCGTACACGTAGCAGAAATGGAGGCCCGCAATGAAGAGTCGAGAGGAACGAGAACGAGAACTTCAACAACTGGCTACCACCGAGTCCGGCAAGTACCAGCTCTCTGAGCTTTATCGCGAGCTGTTCAACATACCGGCCGGACAAACGATTGAGCCCGGCACTCCGTTGATCGCTGGTATTCTGTCTAAGGAGTATCCTAAGGACAGCGTATGAATCTATGGTAAGCGCAGCCGGCGCCGAGCGATTCGTTTCTCGTCCACGGGCGTTTACGCCCGTTGGCGGCGGGTCACCCAAAAACCCCAATCAGTCCCGTAGGGACGTTCGACAATAGCCCAGCGATTTATCGCTGGGTTGCAGGAACGCGCCAGGTGCGGAAGTCCCGTAGGGACGATTGAATGGACGATTCGGAAGGGCGATGACGAAACGCGGCGCCGTGTCTTCCCCGCATGCCGCCGTATCGCGTACAATGCACCGGCCGGATTCAATCGTCCCTACGGGACTTCTCCGGGTTGGCGCAAACCGCGAACCCAGCGATAAATCGCTGATACCATGAAAGAGCGGGCCTCCTGCGAAAGGTACAATTGGAATCGTCTATTTCCCAACAACCTTTCTACAAGGAGACCCGAACCATGTTGTACCTCGGAATCG
>Ga0180432_10007782_pt1 | contig 13526 bp, 12 predicted proteins | sample SS_ome_10_FD_132414 | JGI IMG/M metagenome (GOLD analysis project Ga0180432, IMG submission 132414) | Hypersaline lake sediment archaeal communities from the Salton Sea, California, USA - SS_1_MS_2 metaG | ecosystem: Environmental > Aquatic > Non-marine Saline and Alkaline > Hypersaline >...
CCTTCGGGTTCACCCTCTTCCGCTTCAGCTTCTTCCTGCTCGCCTTCGGGTTCACCCTCTTCCGCTTCAGCTTCTTCCTGCTCGCCTTCGGGTTCACCCTCTTCCGCTTCAGCTTCTTCCTGCTCGCCTTCGGGTTCACCCTCTTCCTCTTCAGCTTCCTCCTGCTCGCCTTCGGGTTCACCCTCTTCCTCTTCAGCTTCCTCCTGCTCGCCCTCGGGTTCACCCTCCTCCGCTTCAGCTTCCTCCTGTTCGCCTTCGGGTTCACCCTCCTCCTCTTCAGCTTCCTCCTGCTCGCCTTCGGGTTCACCCTCTTCCGCTTCAGCTTCAGTTCCGGCGTGTGCTGAGTAACTTTCAGTATCCAAAAGTTGATATTTGCCCTGGGGCACGTTACCTGTTCTCATTTGGCATTCAATATCATCTGGATTATCAGACGCGACCCCGCTGAGCCCGATGGCCGCGGTAACAGCTAAAACGCTGATCATCGAAACGATAGCAATCAGGTCACTACGATTCAGTTTGCTCAATGCTTTGATCGTTTTTTTCATATTTCCCATCCTTCACAAAAGTATGATTTGATTAGGAAGTTCTGATCACACTTTGATCTCCGAGACCCTGTCTTCACAATTTGTTCAGATGTTACTTAAGGATGCTCTGAAGCTCCCGTATTCTAAGCGTACAAATAATAGGAGTTTCTAACCAGAGGGAAGCCCATCAAATACAGGGCAGGTTAACACCAAAAAAGTCTGGGGTATGCACGGCAGGGTTCTATTTCTTTGACGATTAGTATGAGTTAGTGTAGGATAAGAACACGCTGGTCCCTCCGGGCTGAGGATTGAGGTAATAACTATGAAATGTCCAAAATGTGGGAACAGACCTGTTTCACCAGCTAAGTATATTCTGCATCCCAATCTCAGGCGAACCAAGTGCTCCCATTGTGGGGTTCAGTTGAAACGGAATAGAAGTTCTTACTATGTCTGGTATGGTGCTACGCTTGGGGCTGTAGTTGTTGGATTATCAATGGCATTATTAGCTGTTTATCTGCAGGAAAGCGCTGACTGGAGTGGCCTCGATGCGTTTTTGATGGTAATTGGTTTGCTGTTTATTATTGGTATTCCGATTGAGCTGCTGCTTTTCAAATATGAGAATTACACCGTTAATGAAGACTCACAACCTCTGAAAAGCGGGCCTGTAGATTCCGACAATGCCTGATCCCGAGTCACAGGATTTGCTCGATGAAGATTTGCATCTACAACTTGTTCTGACTCTCCACGTTCGTAAAGCCGGTGCAAGTTGCCGGCAATTGATATCACGCGCCTCCTGCTGCTTCACGGACATCGCTATCAGGATCGTTTCTGGCGATCTCGGCGAGTACGACCGAATCCTCTACGCGCCTTACCGCAGCCCAGCGAACGTCACTATCCTGATCGGTTTTGGCGATCGTGGCGAGCGCGGCTTGATCGTTTACTCGATCCACTGCTGCCAGGCGTATCCAGCTACTGGAATTGGTCTTGGCAATACCGGCGAGCACGGCCTGGTCATTTACTCGATCCACTGCTGCCAGGCGGACAGGCCAGTGAGAATCGGACTTGGCAACCTCGGCAAGTAAAGCTTGATCTTCTACACGTCTCACTGCCGTCTTGCGGACATCACTATCAGTGTCGTTTTTGGCGACATCGGCAAGCACTGCTTGATCCTCTACACGTTCCACTGCCGCCTTGCGGACATCACTGTCAGGATCGTTTCTGGCGATCTCGGCGAGTGCGGTTTGATCCTCCTCTATACGCGTTCTAGCAATCTTGCCGGCATCGCTATCAGGATCGTTCGCTGCAATCTCAGCGAGCAAGACTTGATCGTTAATGCGCATCATCACTGCCTTGCGGACATCACTGTCAGAAGCGTTTTTGGCAATCTCGGCGAGTAAAGTTTGATCGCTTATGCGTGCCATCGTTGTCTCGCGGACATCGCTATCAGGATCGCTCTTGGCGATCCCGGCAAGCACGGTTTGATCCTCTACGCGTTCCACCGCTGCCAGACGGATCCAACTACTGGAATTGGTTTTGGCGATCTCAGCAAGCACGGTTTGATCATCAATGCGTCGTACTGCTACCTTACGGACATCGCTATCAGCATCGGTCCTGGCGATCTCGGCAAGCACTGCTTGATCCTCTACGCGTTCTACCGTTACCAGGCGGACGCGGCTGTCAGAATCGGTCCTGGCAATATCAGCGAGCACGACTTGATCTTCTACGCGTTCCACCGCAGCCAAGTGGACACGTTTATTAGAATCGTTCATGGCGATCTCGGCAAGCACGGCTTGATCTTTTACTTGCTCCACTGCTGCCAGGCGGACAGCCCAATTAGAATTGGTTTTGGCGATCTCGGCAAGCACGGCTTGATCTTCAATGCGATCTATCGCCGCTTTACGGACATCGCTATCAGTATCGTTTTTGGCGATCTCGGCAAGCACGGCTTGATCCGCTACGCGTTCCACCGCAGCCAGTCGGACATGGCTGTCAGGGTCACTCTTGGCGAGTCCGGCAAGCACGGCTTTATCTGTTACGCTCGTAATTGCAGCTTTGCGAACATTGCTATCAGAACTTTTCCATTTGGGCTTGAATAAATCAAACAATATTATTGGTCCTTTCGATATTACAAGATTATACTCTCTGTACGAGAGGGGTTTGCTCGGCGTTCCTATGCTACAACATCTTTAACCTGTACGTCAATCATGTAATCCCCCAAATTTTGAATTATGTGCTAGTTGATGAATAGCTCAATTTGAGTCATTTTGTGAATTCTTGTTTTCAGTAATCCATCGGCCTGCCCCGCCATTAGTGGGTTGGCTGTGGTGGCCTCGGTCTTCGGGGCCAGATTGGTTCACCTTTGAAAAGCTTGTAAATAATCACTACGCCCAGCCCGAAGAGGAATCCCCCAATATGTGCCCAATAGGCCACTCCGCCGGATTGTGATGAGGTTCCCAGATCCCCAATTGCAGGGATGAACTGGAGTATGAACCAGAAACCCAGCAAATAGATGGCGGGAATTTTGACAAAGGTGATAAAGATGAATATGATCGCTGTACCGATTCGGCTATAGGGGAATAAAAGTAGATAGGCTCCCAGAACACCGGCTATCGCTCCGCTGGCACCGATGGTTGGAATCTCAGAAGTAGTTTGGGTGACAGCTTGAAGCAGGCAGGCGGCAACCCCGGCTGCCAGATAAAACAACAGGTACCGGAAGTGCCCGAACTTGTCCTCGATGTTATCTCCGAAAACCCACAGGAAAAGCATATTGAACAGAAAGTGCATCCAGTCGCCATGCACGAACATGGAAGTGAACATGGTTGCCCAGGTGGGAACCGGAGATTTGATATCGATATATTCGAAGCCTGTATACAAAGTTTCATAGTTGATGCCATGAAACAGCTCATTGGGAATTAGACCGAACTGGAGAAAGAAAGCATCCTTGGATATTCCTCCGAGAGTCAATTCGTAGATGAAAACGGCGGCGCAGGCAATGATCAAACTGATATTGACGTACGGGAAACTGGTTCTTTTCAGATCACCATCAGATAATGGAAGCATGCAGGTTTACGCTCCAGCCAGTGAAATCTGGACTCGTTGGCATTGCAATCGACTTGCTGATTCTATTATACTTTATATTTGTCGACCGGATTTTGTCAAAAGCCCGGTGGCGGGAGAATACGATGACGAATTGGCCGGAAGTCGAAAAAAAGTATTTCATGTCTGCTTTTAAACGGCAGCCCTTAGTGTTGGTTAGAGGTGAAGGCAACAGGGTATGGGATGAAAGCGGAAAGGAATACCTGGATTTTGTTGGGGGTTGGGCGGTAAATTCCCTGGGACATTGCCACAGGGCTATTGCTGATGCTTTGAATGAGCAATCCAAAACGCTGATTCAGGTATCCAATCACTATTACACTATTCCTCAATTGCAACTGGCAGAGTTGCTGGTAGAGAACAGTTGCCTCGATAAGGTCTTTTTCGGCAACAGTGGAGCCGAGGCGAACGAAGGGGCTTTTAAGCTGGCACGTAAATACGGACGCATGAATCGCAACGAGGCGTATGAGATTATCACTGTTACCGGATCGTTTCATGGAAGAACTATCGCTGCTATTGCGGCAACCGGACAGTACAAATTCCAGAATCCGTTTGTGCCGTTGCCCAACGGATTTATCAACGTGGAATATGACAGCATCGATGCGATAAAGAAAGCCACAACCGACCTGACGTGTGCTGTAATGCTGGAGCCAATTCAGGGCGAGAGTGGTGTGAATATGCCTGATATTGAATATTTCAAGCAGGTCAGGGAATGGTGTGATGAAAACAATCTACTCCTGATTCTGGATGAAATCCAGACCGGCATCGGGCGGACCGGAACCCTGTTTGCTTATGAGCAGTTGGGAATCGAACCGGATATCATGACGCTTGCCAAAGGGTTAGCTGGCGGAGTGCCTGTTGGGGCCCTTTTGGCCAAGGAAAAGGCATCGGTTTTTGTGCCCGGCGAGCACGGGTCGACCTTTGGCGGAAATCCATTGGCCTGTGCGGCAGGATATGCCACACTGAAGTTTATCCTGGAAAACGGGATACTTGAGAATACTGTGCAGGTCGGAGCGCATTTGATATCCAGACTTGAGGGGCTTAAGTTAAGTTTAGGTTTTATTACTGAAGTCAGAGGTCGGGGATTCCTGTGTGCCATGCAGTTCGATAGCGATATCGCTGCCGAAGTGGTCACCGCCTGTCTTGAACGCGGACTAATGATCAATCCTGTACAACCGAATGCCATTCGGTTTATGCCTGCTCTTATCACCAGCAAAGACGATGTCGATGCAGCTATCGAGATTATCGAGGACGTGCTGCAACAATGGAAATAATCCCGGCCATTGACTTGCGCGGCGGCAAGTGCGTCAGATTGTATCAGGGCGATTATTCAAAAGAAACGGTTTTTTCCGACGATCCGGTTTCAATGGCTTTCCGCTGGCGGGATGCCGGAGCCAGGCGGCTTCACTTAGTGGATCTCGATGGTGCGGCGGAAGGCAAATTGTGCAATGCTGCTGTGATCGGCGAGATTGCTAAAAAAGCTGAGATTCCAGTCGAAATTGGCGGTGGAATCCGTTTGATAGAAACAATGGAACACCTGCTGGAACTGGGTGTGGACCGTATGATCCTCGGGACGGTGGCTGTAGAGGACCCCGAATTAGTAAAAGAGGCCTGCCTCAGGTTCGGCGAGAAAATTATTGTCAGTATCGATGCCAAAGATGGCTATGTCAGAGGTCGGGGTTGGAAAGAGGCAGGCAGCCTGAAAATAGAGGAAGTGATCCGGCAGATGGAGTCACGGGGAGTGAAGAGGTTTGTTTTCACCGACATCTCCCGCGATGGCACCCTGACCGAACCCAATTTCGCCGAAATTGCCCGATTCAAATCCTTGACTCAAATCCCGGTGATTGCCGCTGGCGGGATAGCCTCAGTGGAACACCTCAAGAAACTGGCGGAGACGGGCGTTGAAGGAGCCATCACCGGCAGGGCGATCTATACGGGTGATATCGATTTGAAAGAGGCACTGGCATTAGTAAAGTAACGATTCTAAAAGGTGGAAAATATGCTGAAGTTTGATGAAAAAGGATTAATCCCTGCCATAGTTCAGGATGTGAATACCGGTCACGTGCTCATGCTGGCGTATATGAACGAGGAATCGCTGGAGAGGACCAAGTCCAGCGGGCAGGCCTGGTTCTGGAGCCGAAGTCGGCAGGAATTGTGGCACAAGGGCGCCACCTCCGGCAACTTCATTAATGTGAAAGAGATTTTTATCGACTGTGATGTCGATACAATTCTAATAATTGCGGAGCCGGTGGGTCCGGTGTGTCATACCGGGAATGTTTCCTGTTTCTACCGCAAGCTGGATGACTCAGTGAAAGCCGAATAACTTACGGATCTTCTTCCGGTTCCAGTACTCCGTTCAGTGCCTCTATAGCTACTTCCAGCATCTCATCATCGGGCTGGCGGGTAGTCAGTGATTGTAACGCCATGCCGGGTCGCATGATAATTCTAACCAGCAGATTATCAGTGCGGTCGGCGGCGAAATGGATTATCTCGTATCCGAATGCGGCGATCAGGGGAAGAAGGGCGAGACGGGTAAGAATGCGAAGCCAGATGGCTGGCTGGCCGGTGAAGACGAAAACGAGGATGGCGATCATCATTACGATGAGCAAAAATCCGGTTCCGCAGCGGGTGTGGGCGGTGCTGTATTTTTGAACTGTTGCTGGTTCCAGGTGTTCTCCTGCTTCATAGGCGTTGACGGTTTTGTGTTCGGCTCCGTGGTAGGCAAACACACGTCGGATATCGGGGAGCAAAGACATGGAAGCCATATAAGCGATGAGGATGATCACCCGGATAACGCCGTCGGCCAGGTTGCTGAGCATCGCTGAATTGATAAATGGATCAATGCCGTACTCGGTAATGAACATTGGCAGGAGCACAAAAAGAGCGATTCCAAAAAGAGCACCGAAAATTACCGGAATCCAGATAATGACCGGTTTTGGCTTTTCTTCCAGTTCCTCTTCTACGGCTACGTTGGCCGAGAACATCAGTGCTTTGATGCCCAGTACAAGGGTTTCGATAAGCGCGAAGAAACCGCGGATCCATGGTATCTTTCGCACGCGACCAGCGTAAATATGGCTCAGGGGGTTGGTTTGGGAGACGATCTCGCCATTTGCCTTGCGGACGGCCGTTTTGGACATCTTCGGACCCCGCATCATTACCCCTTCCAAGACTGCCTGACCTCCATAGTGGAATTGTTTCGGCAAATTGCTCTCCCAATAAAAAAGAAGGGGGTAACCTGACCCCCCTCCTTTTCATCTTTAATAATGTACGGATTCTTTGACTTAGTCAGATGACGGCAGAGGTCTCGGTTCCTGTAACTCCATCGGTTTGCCGCAGCATTCCGGGTCGCCCTCACCTGCTTTGGTGATCAGTATTTCGGTGTTACATACGGTACATGTATATCTTTTACCCAGTTGAGTTGCCATGAAAATCTCCCCTTAATTACTTCTGTTGCATCTCCTGCCCGCAGCACTTGATGGTACCTTCGCCTCCACGGGTGCACATTGCTTCAGCGCCGCATTTGGTGCACTGGTATCGCTTGCCGGCTGTATTCGCCATTACTTCACCCCTTCAAATATTTCAAAGAGTATTATATCTTATCGTCCCTGTGGCAGTCAACGCAAGCGAGTGTGTATAATTTTTAAATCGTCAAAATTAAGGAGGACTTCAGTATTTGGAGTCCTCCTTTAAAAATTGATGCTGGCGATGGCTAGACGTATTGCCGGTATTTGTATTCTAAAGTGATATCCTCGCCCGGTTCGAGGGTAACTTCCCAGGAAACTGATGAATTTGGGTTGAGCCTTTCCAGACGACTTCCGTCTTTGGCTGCTTTCCCTTCATGATTCGATTCCAAGACTACGCCGGTTAGATTTTTCGTTACCTCAATTTTGATTTTCTCCGGGGTGAAGTTTTTGAGGTATAATTCTCCTTCAAGCGTGACCAGATCGTAATATCCGTGATACCATCTTTTCTTTATCTCCCGATCGGTTTCAACTTCCTGGCTCTCAGCCTGCACGTTAACGGCTGCTGTCAACCGTACATCCGTTGATGCTTTCTTTGGGGTATAGTTGATCGTGTCCTGCGATAGAGGTACGCTTCCATCATTGACTACAAGCACGGGGGCGGTCGTCCATGGATGATCTGTGGAATTGATGAGCCTCAGGAAATGCCACACTTGCTGCTCGCTGTCACTGCCTGAGACGTCCCATTTGTAGATATCCTGAAAATCCACTCTGTCGGTGAGGATCGGATAGTAGCCACGCTCACCCTTGTCCAGAGTCACACCGGATTTGCGGTAAACGAACAGGTCCGATTCCGAATTCCCCGGCAATCCCGGAATCGTAGTGTAATCGTATCTATCTTCATCTGACGAACCCGAATCGTAATATCGTGGGTCCGGGGCTATCTGGACAGTCTGTGTCATGATGTTTGAAAATGCCCCGGCTGATGCTGCAGGCACACCGCCACGTTGCAATGTGCGAACAAACTGCGCCAGGGTCTGCCCAAGGCACAACGGTGAATCTATCCCTGCATACTTAAAATTGGGATATCCGATCACGAAAGACACGTCGGTGTTTTCGAGTTTTTCGGCATCATTTATCAGGATTGCCTTCATGGTCAGGCTGGCTTTCTTTTCATCATCGATATTTATCAAATAGCTCGGTACCCAGCTTATCCCATCCCTGAAATACGAGGCCCGGAGTGTGGCTGTCCCTGCCTCAACAGGCACCTTGAATTTAAGCTTTTCCTCTTTGCTCTCAACTTCGAGACTGGTTGAATGATTCTCCGGAAACTTGACCCTGATGAAATCACTCATTTCCACCGCCACATCGCCTTCATCTGTGCTGATGAGAACGAACTGTGCATCCGAATAGGGGTGGTATGAAGCTGAAAGGCTGTACATCGATGAACTGGTTCGACTGGTTGAATCTGATTCGGGCACAGCTTTTAATATGCCGGCAATTATTGAAGAATCCGGCCGGACTATTACTTCAACCTTATTGCCGATATTGGCTTTGAGCAGTTCGATCATGCTGATCGCATTGATCTCTTTCGTCGTCTCTTCCAGGCAGGTGATAGCCTCTTCTATTAGAACGTTTTTCTCCCCTGTTCCCAGCCAGAATGTTCCCAGTGCTGCTTCGGGAACTGACCCGGTTTTTGCCCACCCGTTTTCTGTTTCAAACTCACCTTCGCTCACAAAGAATCCGTAACCGTTTTTGAAAACTGCGACGGTTTTGGGCTTCAACTCATTTTCTGCCGAATCTTCAGCAAATACCAAAGGCGGCATGAGCGACAGGGTGATTGTGACAATCAGGATCGTTAGTATCGATTTCCGTAACATTTCCCCTCTTTCGATTTGAATTCAAGTTTATTCTAGAGGGAATATGTGACACCTTTGTGATAATGGAATGACAGTCGGGGTGCAGGTGAGGAACAATTAAGGGGCAGAGAATTTTTGTTGATGGAGGAGGTATCAGGCGGAAGGGATGGTGAAGCTGACGGTTGTGCCCTGCCCTTCGATGCTCTCGATGTTCAATTGACCGCCGTGGGCTTCAACTAGCGTCCGGGCGATGGCCAATCCCAGGCCGGTCCCGCCATCGGCTCGTGAACGTGCCTTATCGGTGCGATAAAATCGTTCGCCAATTCTAGGCAGATCATCTGCCGAAACGCCGATGCCTTTGTCGCGCACCTGTGTTAAAATCGATCCATCCTGATTGGCAGCCATCGTGATTGTGATAGTGCCTTCCGTGTGTGAATACTTGATGGAGTTATCCAGAAGATTGACCAGCACCTGCCGGATCCGGTCGGGATCTACTGGCACCGAAGGTAAGTTGGGGTTGATTTCCAGTTTGACAGCCAGGTTTTCAGCTTTGATTTTGGGTGATAGTTGATCGATGATTTCACGGGCCAGTGCGCCCAAATCCGTCGGCTCCGGATGCAGGTTCAAAGCATCCGAATCGGCCTTCGAAAGTAGCAGCAGGTCATTGACCAGCCGGATCAACCGGTCGGTTTCGCCTTCCATCGTCTCCAGAAACAGGTCGCGTATTTGCGGGTCGTCCACCGCGCCGTCGCGCAGGGTTTCCAGCATCCCTTTAATTGAAGTGAGCGGCGTGCGTGATTCGTGAGAGACGTTGGCTACAAAATCGGTTTGCATTTGCCGAGCGGATTGCAGTCGGGTGGTCATATCATTGAAAGTCTGGCTCAACTGCCCGATCTCATCGTTGGAATTAACCGGCACCTGCTGATCAAGCTGTCCGTGGGCAACTGCGTTGGCGGCTTTGGTCAACCGACGAAGCGGATTGGAGATGGCCCTGGAAAGCAGCAGGGCAACGATGGCGGAGAGCGCCAGGGCGATACCGGTTGATATGAGTAACCGAGATTGCAGATCGTGTAGAACGGCGCTCACATCGCTCAGGGGCTGGCTGAGGTAAACGATTCCAAGCAGTTGATCACCGCTGAAAGACGGGAAAGCCAGATGCATGGTACCCTCTCCGGTTTCCTCTGTTCGGCTGGCGATATTGCCATCGATGGCACGGGCTACCAGTTCATTGGTACTCAAATCGAAACCCTGTTCCTGTTGGTGCGAATCGATCAGCACGATGCCGTTGGCATCCAGTATGCGAATGCGGGTTTCCAGTTCGGCGCCCAGTTGGAGCGAGGTGTCGGTTAGCATATTCAAGTTAGCGTTGCTCAAAGAACCTTCGCGGTTATCCAGATTGATATTTTGTGATTGGACAGAAAACGCATCATCACCTTTGCGATAGAGTTGAGTGGTATTAAATGCCGGGTCCCAATCTACAATCTGTTGGCCGATCCTGTACTCCATTTGTTCGTCGGTTGTTGTTGTCGTGCCCGTATCTGAAACCGTGCTCAATGTAACGATCGGGACCTGTTCTACTGAAGGCGTGCCAATCAAATCGGGGTCGGCATACTCGTAGGAGACGCTGTGAATACTGGGGATGAGCGCTTGGGCCGTTATCCGTGCCTGGGCTTCGAGGCTGTCTCTGGTGGAATCCATAAAATAGTCTTCTAGAAATGATAGTAGCAGGAATGCCGAAAGCCCCATTGCCAGCACGATTACTGCCAAATGACTTAACGAAAGGCGGACGCGGATGCTGGAAAACATGGATTACTCCGGTTCTACCAATTTGTAGCCCACGCTGCGTACAGTAGTGATGATATCTGTTTTGGGTGAAGCTTCCCGCAGTTTGCTTCGCAGTCGCTTTATGAGGGCATCAACCACACGCGTATCACCGTAGTAATCGTATCCCCAGACTTTATCGAGAAGTTGCTCTCGTGTTAGCACTCTGCCTGCGTTGCTGGCCAGGGTGTGAAGCACATCAAATTCCAGAGAGGTGAGTTCCAGTTCCACGGCTCCGAGTCGGGCTTCACGGCTGGAGGGATCAACGGTTAAATTGCCCAGATGCAGAGTTTCTGCTGGCGATGTTGCAGATTGTGAGGCGGTTCGTCGGAGCACGTTTTTGACCCGGACCATCAACTCGCGTGTGCTGAATGGTTTGACCACATAATCGTCAGCACCCAGTTCCAGTCCGACTACCCGGTCCACTTCTTCATCGCGGGCGGTAAGCATAATGATGGGCACATCGCGTTCGCTACGAAGGGTTCGGCAAACTTCGAATCCATCTACTTTGGGAAGCATCAGATCGAGGATGATCAAATCGGGCTGTTCTTTTCGGCCCTGGGCGATGGCTTCCTCGCCGTCCCGCGCGATGACAACTTCGTAGTTGGCCTTTTCCAAGTTGTACGAGAGCACATCGATGATTGGGGCTTCATCGTCAACGACCATAATTTTTGCGCACATAAGCTATTCCGTTGAGCTAATTTGCGTCAATTGTAGCACAAAAGCGGGCGAGGGAAAGGTCAGATATGTGACAGTTTGATGACAAAAGTGGGATTAGGCAATTCCGCCGTCGATAGAGATCACTTGTGCTGTAATGTAGGCAGCGTGTTTGCTGGCCAAAAAGGCTACGAGGTCGGCTATATCATCCGGTGTGCCGAAGCGTTGCAGTGGAATTCGTTTGATCACTTCATCCTTCATTTCCTGAGAAAGCTTGTCTGTCATGTCGCTGGTGATGAATCCGGGGGCAATGGCATTAACGGTAATATTGCGCGAACCCACCTCGCGGGCCGTGCTTTTGGTAAAGGCTATGAGTCCCCCTTTGGCAGCCGAGTAATTCGCCTGACCCTGGTTTCCTACAATCCCGGCCAGCGAAGAGATATTTATGATCCTTCCTTCGAACTGGTCCATCATCGAACGCAAGGCAAATTTTGTACAAAGATAAGCGCCTCGCAGATTGGTGTTGATCACCTCATCCCAAGCGCTGTCTGACATGCGGGGAAGCAGGTTATCCTTAGTGATGCCCGCATTATTCACCAGTATATCAATCTTTCCCCATTTATCGGTTATCTGGCGGGTCATGGCCTTGACCTCGGCTGACTCGGCTACGTTTGCTTTGATCGTAATCGCTTCTGAGCCAAAAGCTTCGATTTCTTTCGCTACGTCGTTGGCTTCCTGCTCGCTGGATTGATAGTTGACCGCCACGTTAGCTCCCAGCGTCCCAAGTTTGATGGCGATGGCTTTGCCCAGTCCCCGCGAGGCACCGGTTACTAGGGCTACCTTTCCTGCCAGTTCTCGATCTTCCATCAGATACTCCTTATCAACAGGCAGCAGTTCTGCCCTCCCATACCGAATGAGTTGGAGAGGCAGACATTAACCTGCTGTTTTCTGGCTTGATTGGGAACATAGTCAAGGTCGCAGTTGGGGTCAGGGGTTTCATAATTGATAGTTGGTGGAATGATTCCGTTTTTGACGGTCATTACAGAAGCTACTGCTTCGACAGATCCGGCGGCGCATGCCGAATGCCCGATCATGGATTTGTTGGCACTGATGGGAATACTGTAAGCTTTTTGCCCGAAGACCTTTTTGATCGACTCAGTTTCAGCGGAATCGTTGAGCTGGGTGCTGGTACCGTGAGCGTTGATGTAATCAACCTGATCCGGTGAAATACCAGCGTCATCAATTGCCATTTTAATAGCTGTGGACTGCTGTTCGGGGTCAGGTGCGGTTTCGCTGAAAGCATCGAAAGACCACCCGGCTCCGGCCAGTTCGGCCAGTATCGGAGCACCTCGGGTCTGAGCGTGCTCGTAGCTTTCCAGTATCATCATGCCGCATCCTTCGCCGAAGACGAACCCATCACGATTCAAATCAAAGGGTCGGCTGGCTTTCTGAGGGTCCGGGTTGCGTGAAAGGGCTCCCACAATGGACATGCTGGCAATAGCAATGGGGCTGATGGTTGCCTCGGTTCCCCCTGCGATCATCACGTCAGCGTGTCCCAGCCGAATATGGTTCATGGCTTTGGCCAGGGCATCCGTGCCGCTGGCGCAGGCGGCGTTAACAACGCTGTTAGGCCCTTTGAATCCGAATTCGAGCGCTACTTGTGCGGGAACCATGCTGGGAGCGATTTTGGAAACGAACAGGGGATCAATCTTTTTGGGCCCTCTTCTCTTGAGCTTCTCTCCTTCATCCACAACCAGCGGCGTCATCCCGCTGGTGGCGATCATGGTTCCAACCCTCTGTGGATTCTCTTTTGTCATATCCAGAGAGGCTGCCTCCAAAGCCATTCTGGTAGCAGCGATGGCGAACTGTGTGCATCTGCCGGTGCGGTCGACACGCTTGATATGCATGTAGTCGGTCGGTTCAAATCCGTGAACTTCGGCGGCAACTTTAACCTGAAAGTTGGAGGTGTCGAAAATGGTGATAGGCCCAATGCCTGATTTGCCCTCGATCAGTCCCCGGTAGAAATCATTGGCAGTCAAGCCCAGGGGAGTTATGGCCCCTGCGCCTGTAATTACTACCCTACGATTCACTCGATTCACCTTCGGGTACGA
>Ga0180432_10007783_pt1 | contig 13525 bp, 10 predicted proteins | sample SS_ome_10_FD_132414 | JGI IMG/M metagenome (GOLD analysis project Ga0180432, IMG submission 132414) | Hypersaline lake sediment archaeal communities from the Salton Sea, California, USA - SS_1_MS_2 metaG | ecosystem: Environmental > Aquatic > Non-marine Saline and Alkaline > Hypersaline >...
ACCGCGGAAGAACGGATGCTGAAGCTGCGCGGGCTCACCATGCGTGAAGAGATCGGGCGTCGCGTTGCGAATGCCGTGGATGAGGTCCTGCCGGTCGCTAAGGCGACGATTGAGACAGAGCTTCGCTGCGAGCATCTGGTCAGCGAGATAAGCCTCCCCCGCCGAATCGTTAGCGACGAGGAAGCCGTTGCGGTACGCGATGACCTGGCCAAGCTTGAGGCGGAAGCCCGGGCAGGCACGAACAACTACCGCATCGCCCAAAGAGCACGGCGAGTGCTTGAGCGCTATGAGCAGCAGAAACAATCGCCGGATATTCCCATGGAGCTACATCTGATCCGCCTGGGCGATGTGGCGTTTGCGACAAACCGCTTCGAGCTGTTCCTCGACTACGGGATCCGCATCAAGGCGCGCAGTCCGGCCGTGCAGACTTTCCTGGTTCAATTGGCAGCAAATGATGGCTGGGATGGCACCTATCTTCCCTCCGAACGGGCCATCGCCAACAGGGGCTACGGGGGCGGAGTGTACGACAATGAGGTTGGCCCCGAGGGCGGCAGGGTGATCGTGGAAGAGACTGTAAAAGGACTGCATGAACTGTGGAGTAGATGACCCGTGCGGCACGAGCGCCGAACTATCGGCTGCGCGGACACGCTAACCACCACCTGCCCCCAATTCCCAGGCGTACTCACCGACGGCTTCATTATCGGCGGCCTTGCATCGTCGTGCTGCTCGGCCTGCCCCAACCCGCCGCCTATGCCGCGCTTAGTCGCTCATCCTGCACGACGCTGTCTGCCTGACGGCTTTTCGCGCCTATCCCGCTGGCGCTGGTTTCTTTCCTTTTGCGCATACATTCTCTGATCGGCGAGGCAGAGAACGTCATCCAGGCTCCGAGCGGAGCCGGGCTCGTGCGTTGCCGCGCCCCCGCTGAGCCATACAAGTGACGCAACCCTATCGGGCAGTTCGCCGCTGACGATGCGCTGGTGGAGGTACTCAATGAGACCGTCGGCCAGCCGCAACGCGGTCGCCTCGGCAGCCGCCGTGGTGGTATTGTACATGATGACGAGGAACTCGTCGCCGCCGAAACGTATTGGTACGTCGGCTCCACGGACGTCTTTCAGCAACACTGCCGCGACTGCCCGCAGGACTTCGTCCCCGGTGCGATGACCGAACGTGTCATTGACTGACTTAAAACCGTCTATGTCCAGCATCAGTAGCGAGATCGGCACGCCATTGCGATTAGACAGTTCGAGCTCGCGCGCTATGACATCATTGAAATACCGTCGGTTGTAGAGGCCCGTCAGGCTGTCGTGTAGCCGCTCTGCATTGAGCTCTTCCATCAGCGCCTTGATTTCCGTGATGTCCTGCCCCGTCGCCAGCAGTGCCGGCGCGCCCTCGTATTCTATCCGGGCGAACTGCACATCATGCCACAAGTCCGAGCCCAGCAGCCGACTGAAGTTGACCTGCATCCGCTCGGCCTCCGTCTCCCCTGCCATCAGTGAGGCCAGCTTCTTTGCAATGCTCGGCCACATCTCTTCAGAAACCATATCCTCAAGGTCCATGCCTATTACAGCATCCCGGCAATCAAGACCTAGCTGCATGGACATCGCCGAATTAGAGTACACGATTTTCTGCCCCTGGACCACCCACACCGGATGCAGAGATTGCTCCGTAAATGCCCGAAACTTCCGCTCGGAGAGCCGGCGCCGATGCTCGTTTTCCTTCTGTGCTGTAATATCCCGGCACGTCAATATCACCAGCGCCTGCTCATCGGGCCCTACCGACATCACTGCTGTGCGGCCCTCGAACCATCTCGGCTGCCCCTCGATCGCAAGTTGGTACTCGGTACTCTGGCGGGCATTGCTCTCCACTGTCTCCCGAATCGTCGCCAGTAGCTGAGCGGCCAGATCCATCGGAAGCACCTCATCCATGAGCCGCCCTACTACCTGATGCACCGGCGAGCCCATTACCTTGTGGGTATGGCTGAAGGCCTCGACATAGCGTCCATCCTCGTCCATGACAAACGTGGTGTCGGCAGAAAGCGTCGTCACGGCATCCAGCATCTCCTGACGTTCCAGCAGGGCAGCCTCGGCGCGTTCCCGGTCCCAGTGACTGCCCAGGATTTCCGCAACCAGACGCAGCGCCTGCACATCTTCGGCGTGCCAATTCCGGCATTCATCTGTATCGTCAAAACCTATGAAACCAATCACGCCGGCCCCCGCCGAAAATATCGGAACTCGCACCAGCGAGCGGATATTCCGCTGGCGATATGACGCCTGTTCCGCACCCGCCACATCGGGCATAGCATCAACATCCGCGACGATGATGTTCTCCCCACCTAGCAGCATCTTCGTTGACCAGGGCAAAAGCGAAATGTCCAGAGCCTGGAGCCTATCCATCTCCGAGGGGACACCTTTGCGGCACCACTCGTGGATGTTGTCCATACGCCCGCCGTCCTCACGAAAACAGATGCACGCATGACTCACCTCCATGGCTTCCCCAAGCGTCTGGAGAGTAATGTCCAGGTCGGCACCCTTGGGAGACATCAGTTCCTTGGATATATTGGCCACAGCTTCCTCGACTGCCAGACGTTGCCGCAGCCTCTCCTCGACCTGCTTGCGTTCGGTGATGTCCACTGCACTCACCATCACGCATCGCTCAGGGCCCTCAGGCATGGCGCTCAGGGACAGGTCCACCCAACCTGTCTCCCCTTGTTTTGTCATGAACTTCAACTCATGCCTAGTTGGCACTCTCTTGCCGGTTTCACCCATCTTAATCAGCCGCGCAGCCAACTGCCGATGGTCCCGGTGAATCACAGTCAATATTTGTTGCCCTAGCAACTCCTTGGGCTGATACCCGAATATTTCGGCGATCCTCCGGTTCAGGAAACGGAACCTGCCGTCCCGATACACGAACATGCCCACAAGCGCCTGGTCAACCAAACTCCGGTGCCAGTTCGCGGATGCGCACAGAATCTGCTCGTTTCGCAGCAGGAGCCAGGCACCGACAGTCAGTAGCAACGCAACTGACCCGCCCAGTACACACAGCGAAACCGTCAAAGTCCGTCGGGCGCCGCTGGAAACTGCAGAGAAGGTCCGGTCTATCTGGGCGCTCATGTCCAGCAGGCAGGAGGTCATGGCACGGGTCTGCTGGAGGCACTCCTCCTCCGGGGCAGTCACACAGACCATGAGACCCTTCCCATCCGCCGTGCGAGCAGGTACACGAACCGTCGCGCCACAGTATTGTCCCGCGGTATCTGGGTGGGCGCCAGGCCCACAGCAGTCAGCCGGCTGGTCCACCAGTGTCGGGTCGGGATGCAACCTGATGATGCCGCTTTTCTGCTCATAAACAAAGGCGTAACCACGGTCGCCGATATTCATTACCGCATTGGCGGCGAAGACGGGGTCTTCCTGAAGCTCGCGGATGGTTTTCCCGGGATGCTGTAAGATGTAGGTGTGCAGATCCCAGGCAATGTGAGCAGCCCATTGCCTGGCTAGCTTCGTCTTCAATTGCCGCACCTCGGCCTTTACGTGCGTACCCGCCGTTGCCACCGCCTCAAGCACATTGCCCTCGACGGCCCGTTGCGCCTTGCCGTATTCGTCTATTGTCTTCGCACCGATGACCCACAGCGACACGATGGTCGCCGCCGTCAGTGCAATCACAAGAGCTCTCACACGTGACCCATCAGCATATCCGCCTGCTGGTATCATCTCGACTCTGCTTCCACCCACTCAGTGTACCCCCAATACCCACCCACATGCAGCAATGTCTGTCAAGCCGCCCTCCTCAGTTCTGCCGACAACTCCAGCAACACCGGACCGACCTCGGGATCGTAGTCACTCCCCATACCCGCTCTTATCACGTCCAGTGCGTCGTTGGGCGAATACGCCTTTCTGTACGGACGGTGACTGATCAGCGCATCATAGACGTCGCACACGTGCAGTACCCGCGCCTCGGGCAGTATTTCTTCACCCCGCAGCCCCCGCGGATAACCGCTCCCGTCCCACGCCTCATGATGCTGCTGGATTACCAGCGCGGCCCTCTCCGCCACTATGAAGCTCTCCAGCAGTTCACGACCCACAGTTGGGTGCGCGGTGATAAGCGACATTTCGGACCCTGAGAGCCGACCGGGCTTGTTCAGAATATAGTTGGTCACTCCGATCTTGCCGATGTCGTGGTATAGGGCCGCCAACATTGCCGTTCGCGTCTGGGCGGCCTCTAACCCGATCTTCGCCGCAACCAATTGCGTCAGCATGCTCACTCGCCGGCAGTGGCTCGCTGTGTAGTTGTCCTTGGCATTCAGTATCTCCATCAGTGTATCCAGAGCCGGAGCGCGATCATCCTGGGGCAGATCTGGGCTGTCCCAACTCAACATCGAACTCCCCGATGGTTGCGGATCGTTCCATCGCCGGTTCATGATTCGCTACTTCCTTGCTTGCAGATTAGCTCAAACCGAACCGAGCCTGTTATCTCATTAGCAACCAGTTCTATCGGTTACACTCCGTCCCGACTTGAGACGCCCAACGGCTAAAGCCTGCTCTTACCCCACCCGATATACTCAACGCCAGGATCAAGTCCATGGATGGGAGATTAGGGTGCCTCATACGGACAACACAGAGCAGCAACAGTCCAAAGGCGACGTGTGGTGTCAGCAGCAGTGGGTCGGCCGGGGATTGCGCTCAGAGATATGCACTGGATGTATCGCCCGCCAGCAGCACAGCAACTGCTGGGAGGTCACCGTATCACCATGTTGCAAGCGCTCCCGCACCGAATGCAAGCGCTGTGAGGTCTATATCAGCTACCAGCGCACCTGCGGCGCCTCTCAGGAAGCTGAAATCCACCTCGCCGATGGCACAGTGCTCGTCGGCAATATATATGTGCCTCCTGACAGGAGGTTCAGCGAGCTTGTCAATGACCCCCAACGACTATTCCTCACAATCACCGACATCCCCGAAGACCCCCCACACACATCTAACTCTGTTGCATCATCCCTGCTATTGCTAAACAAGCGCACCATCAAGAGCATCCAGCCTCTCGAACGAAACGGCGCAGCTGCCCGCATTGACGGCCATTCTCCGAAGCGCCTCCACCAGCCCCCCACTCAGCAGGTTGCCTGAGCGCCTCCGGAGCGGCTCTGTCCATTCCCTCAAGCCTCGCAATGGTCTTCTTTTCCCGCAATAACCATCTCCGCACATCGCCGACTATGTGGTATAATCATCCCGCTGCGTTCCATCTCGTCGGCATAGCGCGCGATGTGGCCCATGCCGTGTGTGGCTTGCTTGTTGCTATCGGGACGGCGTAGGAGGATTAACTTGCTGGATTGGCTCACACGAGGATTCGAGACTGCCCACGGCAACACCCAGGTGTTACTTGCTATCGGATTGACTCTGGTTGTCAGCGCCCTCGCCGGCAGACTTGCCAAAAAGGTCAAGCTGCCTGCCGTCACCGGCTATATCGCTGTCGGGATACTGATAGGGCCCTATGGACTAGCCATCCTCTCTCACGAGATGCTGGCCGATAATCTGCGGGTCTTTGCCGATATTGCGCTGACGATCATCGCGTTTTCGATCGGGAAGATGCTCGATTTCCGGTTCACGAAGATAGACTACAAGCGGCCGGTGATCATTCCCTCAACTGAGGCATTTGGTGCCTTTGTACTGGTGACGGTGGGTACGCTGTTGATAGTTCAGCTCCCGATTTCCAGGCTCGTCCCCGAAGGCGAAGGCTTTTTCAGCTTCATGCTGCCTCTGGCGCTGTTATTAGGTGCCATCTCCATGTCCACCGCACCCGCCTCCACGCTGGCGGTTGTGAAGGAGCATAAGGGCAATACCATGCTCTCAAGGTGCCTGATGATGTCGGTGGTTGTTGATAACGCTCTCGCCATCGGTGTTTTCGGCATCGTGGCACTGCTGGTGCGCGACGTATTCATCGCGGGGAGTGCTGGCGGTGTGCTGTCGGGTGTACTGATTGCCAGTGGGCGGATTCTGGGGGCCTTGCTCTGGGGCGCTCTGGTGGCAATCCTGGTGCATCCGCTCATCGAGCGCCAGAAGGAACATGGCCATCTGCTGATGCTCACTCTGGGGACGCTTCTGTTATGCGCCGGCGTGGCGGAGATGCTGAGTTTGCCCTCGATGCTGGCAGGTATCGCCCTCGGCGTCGTCATAACGAACAGCTATCGCTGTGAACGCGGCGCCTTCGAGGCCATCGAGAAGTTTGAGCCTCCGCTTTTCGCCATGTTCTTCGTCATCGCGGGCACGCATTTTGACTTCGCGGCGTTTGTCGGCAGCGCAGCGGCAGTCGGCGTATATATCATTGCGCGGATTGCAGGAAAGTACATCGGCGTTATGATAGCCACGAGGGCGCTGCGCGTGGAGGACTGCCTCCAGCATTTCCTCGGCCTCTGTCTCGTGCCCCAGAGCGCCATCGCCATGAGCCTGGTGTTTCTGGTGCAGAGCAATTCCGACCTGCAGCCATTCGCGACACCTATCACTACCGTGGTACTGACGGCCGTAGCATTGAGCGAGATTATTGGGCCGCCTCTGACCGGCTGGGCCCTGCGCCGTTCGGGTGAGCACGAAATCGCCGAAGCTCACAAGTCCGCGCTACAGCACAGTCCCTCGGATGTGATTGAGATCGAACGAGATGACGTATCGGGGTAAATCGCTTGACCGTCTACAGGCTCGGGCCGCCTGACAAAATGCTCCGAAGTGGCGCACCTTTTTCTGAGTCTGTACGTCAAAAATATGGAGAAATGAGCAGACCATGAACGACAGGAGATTGCCGACTGCCACGTCGCTCTACGCACTTGTTTTTATGGCCGTACTGGGTGTGGCCGGATGCGGAAGTGGCGCACAAGGCCGGGAGGCAAATGCCGATGCGGCGAAGACCTGGGCCGAGTTGCAGGCTGTATATGCCTATGACCATTCCCTGCCGCTTGAGGCGGACATCACCCAAACCCTCAACGCCGGCGCCTACACCACAGAAAAGATGACCCTGCGCGCAGTGGATGACACCAAAATACCCGCGATACTGCACCGGCCCAATCTCGAGGGACCCCTACCCTGCATACTCGTTCTCCATGGCTACGGCGGAGACAAGGAGTCCTACTCCACGCCGATTGCCATACTGGTGGCGCTGAAGGGCATTGCCGTCATGGCGATTGATGCCCGCCTCCACGGAGAGCGAGCCGAGGCCGCCACCGCGATGTGGAGTACCGACCTTGCCCAAAGCCGCCACGCAATGGTAAACACGGTTATTGACAATTGCCGCGCTCTAGACTACCTTGATACCAGAGACGATATTGACCATGACCGCTACATGCTGTTGGGACTCAGCATGGGCGGGATATCAGGAGCCGTGCTCGCCCCGGTTGATCAGCGCATCAAATCTGCGATCCTGATTGTCGCCGGCGCTCGCCTGGACCTGATGTATGCCAACTCCCAGCACGAGACGATGGCGGGGATGCGGGCGGCCGGAATCACCACCGACATGGTGGCCGAGGCCACGGCTGATTGCGAGCCGGCCTCCTTTATCAGTCATTTTGCTCCACGTCCGCTTCTCTTCATCAACGGTACGGAGGATCAAGTCATACCACCTGCGAACGCAGGTTTCCTCCACGAGGCGGCCGGTGAGCCAAAAGAAATAATCTGGTACGAAAGTGGCCATGTGCCACCCTTGGTGCAGATAATCGATCCGGTACTGGAGTTTGTTGACGAGCAGCTTCTGAACTAAAGCCGGAGGGATATGCCTTCCGGGACTGGAGCATACAAATGCATACGGCTTTCTTAATCATCGCGTCAGTCAGCGGAGTCATCCTCATCATCTCAGTGATGTTGCAGGACTCGAAGAACGCAGGATTCTCGGCGGCAATGGGGGGGAGCGACACCGCGCAGTTTTCGAAGGGCAGCCGCGAGGAGTTCTATGACAAGATTACCAAGGTGTCGGCCATCGTCTGGATACTCTCATGCGTGGTAGTGGCGATAATGACATGGTCGGGCTAGCTGGAATCTGGCGACTGCAAGCTTGATTTATCGGCACCGTCAGGACCTGGCTAACTCGTTGACATCATGGTTGTGACAATGGTAAACTACTAAATGCGGACGGTACAAGACAACAGCGGGGGCGAAGCTTCATTGCACCACCTATGGGCTCCTTGGCGAATGACTTACGTAGTCGGGAGCAGGCCCGACGATTGCATTTTTTGCGCCAAGCCGGTGGATAATAACGATACCGCAAATTACATCCTTTATCGCGCCAGACACAACTATGTGATTCTCAATGCCTACCCGTACAACAGTGGGCATCTGATGGTAGTCCCGTATCAGCATCTAGCTGACATTACGGAGCTGCCGGCGGAAGCGCTGCAGGAGATGTTTGCCATCGCTCAGGGCTGCGCGCAGGTAATGAAAGATTATCTGCACGCTGAGGGCATCAACTTGGGCATGAACATAGGACAGGCGGCTGGAGCGGGCATTGAGCAACACCTGCACCTCCATCTCGTCCCGCGCTGGCTGGGAGACACCAACTACACAACGACTGTCGCCGGCACTCGCATCGTGCCACAGTCGCTCGAAGAGACCTATCGCGGCCTCCACCCGATGGTCGTCAACGTCTTGGATGACAAGCCCGGTGTGGGGCGGCCCGACCGCGAGTAGCTGGCAGCTCACTATACGGACGTCGGCGTCGGCCACGAAGACAGATGTGGGTGCCAAGGAGAACTAGGGGGTAAGTAAACGCTATGAAAAATCAGACGCTTCACCACTTCATGTCGGTATTGGCGTTGCTCCTTATGGCCTCGTCGCTGAGCCTCGCGACTCTGGAGATAGTCCAGCCCACCAGCGGGCAGACCCTCAATGGCACTGTCCGGGTCGAAGCGACCAAGTCAGACGCCCAGCACGGATGGATTGCATATAAGATAGAGGGCCCGGAGCAGAGTGGCGACTATGCCACCGCTATTACCCACCCATTCACCTACGTTTGGGATACAAACAAACGCATGACCGACGGGAATTCAAGGTATCCTGACGGCGAGTACACGATAACCGCTGTGGCCCACATGCCCTCCGGCAAGGAAGACGGTATGGACAGCGTCAGGGTGACACTGAGGAATGAGTTGGCGCCAGGCGAGAAACCGACCTCGGTGCGCCTGATTACAGACTACAAGCGCGGCAGAGAGATGGATGTCGAGGTGCTCGGCACCTGTCGGGCCAGGGTAGCAGAGGCGGACGAGACCAACCAGAAAATCACAGAGCTGTACAATGGCACCCTCAAGGCGGACTGGCGAGAACGGGCAATGAGCAATAGCGCCGGCGGCACGGCCATTGTGCGCAAGTACTTCAACCAGGGCTACACGACCTTCACCGGCGTCAAGCCAACAAGCCTGCCGAACGTAGGCGAAATCTTCACCACGGTCGTCAGCCCCGACGGAGCGGTCAAGTCCAAACATGACGACGACCCGGACTTCAAACTGGGCCAGTTGTATCTCGAGCTACCCGACAAGACGCTCCGCGAGGGAACAACCTGGAAGAGCACCATGTATGTGCTCCCGATGCTGCGCGCTGAGCCGCGCAAGGTCAGAGGCAGCCATCGCCTCGACGGGTTCCAACTCGTTGGGGGCCATAAGTGCGCGCGCATTATCAGCACCTACAGCGAGAAGAATGTGAAGCTGAGGATACGCATGGGCACGTCCGTGGCACCGGCCGCCGGCATGGGCCGTGGTGACATGGGCGGCATGCCCGCGGGTCCGGAACCCGGCATGATGCCGCCACCTGAACCGGCGATGGATGATCCTGGAATGGGTATGTCCGGGGCTGCAGCAGGGACGAAAACGATGGCCGTGCAGGCGCCGCCCGTTACCGAAATCAAGACCTCCTATAATGGCACCCGCATAAGCTATTTCGCCTTGGACCTGGGCCAGTTCGTCCGCGCCGAGGACATCATCACCCACAAGCTCACCATTGAGAAGGCTCAGTTCGGCAACATCAGTCAGCCCGGCATGATGGACGGACAATATGGCTACGATCCCGAGATGGGGGGCCTACGTCCAGGCGATGACCCGGGGGGGCCTGAGGGACCGGGAGCCATGCCGCCGCCTCCCGAAGATCCGGACCAGGACATGGGGCCGCGAGGGGAGCGAGGTCGAAGACAGAGGCCGGGACAGCCAACGCCTCGTCAACCCAAGAAAGAGGTCAAAAAGGATTTCAAGGCCGAAGCCGAAGTCAACCTGACAACCAGCAAGCGCGGATAGGAGATGTGCCGGAGGGATCCACATACGACATCCGGAGAGTGAGACCAAAGGGCTGTGGCAGGATACCGCCACAGCTTCCGTATTCCTGGGAACAGTGCTGAGACGGGCGGCGCTCTGCGCATTCCTTGTCGCAGCGTTCAGTCAACTGGGCGGCGCGCAAGACCAGCCGGTACGCCTCAGCCTCGTCGCATGGGAACACGAAAGCGGCCCGGACCTGCGAAAATGCAGCCGGATGCTCGAGGACTTCGCACGCAGTCACCCCCACATCAAGATAGACATGTCGCATGATAAGTGGACTAATGCGCACGCACGGATGACGCGGTGGTTTGGCTCGCAACGTGTTCATGCTCCGGACCTCACGGTGATGCCCGATGCATGGGTGGATGAATTCGCCGAGCATCTCTCCAGATTCAGCCCCAGCTTCACCAGGTATCTCGATGCCTTCGTTCCCGTCGTCGTCGCGCCGATCCGGAGAAGTGGCGGCATCTGTGGAGTACCCTGGCGGATGGACTCCTACGCTCTCTACTACCGGCGTGACCTCCTGCCCGTGGGAAATAAGCCCCCGACCAACTGGGAAGAACTCCTCGCGACAGCGTCGGAAATGACTGACGCGGACAGCAACACCTTCGGTCTCGGCTTCCCCGGCGCGATTGGGGGAGGGGGCGCGCGTACCCTGCTGATCCTGCTAGCCGGTGCCGGCGGATCAGTGTATGACACCAACGGCGAGGTCGAGTTTGAGTCACCCGAGATGCTCGCAGCCCTCGATTATCTTGTAAGCCTGGTTCAAGCGGGTGCCCTGCAGCCGGAGGTCCTCTCGTGGGACGCCGGGGAACTCGAGGAGGCTTTTGCCGACGGCAAAGTCGCGATGGTGATGGCAGGCTCAACGCTGGCGGAGCGTCTCACCCGAGAACGGCCCGACCTGGACTTTGCTGTGACACCGATCCCCGGCGAGAAGAAGCCCGTGGCCTCCATATCCGCCAGCTACGTCGTCGCATTACAGACCACACAGCACCGTGAGGCGTGCATGGAGTTTCTGAAGTTCATGACAAGCGCAACCGCACAGCACTGGATGCTGCAGACGGGGTCTGTGCCATCACACCGCGGAGTCATTGCCCAGGCGCAAGCCGACCCGTTGATGCGTGTATTCAGCGCCAGTCTCGACGAGGCACTTACTCATCCGACCCGCGACCGGCAGATGATGGAGGCGATGCTGGAGGACCTGCTCTTTCTGGTCCTCGGCGGGCGCTACAGCCCTGGCCAGGCTGTCGAACTCGTCCAGACACACTACACGCACACCAACCGGCCGCGTCCCCCGCAGTAGCTCCCCCGCAGCATCCCCGACGCCTTCGGTTACCTAACTATCGGCTTGCCGCCGGACGGCATTCGTCACCCGCGCCGGCAAGCCCCAAATCTCGATGAAACCCTCCGCATTGGACGGATCGAAGCTGTCTGCCTCGCCATAACTGGCAAGCCCGAAGTCGTACAGCGAGTGCGGCGACGTCCGTGCCACGGCCTCCGCGCTCCCCTTGTATAGCTTCATCGTCACCTCGCCCGACACCATCTTCTGGGTCTCGGCCATGAAGGCATCTATCGCCTCACGCAGCGGCGTGAACCACAGCCCATAGTAAACTAACTCTGCCCAGCGCAGCTCGAGATGCGGCTTGAAGTGCATCGTTTCGCGATCCAGCACGAGGCTCTCCAAATCCCGGTGAGCGGCGAGCAGCACCGTCGCTGCAGGCGTCTCGTACAGCTCGCGGCTCTTGATGCCGACAAGCCGGTTCTCCATCATATTGACGCGACCGACGCCGTTAGCACCGGCGATTGCATTCAGCGCGCTGATAAGCTCCGGACCCGACATCGCCTCACCATCCAGAGCTACAGGGGCTCCCTGCTCGAAGCTTATCTTCACGTAAGTCGGCTTGTCCGGCGCTGCGAGCGGACTGACGGTCCATTCCCAGGCGTCCTCCGGCGCTTCGAGATCCGGTTGCTCGATGTCTCCGCACTCGATCGATCGGCCCCACAGATTCGTGTCAGTCGAATAGGGGCTTTTCTTGCCCACCGGCACCGGAATACCATGGGCGGCGGCGTAGTCTATCTCCTGCTCGCGGGTCATACCCCATTCGCGCGCGGGTGCGATGCACTTGATCCCCGGTGCCAGCGCCTGGTAGGTCACCTCGAAGCGCACCTGGTCATTCCCCTTGCCGGTGCAGCCGTGCGCCACATAGGCCGCTCCCATCTCCTGGGCGACTCGGACCTGGTGCTGGGCCAGGAGCGGGCGTGCCAGGGCGGTGAATGCGGGGTACTTGCCCTCGTAGAGCAGGTTTGCGGCGATGGCGCGGGTGATGTAGTCGGTGTAGAATTCGTCCACCGCGTCAATCACGATAGACTTGACGGCCCCGACCTGCTCGCCCTTCTGTCTAATCCCCTCATAATCCTGCTCCTCGCCGACATCCACGGCGACGGCCACCACATCCACATCATACTGCTCAGCGATCCAGCGTATCGCCACGGAGGTATCTAAGCCGCCGGAATAAGCCAATACGCACAGGTCCTTTGCCATTCTCACCATCTCCCTGCCACTAGCGGATTTGCGCGTCATGCGCGCCCGCAAACAAATTACGCCCCCCGGTGTCGGGCGGCATCGTATGTGCACATGCCTTACTGCAGGCTCCCCGGGTTGTGCTAGCTGCGCCTGGCGCGGGACATGGGGCAAGCCGTCAGTTCAAAACCTGTACACAGTGTCAGCGCTTTCATCTTCCTTTCGGCACACAGTGTACCATACCCCGCCGCCGCGGGCAAGACCCCGGAAGCTGGACTGCTTACCTTTCCCTTCGTGATCTCCCGGACCGCACAGCCGACTACTGGCGGACCATCGCCAATAAGTCATGCCACATCACCCTTACGGGCGATGGCGTGGCAGTCCAGGTTTGAGCAGACCCGAGCTGTACAGCCCGAGATAGTTTCAGAACCACGCATGTTGTGCGGTGGCGATGCGTTCCCTGTCCCCACCAAAAGTAGATTTGCAAATGTCAGGTGGTTTGTAATGTAACAACGAGGCGCACATTACCATTTATGAATTGACAGGCTATGATGTGGAACTGTATAATGAGTACATCGTACACTAAATCTCCAAATCAGCCCGAACTATGGGGCACACCTATGTCTTTCTGGTCACCTAACACCATAGGGGGTGAACTACTTGGACTGATGGTCTATAGTGCCATCAAATGACCACTTGGAGTGTCATGTGCGCTGGAAACGGTTTGCGAACAATGGGGGGGAAGC
>Ga0180432_10007787_pt1 | contig 13522 bp, 7 predicted proteins | sample SS_ome_10_FD_132414 | JGI IMG/M metagenome (GOLD analysis project Ga0180432, IMG submission 132414) | Hypersaline lake sediment archaeal communities from the Salton Sea, California, USA - SS_1_MS_2 metaG | ecosystem: Environmental > Aquatic > Non-marine Saline and Alkaline > Hypersaline >...
CCAAATTCTTCGAAGCCTGCCGCCATCAATATCTTGGGGCCGTAGACCACTACGATGTTAACCCCGCTAAGTTGCCCAAATACTGACAGACCAATACCCACTATCAACGCCATTCGCAGGCCGGGTTTGAACAGTTCGCCGAGGGAGCCCTCCTCACGCGTGACGGCTTCTGTAATCTCGGCGAGTTCTCGTTTGGCGGTGAGGGTCCCGCTGATCTTTTCGAGGATTCTAAAGCCATGCGTTGGCTTGCCTGTTTCGATGAGGAAGCGGGGGCTCTCAGGTACGAGGAACAACAGCAGGAAGAAAAGGCCTGCGGGGATCATTTCGGCACCGAACATGCCTCGCCATACTTCCTGGACCATGGTCCAATAGAAGACGCCTTGGCCCCCAAATGCGTCGGGATTGTTCTCAGAAAATCTGAATAACATCAGGTTGGAGCCGTAAGCTGCCAGAATACCTATGACAATCGAGAGCTGATACAGAGCGACGAGTCGGCCTCGCCAACGCGGCGGCGAGAATTCGGAGATATACATTGGCGCCATCACCGACGCCATGCCGACGCCGAAGCCGCCGATGACCCGAGCGACGATGAGCACCGGAAAAGTCGGCGGTATAGCCGAGAAAAGAGCGGAGACAAAGAAGAATAAGGCCGCAAAGATGAGTATCGGTTTTCTTCCAAAACGGTCGCCGAGGGTGCCCGCGCTGGCGGCGCCGACAATACACCCGATCAGGGCGGAAGAAGCAAAAAGCCCCTCCCACAGCTCACTCAAGTCATACTGTGCTTTCACCTTTTCGACGGTTCCGGCGATGACGGCGGTGTCAAAGCCGAACAACAGACCGCCCAGCGACGCGACGGTGCAGATCAAGGCGAGATAGCTGCGAGAAGGTTTGTCCACGAACATGGCCCCCGTGTTGTCCAGGTCTTGCTCGATTGCCAAGGTATGGCTCCGTACCAGCCGGGTAGGGCGGATGGTAACATCCGCCAATCAAGAACACGAACACGCTATCTCAATATCGCATGTAACCCTCGGCCCTGCAATGACAAACACCCTTCCCAACCGACACCCCCCCCTCCTCCAGCCCCCGGTGTCAAACCGCGGGATTCTTCCCGCCCACCCCGTGCACCCGCTACCCCACCATCCCTTGAAGCCCCCCATCTTGATGGGGGGGCAGACATTCGACCCCATTGCCCTTTCGACACCCCAACTCCCTCCCGTGCCGAGGCCATCTCGGCCTCGCACAACAAGCCGTCGCCAAAGGCGACACCTCCCCTTATCCCTTATCCCTTATCCCTTGAAATCCCGTCAATCCTGTAAACCCGGCCAAGAAATCTTGTCCCGCGATCCGTGGTTGCCTTTTCTTGGCTTCTCCCCGTTTTCGGCGGCTCTGCAGCGAGTCTTACCTGTGTTAAAATGGGCAAGTTGGGCAAGCTGGATCTGTGCGCACTCCTGAAAATCACCCTTCAAAAAGCCCCAAAACACGCCTCATTTTGGCCAAAAACGTCCCAACTTCTGCCCAAAACGGCCCAACTTCTTCCAACTTTCTCCCACTTTTTGACAGTCGCTGACCAAATCGCGCACAGCCCAACCCGCACAGGTTGCCTATATTGACAAATTTTTTTTGATTTCCGCCGACACATTCGCGCTCGCACCCCTGTTTCCCGTGCAAAAACGCAGTTGCCCCTGGCCGCACTTTGGTCAGCAGCACTGGTAAGGGGCCGCGCCTGGTTGTCATCGTTATCATTACAGCGTCACGCCTGGCTCCATACAGGCGAGGAAACAGCCCGGCGCTTACCAGAAATGTGCCGGCGCCAGCCAAAACACGCCAGAGAGGCTCTTGCAAATCGTCGGGCCTTGAGGCAAAATGATTTTACGTTACCGAGAACCTTATATAGCAATTCGGCACGGCGGCAGACGCCGGCCCCTGAGATTGGAGGCCCTCATGGCTAAAAAGGCCCAAGCCCTTCGACTGGACGATATTGAAACCCCCCAACCCCGCACCCCCGTCATCGGTGTCTTTTCCCCCTGCGACCCACGAATCGACCAGGACAGTCGCAAACGTGTCCAAAACATCATTGGCACCGTCGCCGACAGTATCGCTGGCCGGGTCGTGCTGCCCGACCGCCAGCCCGTGCCCGTGGTCTACTCCACGACCCTGATCGACAGCGAACGCCAGGCCGACGTCGTCGCCCAGCAATTTCGTCAGGCGGGAGTCAATATACTGGTTTGCACCCCTGATACCTGGGCTTTTCCGCAGCTTAGCACCATTTCGCTGCTGCAGCAGTTTCCGGCCGACACCCCCATCAACATCACCTGTGGTAACAGCGGGCCCAAACCCGGCGTGGTCTATGCCCATGCCGTCAACGGCGCCATAAGCCAATATGGCAAACAGGTCGCCCTCAACGTGGGCACCTGGCCCGACACCGGCCAAAACCCCGCCATGACGAAAGACACCGCCCGTGCCCTGATCGACTGGTGCTACGCCGCCGTCACCACCGTGGCCCTCAAGGGGCGGCGCGTTATGGTCTTCGGCCATGATTCCATGGGCATGGAAACTGCCATGGCCCATATTATTCCCACACGCAACACGTTTGGGCTGGAAATCACCCGCCTTGACATGAAACTCCTGGCGGACATGCTCGCCAAGAAAGCATATAACGCCAAGGAACTAAAGGAGTTACGCGGTTGGATCGACTCACAGATCGGCAACCGCCTTGAAATCCGCAACAACGTCGACAGTGAACGCTTCAACCAGAGCCTGGCGATGTACCTCATCAATCGTGACCTCATGGAAGATCTCAACGCCGTTGGCGGCGGTTTCATGAGCCAGCTGGAATGGGGCTCGGATAATCGCGGTGTGCCGCTGCCGGTGGCAGATGTGATGGAATCACTCTTTAACAGCACCTTTGATCACCGAGGGCCCAAGCCGCCGTTGCCTTACGCGACGGAGGCGGATGTCCAAGGGCTCTTGACGATGCTCTTTATGACCTATCTCAGTGGCGGTAACCCCCCGCTATTTATGGACTTCCGCAAAGTCTGGGAGGCCGGTGAGATCAAGCAGCTGGCCAAGAAGCTCAAGCTGTCAGCCCTGCCCAAGAGTGCTGATTACGCTCGGAAGGGTCTGGTGGACGGCAACAATTCGGGTAGTGCCGCCCTGGACTGGGCCGCCAAGCCCGGCGCGACGGTCAAGGACATCATGAAGAACGTGGCTATGCCGCTGGCGGACGAGTTCTATTTCCCTGGTGGGGGCAATTCGGTCACGTTCATGACGCCGGCGGGGGTTGATGGTATAGCGGGTCGTCTGGCCTACAGTAGCCTTAATGGCATGTTCAGCCTGGTCTGGGACGAGGCCACGACGACGGCGGTTCCGAAGAAGCTCGGTCAGGCGATGGTGAATCTGACCAACTGGAACTGGCCTCACACGTTTGTGGTGCCCAAGTACGCTTCGATGGTGGAATACAAGCAGTATGCACCGGCGAACCACTTCCACATGACGTGGGACCTGCCGGTGGCTCGGTTGCAGCACTGGATGGACCAGACGAACGTGCTGAGCGTGGCACCGTGGGCGGCGCGGCCTAGTTTTGTGGAGGGAGTCGACCGGCCCGCTCCGCTGATTCAGCTGATCAATGGCGGCGAGAACAGCTATAAGTCATTGAAGGCGAAGGGTTAAGGCGTTTGGTGTCTGTTGTCAGTGGTGCCGGGCCTTGGTGCATGAAGCGGCGGCCGGGGTGGGCGGTGCGTTTGGCTGGACTGAAGGCGACGAGGCTTTGGCGAGCGTGCTTTTGTCAGGGGTATTCGTTTTCGGTCGGTGCTTGATGCTGGCCGGCGGGATTGACGAGGCTGGGCCGGTGTGCCTTACGGCACCTTATTATGCTTAGGGAGATTATCAGGTGAATATTGTGCGAGAGACCAAGTGTGTCATGCTTTGCTGTCTGGCGATGGTGGTTGGCTGGACGTGCAGCGGGGCTGGGGCCCAGTGCAAAGGGGCGGAGTCTGTGGCGGGTCACTGGGATCTGGCGCTTCAGTGCTGGACGCTGAACCGTTACAATTTGTTTGAGGCGTTGGACCGAGCGGCGTCTTTGGGGATCGAGTGCATTGAGGCCTATCCGGGTCAGGTTGTCAGTGGGGAAAGGCCCGGTCTGAAGTTCAACGTCGGGATGACGGCGGAAGAGCGTTCGTATGTCAAGGCTGAGTTGCGGCGTAAGGGGCTCAGGCTGGTCAATTTCGGGGTGGTGGCGGTGCCGAAGGACGAGGCGGGTCGGCGGCGGCTTTTTGAGTTTGCCGAAGACATGGGCATCGAGACGGTTGTGGCGGAGCCGGGCGAGGCGGTGATGGATAGTCTGGACCGGTTGTGCCAGGAATTTCGCATCAATCTGGCCATACATAATCATCCCAAGCCATCGCCTTTCTGGAATCCGCAGCGTGTGCTTGATTTGTGTCAAGGGCGTAGCAAGTACATTGGGGCGTGTGGGGACACGGGTCATTGGCGTCGTTCGGGTTTGGACCCGGTCGCCTGTCTGCGTCAGCTGGAGGGGCGGGTTATTTCTTTGCACTTCAAAGACGTTGTGAAAGAGGGGGACAGGTGGACGCGTGCGGCTAAGGATGTTCCGTGGGGCATGGGTAAGAACGACGTGTCGGCCATGATGGCTGAGCTGGAGCGTCAGGGATTTCGTGGGGTATTTTCGATTGAATACGAACGTAACGACATCAAGGATCTGACGGCGGACTTGAGTGCGTGCGTGATGTATTTTCAAGTGCAGAAGCACCTGCTGGCGGCGACGGGCTGGCGTAGTCCGCTGGCGGCGGATTTGTCGAACTGTGTTTATCCCGCAGGCAGTTGGACGTATGAGGGGGGCGTTCTGGAGCGTGTGGGCGGCGACAACATCTGGACGAAGGAACGGTATGGCGATTTTATTCTGGACCTGGAGTTCAAGGTGGGCGCCAAGGCCAACAGTGGTGTTTTCATTCGTTGCGGCAGCATTGACGAGTGGATTCACACATGTATCGAGGTTCAGATACACGATACGACGGACGGCACCAAGCACGGCCAGTGCGGGGCGATTTATGATTGTCTATCGCCGAGCGAGAACGCGTTGCGGCCCACGGGGCAATGGAATCATCTGACGGTAATCGCGTTGGCCAATCGCGTGTGGGTTATCATGAACAGTGTTCGGATTATTGACATGGACCTCAATTTGTGGACGCAGGCGGGCAAGAACCCTCAGGGTACGCGTAACAAGTTCCGCACGGCGTATAAGGATATGCCGCGGGAGGGGCATATTGGTTTTCAGGACCATGGTGATCCGGTGTGGTACCGCAACGTGCGTATCATGCCGTTGAACTAGGGTGAGGTAGCGAGTCGGTTTTTTGCAATAAGACACTGTTGGACTTGCTGTGATCAAGAAACAACTTTCTGGTAATGGGAGGTCGCTATGCGACGCATGTTGTCATGTCTCGGATTTGGTCTGGTGGTTGCTTTAGTGTTGTCGTCAGAGCGGGCGTGGTCGTGGCCCGGTGAGGATCTGGTCGGGTCGGGGGAGGTGGCCAAGATGCAGGAGGCGTCGCCGGATAAGGCGCGGGTTGAGCCGAAGCGGGCGCGTAAGTTGCTGGTCTTCAATATGTGCAAGGGTTTTCCGCATTCGTCGATACCTTTTGGTGCGAAAGCGTTGGAGATCATGGGGGAGAAGACGGGGGCTTATTCGGTGGTGGTCAGCAGTGACGTGGGGTTGTTTACGTCGGCGAAGTTGAAGGCATTTGACGCCATCTGCTTTAACAACACGACGGCGGTGGAGAAGGCGCTTGACGGGTCGGGCAAGAAGGCGTTGTTGGGCTACATCAAGAACGGGGGGGGCATTGTGGGCATTCACGGCGCCACGGACTGTTTTATGCAATGGCCGGAAATGGCAGAGATAATGGGTGGGCTGTTCGATCAGCATCCGTGGAACGAGGAGGTGACGCTGAAGATTGACGACCCGATGCATCCGTTGTGTCAGGTGTTTGGGGGCAAGAGTTTTGTGGTTGCCGACGAGATTTATCAGATCAAGGCGCCGTACAGTCGAGAGAGGTTGCGTGTGCTGCTGAGTCTGGACACGGCCAAGACGAACATGAACAAAGGCAACATTCGTCGTACGGATGGCGATTTTGCTGTGGCGTGGGTGCGCAGTTACGGTAAGGGTCGTGTGTTCTATTGTTCGTTGGGTCACCGTCACGAGATATTCTGGAATCCGACGGTGCTGCAGTTTTATCTTGACGGGATCCAGTTTGCGTTGGGTGATCTGGAGGCCGACACGACGCCGAGTGCCAAGCTGGACCCGGCGTACCAGGAGCGGGGGGTGAGCGAGGCGCGTCGGCGTCGTTTTGATGGTGCTTTTGAGGACATCAAAGGGTATGATGTTGGTCAGAGTCGTAAGGGTCTGATGACGATTGCCGAGACGTTGCGTGAGAGCGGCGGCAATGCGGCGCAGCGTCAGGTGTTTGCTGATCGTCTGGCGGGTCTGCTGGGGGGCGAAGGCAGTGTCGCACTCAAGCAGTTTGTCTGCCGTATGCTTTCGCAGTTTGGTTCGGCCGGGCAGGTGGGTGCGTTGGCGCCTTTGTTGACTGACAAGGAGCTTGCCCATATGGCTCGTTACGCTTTGGAGCGGATCGACGCGCCGGCGGCGGGTCGGGTGTTGCGTCAGGCGTTGGGTAAGACGAAGGGAGAGCTCAAGGTCGGGGTAATTAACTCGATAGGCGAGCGTGAGGACGCTGAGGCGATTGGGGTTTTGTCGGATCTGGTGAAGGCTTCGGACGCGTCGGTGGCGGAGGCGTCGGTATTGGCGTTGGGTAAGATGGGGGGCGCCAAAGTGGCCAAGCGGTTGCTCAAGTTGCGGCGGAAGGGGTCGGTGGAAATGCGGGGGGTTCTCGCGGACGCTTGTCTTCGGATAGCGGATCGTCTGTCGGGCGAGGGGCGTCAGCGGAGTGCACGGAAGATTTATCGTGCTTTGTACAAGGCGGACGAGGAGGGTGGGACTCAGGCGGCGGCGTTTATTGGTCTGGTACATGCGAGCAAGACCGACGAGGCGGTGGGATACGTTGTTGCGGGGCTGGGTAGCGAGGACGTGGCGGTGCAACAGTCGGCGTTGCGTCTGGTACGTGAGCTGCCGGGTGAGCAAGCGAGTGTTATCTTTGCGAAGGAACTGCAGGGCGCGCCTGCGGGGACGCAGGTATTTCTGATCGACGCGTTGGCAGCGCGAGGTGATGTTGGGGTGCTGCCGGCGGTCGTGGAAGCGGCGCGGGACGGCGCGGGGGCGGTTCAGGTGGCGGCGCTGCGGGCGTTGGGGCAGTTGGGGGACGCGTCGGTGGTGGAGCTGCTTGTGGAGCGGGCGGCGCATGGTGCGCCTGAACAGGTACAAGTGGCGCGTGAAAGTCTTCATCGTCTGAGTGGTGGGCACGTTGATCCCAAGATGATTCAATTGTTGGAGACGACGGACGATCCGCAAGTGACGATCGCGCTAATCGAGAGTTTGTCGAGCCGCAAGACGGCCAGTGCCTTTAAGCCGCTGGTAGCGATTGCAGGGAAGCCTGCTTCGCCGCCGCTGGGGGTGGCGGCGTGGCGTGCGTTGGGCGAAGTGGCCTCGGGCAAGGAGATGAGTGAGCTGGTCGGGTTGCTGGTTGAGGCTAAGGATCGTGATCGGTCGGTGGCGGAAAAGACGGTGGTGGCGGTTGCCCGCAAGGCGCCGGCTTCGATCGATGCGGCGGGTGTTGTTCTCAAGCGGATTGAGGGTGTGACGGAGACGAAGGTCAAGAGCAGTTTGTTGCGGGTTCTTGCACAGATTGGCGACGTGAGAGCGTTGGATCTGATGCGAACGGCGTTGGGTCATGAAGACCTTGAAATGCAGGAGGCGGCGTTGCGTGGTCTGGCGTCGTGGCCTAATACGGATCCGATAGCGGACTTGCTGAAAGTGGCCCAGAAGAGTTCGATCCAGAAGTTGCGTGTGCTGGCGTTGCGGGGGTATGTGGGGATGATTGCCTTGGCGCAGGAGCTGTCGCCGGAGGAACGTCTGGGGATGTACAAGATGGCTATGGGTCTGGCGGAGACGCAGACGGAGAAGCGGCGTGTAATCGGGTCGCTGGCAGCGTTGGAGTCTCCGGTGGCGATCGCGTATGTCAAGACGTTCTTTGAGGATGAGGCGTTGGAGACGGATGCGAAGTTGGCGGCGGTGAAGATTGCGCAACGGGTGTATCCTCTGGACCCGGCGGGTATTGGCGCGTTGATGAAGCAGCTTGAGGAGAGCTCCAACGAGCAAATCCGCAAGCAGTCGCAGGGAGTGCTGGCGAAGCTGGGCCAGCTGGGTGATTTTATTACGGCGTGGAAAGTGGCGGGGCCTTACGTGGCGGCGGACGGGACGGACAAGGGTGCGTTTGACAGTGCCTTTGGGCCGGAGCAGGCGGGTGCGGCGGTGGCGTGGCAGACCATTGCGTTGGGTACGGCCAAGCCGGGTCATTTGAATTTGGCCCAGGCCTTTGGCAGCCATAATCACTGTGCCGGCTATCTGCGAACCGTGGTGCACAGCGGCAAGACGCAGGAGTTGGACTTGCTGGTGGGCAGTGACGATTCGGTTAAGGTCTGGCTCAACGGCAAGTTGGTGCATGCACACCATGTTGGCAGGGCGGTAGTGGTGGACCAGGACAAGGTCCGGGTGACGCTGAATGAGGGAGCCAATACGCTGTTGCTGAAGGTGGTGCAATTCAGCGGTGATTGGGGTGCTGTGGTGCGGTTCCGGAAGGCAGATGGGCAGGCGGTGGACAACCTGAGATTCGTGTTGCCTTGAGCTGGGTGGGCGTGGTGAGCCAGCGAGCGGTCGGTCAGGGGTGGCCGCGGGGGGTGACGTGGAGTCGCGTCGGCAGGTAGTTGTAGTGTAAGTGTTGTTTTTATAAGCAGTTACGTTGCATTGGTTTGGTGGGCCATGTTTTTGCTTGCCACGCATGGGCCAAAAGGCCACAATGTTAGCATGGGTGCGCCTATAGCGCGGGACAAGCATAGTACGAGCCGATGGTATAACCGGGTTAAGGGGGCTTTCAGAAGGAGCAGTTTGCCACGTTATGAGAACTCCAACTAACCAGAGCAAGGATCAAAACGTTGAGTCTTCGAGTTCCCAGGCGGATGAGTCGCGTGGTAGCGGGATCAGTCGTCGGGATTTTTTGCGGGCCAGTGCCGCTGCCGGGGCGGGTCTGATGGTGAGCCCGGTGGTGTGGGGTCAGTCGGCGGGTAAGGTGGACGACATCAACGTCGCGCTGATCGGGGCGGGGGCTGAGGGGCAGGTTCTTACGGAAGCGTGCCTGAAGATTCCTGGTATTCGGTTTCAGGCGGTATGCGACATTTGGAAACAATACAATCTGCGTCGCTCAGTGGGGTTGCTGAAACGGTACAAGCACAACGCCAACGCCTACACGGACTACAAGGAGATGCTGGCGAAGGAAGGTGACAAGATCGACGCGGTTATTGTTGCCACGCCGGATTTTTGGCATGCGGAGCACGCGAATGAGTCGATGAAGGCGGGCAAGGACGTTTACTGCGAAAAGGAGATGTCCAATACGCTTGAGGGTGCGCGGAGCATGTTGCAGACGGCCAAGGCAACGGGCAAGTTGCTGCAGATCGGTCATCAGCGGCGTAGCAACCCGCGTTACATATATTGTTACGACAAGCTGGTGAAGGAGGCGGGCCTGCTGGGGCAGGTGACGACCATCAACGGCCAGTGGAACCGTAGTCGTGCGGCGTGCGAGGTGCGTGAGTGCTCCAAGCGGCTTAATATTGATGATGCGACGCTGAAGAAGTATGGGTTTGACAACATGCGGGAGTTTTTGAACTGGCGTATGTTCAAGGGTCTCGGGGGCGGGCCGATTGTGGATCTTGGTTCGCACCAGATTGATATTTACGCGTGGTTCCTGGATGCGTTGCCGACGTCGGTGATGGCCAGTGGGGGCAAGGACTACTGGCAGGAGTATGAGTGGTACGACAACGTGATGGCGATTTTTGAATTTCCGAATGGTGACGGTCAGGTTCGTGCCTTCTATCAGACGCTGACGACGAACAGCAATGGCGGCTACTACGAGACGTTTATGGGTGACCAAGGGACGCTGTCCATTTCGGAAGCGAAGGGGCGTGGCGAGATTTTCCGTGAGCCTTGGGTCACGGCGGACAAATGGGAAGGCTGGGTGAAGAAGGGCTACATCAGGGCCCCGAAGGCGGAGAAGCCGGCGCCCAAGGCGAAGAAGGGTGATGTTCGTGAAAGCGGCAAGCCTCCGTTATATGAGCTTACGGCGACGCTTGATAAGCCTTACCATCAGCCCCACCTGGAGAACTTTTTCGGTGCGATGCGTGACAGCAAGGTGAAACTGAACTGTCCGGCGAAGATCGGCTACGAAACGGCGGTGATGGTGCTGAAGGTGAACGAGGCGATCGCGGCGGGCAAGCGGCTGGAGTTTTCTCCGGAAGATTTCAAGGGTTAGTCAGGAGAGTACAGGCGACGTAGCTGGCAGAAGGGCCAGGCGTGGCGTAAGAGCTAAGAATGTGTTACACGTCCTAGGTGAAGGGACCTTATGAATACGACGACCTTCGGTTGGCGACCCGTCGGTGTGCCTGGCTTATTGGCCTGGCTGACATTGGTTTTGGCATGGCCCGTTTCGGCAGGGGCAGAATGGAAGCAGCTGGGGCTGGGTGACGGAGACGACGGCAACGAGTCGTCTCCGGTGCACGTGATCGAGCTTTTCAGCAAGATGTCGGAGTTGCCGGACGCTGAGCCGGCGGGGATTGCTCCTGGCGAGGAAGGGCCGGCGCACCCGTTCAATCTGGGTGCGACGTGTGGTCGCTGCCACGATGTGGAGGCGATCAGCAAGGGTTGGCATTTCAATTCTGCCGCGGATGGTGTTTCGCCGGGGCGAGTGGGCGAGCCTTGGGTATATGTTGATGGGGGGACGTTCACGCAGGTACCGGTGTCGGGGCGTGACTGGCCTGGGGTTGCGGATCCGGCGGAGGTCGGTCTGACGCCTTGGGAGATGGTCAAGCGTTTTGGTCACCATATGCCCGGTGGCGACTACGGCATGCTGATCGACCAAGGTGAGGATGGACTGGAGCGTCTGGATGTGGCTGGTCGTTTCGAGGTGAATTGCCTGGCTTGTCACAACGGCTCGCCATTGCAGGACCAGTCGGAGGCTGCCAAGCAGATTGCGTTGGAGAACTTTCGGTGGGTGCCGACGGCGTCCTCGCGTTTAGGCGACGTGAGCGGTTCGACGAAGGGTCTGGATCCGTTCTTTGATTTTGAGTTTCCCGAGATGGCGGGAACGGACGAGAAGCCACCCGCAGTGAGCTATGGTAGCCATATTTTCAATCATAGTAATCAAGTGTGCTTCGACATAGCGAAGAAGGTGCCGGCGCGGCGGTGTTATTTCTGCCACTCGGTCAAGGGGGCGGACGATCATGAATGTGGGGACGAGCATGGTGGCGGCGTGGCGGAGAGCACTGGTGGTTACCCTCACGATCAGGACGTGCACCTGGCGGCGGGGCTGACGTGCGCGGATTGTCATCGTAACGAGACCGACCACATGATCGTGCGGGGTTACGAAGGTGAGGGTTCGCCCGAGAGCGGTGGGTCCTTGCGTGCGTCGCTGAGCTGTCAGGGCTGCCACCTGGGCGAGGACGAGAGCGCGGGTCGATTCGGCGCGCCTCGGCCGGTGCATCGGGGTATTCCCTTTGTGCACTTTGAGAAGCTGGCGTGCACTACCTGTCATAGCGGTTCGGCGCCGCAGAAGACGCCTGGTCAGGTTAAGACGGCGCGTATTCACAACACTGGTGCTCACTATCCGGGTCATTATGAACACGAGAGTCCTGCGGTGTTTTCGCCTGTGTTTGCCGAGTACTGTGACGACAAGCTGACTGTCAGTCGGTTGATGTGGCCTGCCTACTGGGCTCGTCTGAAGGACGAGGCGTTGACGGCGATTCCGCCGGCAGTAGTAGCGGAGGCGGCGGGCGATGTGTTGGCGTCTGGGGAAGAAGGCGAGGGGGAGGGCGCAGGTGCTCTGTCGGACGAGCAGATTGTGGGGGCGTTGGAGGCGTTGGGGGATGACGCGGAGCTGGGCGTGGCGGTTTATGTGTCTGGTGGCAAGCTTTACCAGCTGAATGGGCAAGGCCAGCTAGAGAGTAGCAAGCATGAAGCGGCGGGGCCTTACACGTGGCCTTTGGCGCACAACGTTCGGCCGGCTCAGCAGTCGCTGGGGGCCAAGGGGTGTGGCGATTGTCATACGACCGACGCGGCGATATTTTTTGGGGAGATTCCTGTTGTGTCGGCGGTGGCGTCGGCTCAAGGAGAGACGTTGCCCATGACCGAGTTGGCAGAGGAGGATGCCCTTTATTGGTGGGCGTTCAATGCCAGCTTTGTATTTCGGCCTATGCTCAAGGTAGTCGGTTTTTCAACGGCGGGCTTGTTGCTGCTGATTTTGTTGGCGTACGGATTGGCGGGGCTGCGTCATGTCAGCCGTAGCGTTGCGGCAGGGGCCCGCGACTGAGGGGCTGTAACCCGAGACTCAAGTGCATTAACACAGGATTCAAGCATGTTTGGCAATATCGCATTAATTGGCATCGTGGTGGCGGCCCTGGTGGGCTTGCTGTGTCTGGCAGCGTTGGGTCGTGGGGTGTCGCAGGCAGGAGGCGTTTCGGGCAACCGTTGGGGGAGGCTATTGCGTTTTCTCATCTGTTTTGTCCTGGTGGCGACGGTGTTGATTCTGGGTGGTACGGGATTTTACGCGGCCATTGGTACGGGGCACGCGATGAGCGGTTGGCTGCTGATGCTGCATGCGACGATGGCACCGGTTTTTTGTATTGCTCTGGCCGCCTGGGTTCTGATCCGAGCACAAACGGCGCGTTTTGTGAGTGCTGACATTGCTGGTGACGGCCGGTGGGGCGCGGTGCGGAAGGGCTGCTTCTGGCTGATGGTGGCGCTGGGGGTGCCGGTTATTCTATCCATCGTTTTGAGTATGGTGCCGCTGTTTGGGACAGTAGGGCAGAGATTTCTCTATCACACGCACCAGTACACGACGTTGGCATTTCTCATGCTGGCCATGGTGTATGTGGGTCTGGGCCGTTGCGCGTTTTCTCGAGGAAGCGAGCAGGGGTAGGTTATCGGACCGTCTTTAGGGGTTGCCAAGGTTCAATCAGGCTCAGGTCGGTCTCGTTGGGTGGACGGGTATCATTATCGGACCTGTGGTGTAGGGCGGGGTAGCACAGGGTTTTTTGCGTGTTAAGCATTGGCAGGGTCGGCGTAATCTGGTTACAATGGCCGCACATCATTGTGGGGGGCGCTGAGTTTCGCAAGCCCGTTGAGACGACGGGCTCAGGCGGAGGCGTCGCCCGTGGCTGCATGAGACGATTCGTTGAATATGCAGGTTAACGTCCAATTCAGGAGGCACACGTTATGGACATGAAGAGTCTACCGAACTATCTGGCACTGGCCAAACCGAACCCGCTGGAAAACCGGGCCCCTTGGTACAAG
>Ga0180432_10007788_pt1 | contig 13522 bp, 13 predicted proteins | sample SS_ome_10_FD_132414 | JGI IMG/M metagenome (GOLD analysis project Ga0180432, IMG submission 132414) | Hypersaline lake sediment archaeal communities from the Salton Sea, California, USA - SS_1_MS_2 metaG | ecosystem: Environmental > Aquatic > Non-marine Saline and Alkaline > Hypersaline >...
CGAAGTGGGCGCGGACCGTCCGCGCCACCCTTGCCGAGCGCAAAGAAAACGGAGGGTGTTGGACTATCGCTTCGGCGACACCCAACACCCTCCGCTTCGCGGCCGGTGTGTTAGCGAGTCAGTATGTTGTCGTTATCGTGCTACAGCAGCAACCAGCGTCGCCTTACGCGCTGGCACGCTGCTCCAGTGTCATGCCGTAAGGCAGGCCGTCGCGGACTTCGAGTTCGGCAATGATGGCGCTGCCGATCCGGTCGAACTCTTCGAACAGCATGATGACCTGCTCCTTCAGGAGGAAATCGACCAGGTTCACTTCAGGACGGTGCTGGTTAGGCCCGGTCAGGCGGCGGTCCACGATGATGCGAGGTGGTAGGTCCACGATGGGTTCCCCCTTGAGAAGGATCAGGTGCTCCATACGGCCGAAACCGAGTTCCTGCATGGTCTCGACCAGCCACCGGCGGGCAGCAGACAGATCCGACTTGCACAGGCCCGGGCGCCTCGACCGACCATCGCGATCCTGGGGAGGACGTGTTGAACTCATGATCGCAGACCTTTCAGTAACCAGACTCACTGAACACGTGAGGCAAGCCACAACCGGGCACAGGCTCGGCGGACTCGCCGACCATCCTGAGCGTATCATGAGGGTTCCGGCCAACAAGGACGCAGGGCAGGAAAAAGCTACCCTCGCCAGAGACGGCGCCTGACCGAGCTATGTATGGCGGCGACGGACAGGGAGGAGGGGGGCTGCCTGAGCAAGCCGACGGAATCAGCCCGCAAAGCACGGGGGAATGGCACGATGCGCCAATGTAAGGAACGGGATAGGAAACCAGGCGGGGCCAAACGAGACCAATGGCGACGGAGCTTGAATTGACCAACGATGGATCCGGTCGTCAACGCCGCTGGTCCGTTACGTGAACGCCTTTGGCCTGTATCGACAACGGTGCTGATCGGCTGGAGATACTGGCCCGTCTCCATTCGACATCGCAAGCGTCACACGCGGGTGTCCTTCTCGTGCTGGTTCTCTCCGCCGTCCCCGGCGTTGCCTCTCGGTATGGCCCTGACTTCCGGCTGTCTATCTGCTATAGTCCTGGTCGTGTTTCGTCCTGTTTGCGCCGTTGAGGGCCGGGCTAAGGGTACCGTGCAATAGGCCACAATGCGTCGATGCTGGTGGTATTCATGAACAGGAGTCTATCATGCCGAGGCGAGCTGTTAGCGAGAATGATCAGTTGACCGAAGAGTTCTTCGTGCAATGCCGCGAGTACTTGGCGGGCAAAGCCACGCTCAAGACGGTGGCCGCACAGCTGAAGACCTCCGTGGTTCAGTTTCAAGAGCGCATCCGACTGGCCTTGGAGGCTGGGTACCTCGTCCTGACCGGACGTCTCGCAGGAGAGGCTTCGCTGAGCCTCCGTGCGGAGTGGATGGACAAGTACGGTCAGAACGTCGAGACATCTATCGCGGAGGGATGCCCCGACAACGAGACTTTCGCACACTTCGCCGCAGAACGACTGCTGTGGCCGCTGCGTGGGCTCCTCGAGCAGAAGAAGACCGTTACGATCGGCATAGTCAGCGGGTCGTCCACAGGCGAGACCATCAAGCAACTGGTTGAGAGTCGGCTATGGGACGAACTGGCCAGCGACGCGGTTGTGCGAGCGCGCACGATCAACATTATCGCGCTGAACGTCACTCCCGTGGATGGCTGGGAACTCGAAGGCAATGCCAATATCGCCGTTCTGCGCCTTGCGGTATTCCTGCGAGAGAAGCTTCCCAAGTGTGATTGCACCCCGTACGGCTTGACTTCCGCACTGATCATCCCAGAGAAGCAACGTCAAGCAGCCGATATCACCAACAAGAAGCTCATCGAAATGGCGGACCCGACACTTTTGTCATCCTCGAAAGCAACCTCTTCGTTGGATCTGGTCATCACCGGCGTTGGAACGCCAAGCAACAGCGTCTTCCAGGAAGTGCTGAAGGCCGCGAAGATCCGTGCGCCCAAAGGCATGGTGGGTGATGTCGCGTTCTGGCCCGTTGACGAAGCCGGCAATGCGTTGACACTGACTCGGAAGGGCCCCGACGGCAAGCAAGAAACATGCCTAATCTACAGCGCCATCAGTCTGGATACGCTCAAAAAGCTCGTCAAGAGTAAGGCCAAGGTGGTCGTTATTGCCCGGAACAAACGCCGTGATGCGGGCGTGGACAAGACGAAGGCGATTCTGGCTGCCGTTCGTGGCGGTTATGTGAATTTCCTTGTGACGGATCGCGCAACGGCTGACAACCTCTGAACCGGGGGACGGCGGAACCACCGGCGCAAGGACTGCCCGTCAACGAGAGTGCGAAGCACCCTGGACACTATCGAGCAAGACACCTCTTGATACGACTCCCAGAGGTTGGTAGCTTTGACGAGCAGAGCGGACATGAAAGAATCTACGACAACGAAGTCACAATGCCCAAGGAAGAAGGCCACTGCCATTCCAGAGGCTAGACCATATGATGGTCCTGCCACACAGCATGTGCTCAACTGCGGAGACGCTCGTACGCTAGACTGGATCCCTGACGAATCCGTTCATCTGGTAGTCACTTCGCCTCCGTACTTCAACCTTAAGAAGTACAATGACTACCCCGGCCAACTGGGCGACATGCTAGACTACGAGGTCTTCCACGATGAGTTGGACAAGGTGTGGCACCATTGCTATCGGGTCCTCGTCCCTGGTGGCCGCCTCGTCTGCAACGTCGGTGACGTGTGTGTAGCGCGTCGCAGGAATAAGGGCCGACATCTCGTCTTGCCCCTTCATGCGGACATCGCCGTACGAACGCGGCGAATCGGTTTTGACTACCTGACGCCGATTCTGTGGCACAAGATCGCGAATGCGCGATTCGAGGCTGATGGCAATGGTGCGGGGTTCTTGGGGAAACCTTATGAACCCAACGCTATCGTAAAGAACGATGTCGAGTACATACTCATGCTGCGAAAGCATGGCGCCTACCGAAAGCCGACCTCTGACCAACGGGCATATTCACGGCTGACCAAGGAGGAGCAGTCTGAATGGTTCCGTCCCATCTGGACGGGCCTTACGGGCGCATCAACGAGAAACCACCCCGCACCTTATCCAACGGAGCTGGCGTACCGGCTTGTTCGAATGTTCTCCTTTACAGGCGACACCGTCCTTGATCCGTTTGTCGGTAGTGGCACAACGATCATTGCAGCCATGCAGGCAAACCGAAACAGCATTGGGAACGAGATCGACCCGAAGTACTTCCAGCAAGCTGAGAAGCGTGTTCGTCGGGAGATTGATCAGACTGACATGTTCAGGAGGAGGCCTCAGCTCATCGTCCGTAGCGATCAGCATACGCGCAGCTGATCCGCTGCAGGAACGTCTCATAATGGTCCCGGTCACCGGGCTGCGGGGCAGGTTCTGCAGTGTGTAGCGTACAAGGACCTGTATTGTCGCAGTTGACGACTATCGTTGTGAAGGCGTCAAACCCTACGGTGTCTGGAGTATCCCTGACGATCAAGCCGCGGAGGTGTTCAACCACCTGTCTCGTTACGTCTGGCTGCCGATGAGTCGTGTACACCAACGGGCCGTCACCGCTGGTCTGGCGAAGCGGGGATGCGAAACGATCGGCTATATTGACCACGACGATGCCTGCGGCAATGGCCGTAGGGTCGCCCTGGTGGACAATCTCATGTGACGATGAGAGCTCGTCGAAAAGACGTGGTTTTGACTTCGAATGCTCGGTCATTGTCTGTTTAGCTTCACACGCGAAACGCAGCGCACCAATCGGGACACTGGAGACAGGATCGCTGAACATCTTAGCCGGGATCGCCCCGTCGGGAACTCCTATCGCCAGATCGAGGGTCTTCCGTTTGGCATTCGAGAAGCGGTACCGCACATTGATGCCACAGACAACCTGCCCCGAGTCGACGTGCTGCTGCAGCACCGGACATGCGGCCAGAAGATCCTCAAGCACCAAGCGACAGATCATCTTCGAGTGTTCGTCCGAGCGAGGATGGTAGCGGAACACCTCACGTCCGAACTTCCTGTCGTTGGCGATGTTGATGCTGGTCCAAAGGGCGAATTTCTCTGGCGCGAGAGACATGCGAGAAATGTTAGCATGTCTTCTGTTGCTGCACAATGCTCAGTTCCTGGCTCATGCTTCCCCCTTGGAGCGCACGCCGCCCTTGGGATTTCCGTACCAACCTGAGTAAAAGTCAGGTCACCTTCACTCATCATCGGCAATGGACTCCTCCTCCTCGAGCGTGTCGTATACCTGCTCAATGAAGTCGCTGTCTTCTTCTGATATACTCAAGCTCTGGTTGTACTCCAGCGCTTCCGGATCAGCGACGTACTGTACTTCCCCGTGGTTTGCTTCCACCGTCTTGCGAATCATATCGATGTCACTTCGGTAGAACTCCTTACGCGGATTGACTTTGTTGACCCGGTCTCGGTGTAATTGTCTGTGAAGCGCGTTTTCCAGTGCTGGTGCATCATCGCACGAGACCATCATGTGCACATCAAACGGAAATGGCACAGAGGCGCTGCTGAGTTCCCTGACCCGGTCGGTGGGCTCGAGCCTCCGCGTCATTCCGATCTTGAATACGCCTTTGCCGAAGGAGCCGATGTTGGAAATGACGTATACGTGCCCGGATTTCGTCATCTGAGCACGAGAGATTGCTCGTTGCGATTTCTCTTCTGCTTCGGCAAGCCTGGCCCGCAAGTTCTCCACTTCCGTGCTATACTTACCTTCAGCTTCAGCAAGGGCTTTTTCAAGGGCAACCTGAATTGCCGCACGCTCGCGCTCCAACTGCTTCAACTCACGTTCGATCTCCTTCTCAAGCTTCTGTTCCTCGCGTATCTGCGCTCGTATGCGAGCCTGCTCCTCTCGCTCAAAAGCCGCCCGCACGATCTTCTCGTATTCTTCCTTCAGGTCGGCCACCAGCGACGCTTCCTCTTCGGCCGAGACATCAAAGTCGATTCTCCGGCAGCGTTCGATTACCTTCAGTAGTTGTTGCTTCTTCGCAACATAGTTGTTTGGCGTGAGGGACTTGCCAATCCACTTGACGTTTTCCTTCAGGTAACGACTGCCGAGTTCTTTGGTTCTCCCGTCAAGCGTGTCCTGAGCTTTGCGCTGCAGATCTCGATCTAACTGCAATTTGCGCAAATCAACATCAATGTTCTGAAGATCACGCTTGATCATTGCGTTCTCGTCCTGCAATTCCTTGTAGGACACGAAGCGCGCATCGAATTCCTCCTCCCGGGCCTTCAGTTGTGAGGCTTGCTGCTGAAGCTCCTTCCGTGTCTTCGTGGCGGCTTCGAGGGCTTCCTGTATTTTCTTCCTCTGGGCCTCTTGTTCGCGTTTCTGGCGTCCCAGCGCTACTCGTCTCTGCACCAGTGCCAGAAACACGATAAGAGCCCCGCCAAGCATCCCGACGAATATCATCACGAGGTAGATCATAGGCCTCACTCCGTTTCTTTATCTGTCGTCGTGCCTGGGAGTAGGACGAACAGTACATTCTCTCGACACTCAGGGCAGTCCAACTCTTCCAGGAACATGGCCTTGGGGCCATCAGCGATAGTGCCGCAAGACGGACATTTCGCCTTCACCAGGGCTCCCATTCTCGTGGACAGCCGCAAGCGGTAGGAAGCCCCTTCAGAAGTACGCACGAGAAGACCCATCTTTTCCCATTTCTCAGTGATTGCGCGCCACTTACACTGATCGCCGCCGAGTACCTGTCGGAGCTTGTCTTGCCTTGCTCCCGGGTTTCGTTCAATGTGATCCCAGAGACGATGAGCGTCCCACAATAGCGCCCTCGCTTCCGTAAGCCTGTCTGCAAGGCTCACGGACGTGTTCTTGTCGATTCTGCGATAATCCTTCAATAGACCCTCGAGTTTCTCAAGATTACGGAAGTCGAGAAGGAGGGGTGAATGCCTGAGAACGATATCTATCGCCTCGATGCTGCTGAACTCGCGTTGCTCATATCGACGCTCGTATTGCATCATCCCGTCGATGTGATCCCAGCAAGATAACCCAAGCTCGACGGCACGGCTGAACAGTCCTTCTCGCTCGGCCAGGCGCGCCTTGGACACAAGGGCTTGATAATCTGCTCGGTGCTCCTCCATTTCCGCCTTCTTCATCGCCATGCCGTCATTCCTCCTTGTTCTGAGCACGTAAGATCGGTAAGCATCACACAGATTCCCACTTGCATGTCTGCCGTTACTGCCATCCCCCCAGCAATAAGGCAAGTGACCTGCACCCTGCGCGTATGTTTCTTATGAATCATGGCCATCTTCTCCCCCCGGAGGTCTCAGGGCAACGATTCTCTCTACAATGGCCTTCAAGGTCTCACTCGTCTTTCCTTCAGCAGTAGCCTTCTCAATAACCTGTTGAAGCACGACCGGATTCTTCAGGGCGTGGACTTTCCTGGGGATTCCCAATTGGGCCTGTGCTTCCGATAGCAGTTGGCCAAATGTTTCTTCGCCAATTTCCTGAGAAAGGGTTGCCTCAAGCTTGGTCTTGAAACATGCGTGCTCATCGCTGACTCCTTCGGGCCAGTCGCTCTCTGTCTGTCCAACAAGCCGGAGCAGGTATCGATTGACCTCTGGATCTGCGTCATTGCTACCATAGTCGCCGTCCCAAATGACATAGACCGGAATACCAAGTTGCCGAAAGATGGTAAGTGGACGGTCAAGGTTGTTCTTTCCCATACATGGGACCACCGCAATGCCGGCACTGTCAAAGTTCTGATTCATGGCCTTCGCCATGCCAAGGATAGCAGCTCGATCACCTTCCCCTTCGACCAGAACGGCGACGTCCGCGAAGAATCCCTCATTGACCCACGGAGTCATCACCGCTTGCAGACGAGGCCGAAGTGTCTCCGCGGTGTACTTGTCTCCCTGCTGTCCGCAAGCGTTCCATAGCTCGTCGGCTACGGCTTTCATCTTGGCCTTGGCAACCCTTGTTACTTTCGGTTTGCCCGTCTTGACGTGTTCTTTCCGCAAGACCCTTATCTGGTCAAAGCGGTCGAGACCAACAAACAGAGGCGCGTGCGTGCTGTAGATTACCTGAGTCTCTTTGGCCACGCCCGGGACGGAGCCTTCGGCGAGCTGGAGAAAAACTGAAGCCATGTGCCGCTGCCGACTCGGGTGCTGGTAGAGCTCGGGCTCCTCGATAGCCAGTACAAGGTTCGGGAGGTACGGTTCTTCCGGTGCCGGGATTTCCTCTTCAGAACTGAGACCTTCTTCGGTGACGTTCTCGATCTCCCTAGCAGCGACAAGGTGCTGGAGCATCGTAAGAATAAAGGCTCGTTGAAGACCGTGGCCGGTCCGTTGTACAGCGGATTCGTAACCATCCTCCAAGAGCCTAACATCTGCCTCGGGCATGGGGATGTTGATCTCCCCAAGGTCAGCCCACTTCAGTGAAACGCCCGCATCGGGAGCATAGTGTTTGAGCGTCTTGGTAAGCTGCGCTTGAAGAGTGGCTAGCTCTGTAAGCTTGGAAGGATCGAGGATATCCTGGTACTTGGCTTGCGTATCCTCCTTGAAGGTCATCACGTCCTTCCGTGTCGCCAATACACTACGCACTACCAGATCCATGATTTCGGTGACACAGGAACCCCGTTTTTCAGTTGCATCCTCCGAGGCATCCCGAACGGCTGGAACCCGGATGAATCTGGTATGGCGGCCAAGATATCCTTGGCCCACTTCGGTAAACCCGAAGAACTGACCATCGTCTCGCAAGCGGCTGCAATCGCTAGGATGCTCATTTTCCCACTGCTCGAGCGCTTCCATCGCCTGGTCGGCAGAGCGTACTGTAGGAAGAGAGGAGTACTTGCCTGCGTTTCTCAGTTCATTGTATTTATTCCTCGCATCGGTCTTGTTGGCTGCACGGCGTACTTCTACGAAGTCCGGGTTCCTGAGACGCATGCCATGATACGTACCGGATTTCCCTCCAGAGGTCAGCGAGAATACTCTTACCACGGTCAGCGTTTCATTGTCGATATAGGCGGAGAAGAAGCCTTTTTCTTCGACAGTCAAGTCGGAAAAGGTAACCGCAATCTCTACGTCCTGTGAGGTGTCTTCTGCATAGAAGTCTTCTGCGGATACCTTGGCCGAGGGATTGTAAAACATCTCCAGCGCCCGAAGGAATGATGATTTTCCGGTCCCATTTCTACCCACGAGAGCCGTCAAGAAGTCGCAGGGAAACGACTCGCCCAGGACCGACCGGAAGTTCTTTACGTGGACTTCTTTGATGATCATGTCGCCGCTACCTCACCTGCCTGTAGGTATACCGGTCCTTGATGTGGTCGTGGAAGTACGCCCCTTTTGAGGTGGCCCACATCAAACCTTGGTGAACCGTCTCCGGCACGCCGAGATACTGGTAGACAGTACCCGTTCGGAACTCCACTTCCAACGTTCGGTTTTCTGGCTCGTATCCGACAGCACGGATATTGCTTGAATGAACCAACACCATATTCACGGGATTTCACCTCGTGCTTCGCCAGCATCAGTGCACCCTTTCTTCTCAGCGGGAGCATGACGTCTTTGTATTGCTTCGGTCGGTACGGCCCACGTAGCAGGTCCGCGACTGACCAGATGAAACTGACCTTCTCCCCGAGATTGCTCAACGTCAGACTCTTTTGTCTGGATCGCCGCGACTTGCTATCCCTTGGCTCCGGCATTTGGCGTACTCCGATGCGTCCAGTGGCCCGCCTTCGCGCAGATCCTCGCAAGGCTCAATGATCTTGTACCAGGGCTTCAAAGCCGTGCTTGTCTCCGTCAAGGGCCAACGCGGGGGCCGCCCCACGCCTCCGAACGCAGGGAAACGGCGTGGAACGCCAAGAAACGCCAGCGCACGGGAACGCACGGAAACGCACGGCGTGCGATTTTTGTTCCTCTTGTGCGATTAATCCGTGCGTTTTCGGACATAGTGGCTCCCACGTCCTTTTCCCATTCTCTCTAAGTCACCGTCTGATACCATCTTGGAAAGAAGATGGTATGCCTGCGGATCGGTCATTCGGCAAAGGGCTGCTGCCTTTGCTCGTGTGATTCGGCCTTCCGCCTCTACGAGATTAAGGATCATCTGTCGCTGCTGAATCCGGTCGAATCCCCGCGTCCTCACGTACCCGGGCGTTTCCCCCAGCCGGCGATAAAGGCTCGCCGCCAAATGGTATACGCGACCTCGCTTTTCGCCCCGAGCTTCGACCATGCCCCGTTCATGCAGCCGTTCCAGGACTGCCCTTGCCTCAGACGCCCCCTTCTGGATCAGGCGGCCGGCCGCCGTCGTGTCGATCCGCCGTTCGAAGAAGAGAGCGTTCAGAACGAGGAGTTCGTCCAGGTTCAAGGGCGTTCCGCTCTTGTCTTGCTCGTAGACGAACGCCGCGAACTGGAGTGAAGGCCGGCCCCCACGCAGCACCACTCGGACACCCGTCGAATCGCTTCGCGAGTAGTCTGGCGCCGGTCGGCCGTAGCGAAGCTGGCCGAGGAAGATCTTGTCCACACCGCGCCCCGTCTGCTCCACCAGTCCGATCCGCCGGAATGCCTCGGCCAGCCTTGGGTTTCTTGGCTTCGGCTCGTGAACCAGCAGGTTCGCTACAGTGATGCCTTCCGGGAACCCGCCCGGGTTGGCGATCAACAGGTGATCCGCTTGCCACTGGACGTAAACAGCCTCCTGTCGCGCATAATCCCGGTGCAGAACCGCGTTGTTGACGGCCTCTCGAAATCCCTCGGGCGAGTAATCGGGAACCGGCAGCCGGAACATCCCGACCGTGACCTCGCGCTCCTCATTCCTGGCAGCGAAGCGCTTCTCCAACTCGTCCAAGACCTGGATCAGGGGGCCGTGGAACGGGTCGTTCGTCTTCACGTTCCCCTGGGCGTCGAGGACCTGGAAGAACACCTCGTGCGTGGGGATGGTCTGACGCAGCGATTCCTCCCGTCCGAGCAGGAGCAGCCCGGCCACGTTGGGTACAAGCTGCTTGCCTCGCGTCTCCACCAGGCGCAACGCCTGCGCCAGTTCCGTGTCGTCCAGGTCCAGGAGGCTGCGGTCACCTCGCAGCCGCCGCGTGGTATCCCGCAGCCGCTCGAACGCCAGGGGGGCAAGGTCGCTGAAGGACGTGCCCGTCATGGCCTGGGCCGAGAAGTCCAGCAGGCCAAGGTCCACCCGCCGGGCCCGCTGGTCCCGCGGGTAGAACGGCACCGTCGCGGGCTTCCCGTCAGAGCCGACTGTCCGGCGCAGCGACTTGCCCGAGGCCGTCGCGCACAGTTCGGGATACGAGTCCACCTCGATGGCGATAACCGGGCCATCCAGATGCTGCACGACCGCGATCCGCGTGTTGATGTTGGGCACCGTATTGTTGAAGATCGCTGCCCGAAGCTTGGCCGCATCGGTCGTTCTCCCGTGCCTCGGCTTCGCGCCCGTCACGGCCCCGTCGTCCTCGACCCCGATCAACAGCACACCCCCCTCGGTGTTCGCCAGCGCTACGACCTCCTCGTAGATTCTGCTGTCGCTGATCTGGCGTCGGTCGGACTTGAACTCGGCCTGCACCGACTCGCCGCCGGTAATCAGCGTGTCAAGTTGTGCGGTGTCCATCACGCCATTCCGTCCTCAAATCCCGTCATTCGCTATTCCCGCTGCCTCGGAGGTGGTGATTTCCTGTTGGCGAAGTTCCCGAGCCATTCGTCGACCACGGCCCTGTGGAACCGCCAGCGCTTGCCAACCTTCTGACCTGGCAGTCTACCCGCTTGCGCCAGCTTGTAAAGCGTGGACTTTGAGATCTTCAGATACGTCGCCAGGTCGTCAATGGACAGGATATCGTCGGATGATGCTGCCATGGACAACTCCTCGGTCACCCCGAGTCGCGCTGAGTCGTATAGGTGGATATTGTCCGTATCTGGCGAGTGCTCGCAAGGACCATCTGCGGAGGCGCTCTCAAACGGGCAGTTCGTTTAACAGCAGGGCGTCGTTCAGCAGTCAAGCGGCGGCCCGGTGAACGGGCTGAGAGCCGTTCGATAGGGGTTGCTTCCGGGGAGGTAGAACGTTTCTTGCGGAATTCGCCGCAAGCACGAGTTAACGCGAACGCCCGGTCATGATCATGGCCGGGCGTTCGTGTATCCCGTTGTCCCCAAAGGCTTACGGCGATCTCGGCGCTGCCTCGCCGCTCTCTGTTTCGCGGCCCGCCAACTGGGGTCCAAGGCGAAACGTATACGTTCCGTCTCGGTGCCCGAAAAAACGGCCGCGAACTCTCTGACTCTCTCGTGAACGGGTTGAAACGGGTTAACAGCCAGGTTGCTCCCGGGACCAGTAGCGTTTTCGAACTCGTGGGCAACAGGCGTGCTCGTCACCACCCGATGCAGTAGCAAATGGTTCCGCTGCCGCGCAAAGATATCCGGTGGTAACCCACCAAGACGAGGTTCAGCGGAATATCTGAGCAATTAGCACGATCACTTGAAGCAGACCAACTGCTACCAGGCAAAGAGTGAGAATGTTGAGTCTATGAGCTGTCTGCTGTTGCTGCTTAGCAAGGATAGCCTGCAATCTCAACTCGGCATTTCGACGTGCGTCGGGATCACCGAAGCCGCTGCCGACTTGGAACATCTCCAGCAGTTCGGATAGATCGTCTTGTTGAGCCATATGGAGTCTCCTTGGCGTCGCCACTGTCGCGCACGCCAAATGCTGATTATAGCAGATTATTCGGCAGTTAACAGGTCGGGTTGCTTTCGGACCCCACCGACATTTCGAACTTCCACGGGGTATGTAACAAGTAGACGAGCATCGCAACCCCGCCAGACGGCGCGCCGGGCCCCAAGGGCAGGCCGTTGTGGGCACAGCCGCAAGGAGCCCGCAATGCGCCACATGCTTGATGACCCGGCCGCCATGACCCCCTCACAGCGCCGCCGCGAGATCGCCGCCATCCTCGCCAGAGGCATCCTCCGCCTCCGCCAATGTGCCCAGGAATCGCCGAGTTCTGGCGAATCTCGGACGCCCGAAAAAGCCTCGGAATCTCGCCGGAATTCCCTTGAGCGGGTTGCCGCGTCGAGCCCCCCTGTGCCCGCTGGTTAACGCCGGCGAGAACAAGGAGCACGAACATGGCGATGAACGTTGGCAAGATGGTTGCCGCCCTGAAGCGGATGACAGTGACCGAGCTGCGGGCCAAGCACGTTGAGGTCTTCGGCGAGTCCACCCGCTCCGGCCACAAGGAGTACCTCGTCAAGCGGATCGCCTGGCGCATCCAGGCGAACGCCGAGGGCGGCCTCACCGAACGGGCCCGACGCCGGGCCGAGGAACTGGCGAACGACGCGGACCTGCGGACGCATGCCCCACGCCGCCGGGCAGACGATAACGAATCGGGCATCACAACCACGGCGACAGTAGCATTCGACCACGACCCGCGCCTGCCGTTGCCTGGCTCGATCCTCACGCGGCGGTACAAGGATCGCGACATCGTTGTGAAGGTACGGCCGAAGGGCTTCGAGTGGGAGGGCGACATATACCGCAGCCTCTCCGCCGTCGCCAAGGCCGTGACGGGCAAACACTGGAATGGCTACCATTTCTTCAACCTGAACCAGGATGAGACGTGATCATGAGCAAGAGCAACGACAACCGGCCCGCCATCCGCTGCGCGATCTACACGCGCAAGAGCACCGAGGAAGGCCTCGAGCAGGACTTCAACTCCCTGGACGCCCAGCGCGAGGCCGGCGAGGCATACATCGCCAGCCAGAAGCACGAAGGCTGGGTCTGCCTGCCCGACCGCTACGACGACGGGGGCTTCACCGGCGGCAACATGGATCGCCCGGCGCTTCAGCGCATGCTGGCCGACATCGAGGCCGGCAGGATCGACTGCATCGTCGTGTACAAGGTGGACCGGCTCAGCCGCTCGCTCATCGACTTCGCCAAGATCATGGACGTCCTGGAGCCCCGACACGTCTCGTTCGTCTCGGTCACGCAGCAGTTCAACACCAGCACGTCGATGGGCCGACTGTTGCTCAACGTCCTGCTATCTTTCGCCCAGTTCGAGCGGGAGATGATCTCTGAACGAACGCGGGACAAGATCGCCGCCACCCGCCGCAAGGGCAAGTGGTCCGGCGGTATGCCCATGCTAGGCTACGATGTGGACGTTCGTGGCGGCCGGCTCCTCGTCAACGAGGACGAGGCCCAGCGCGTCCGCGGCATCTTCGAGCTCTACCTCGACCGCCAGTCGCTCATCGAGACCGCCAAGGAACTGGACGCACGCGGCTGGTTCACCAAGCGATGGACCACGAGGAAAGGCCACGAGCGCGGCGGCAAGCCGTTCAACAAGAACAGCCTCTTCAAACTGCTGACCAACCGCATCTACCTGGGCAAGATCACCTACAAGGAGGAGGTCCACGAGGGCGAGCACCCGGCCATCGTGGATGAGGATATCTTCCAGCGCGTGCAGCGACTGCTCAAGCGCAACGGCCGCACCGGCGGCAAGCACGTCCGAAACCGCTTCGGGGCCCTGCTCAAGGGCCTGATCCGCTGCGTGCCATGCGGCTGCGGGATGGTGCCCACCCAC
>Ga0180432_10007789_pt1 | contig 13520 bp, 6 predicted proteins | sample SS_ome_10_FD_132414 | JGI IMG/M metagenome (GOLD analysis project Ga0180432, IMG submission 132414) | Hypersaline lake sediment archaeal communities from the Salton Sea, California, USA - SS_1_MS_2 metaG | ecosystem: Environmental > Aquatic > Non-marine Saline and Alkaline > Hypersaline >...
GCTCCAGTACTTATCCTCGTCTAGGTTCCGTATCCTCAGCCTGACGTTATCGACCTCGCCGTCATCGTCGCTGGCGGTGCCCTCGATCACATCGAGTTCATCGTAGATGGTGCTGGGGAACACTGTGGTGAAGCTGACTTCTGGGTCGACATTATCAAAGATGAATGTGGCCGACGGAGGGGACAGATCTATGTATCCATCATCATCTTCAGCCCTTGCCTTGATAGTATACGACAAGCCGGATTGGAAATCAGCGCTGGAGGGCAGAGTCCCACCGGTATATTCCCAGTCCCACTGGTTACTGCCCCAAGGTATCACGTCTACAGTAGCGTCATTCCACAGGTCAATATCGTTTGTCCACATCCCACCAACATCATTCCAGCGAAATCCATCAAAGTTCCGTATGATTTGCACCCACACTTTATCTATCTCGCGATAGGGTGCTGCTATGGAAGTTCCCGTAATCCATATCGTAGCATCAACAAAATCGGAATTGACGTATTCCGGAACGGGGTCCATGTAAGTGTCCGGAGGGTCTCCCGGCTCTAGCGCCACTGTGCCACCACGTGGTAAGATCGCCGCCGACGCAACTACAGCACCGAGCACTAAGCTTGTCGCTACAAACCCGAGTATTAACCGCCGCATGGCTCCACCATCACAAGCTCCAATATGAACTTCGCACGGTAACGATACCCCCATTTTGACTGTTTGTCAAGGGAGGATAGCGGGCGGGGATTGAACGAAACGCTATTCTGTGCAATAGGGGGCTTTAAAGGTCAGTACCTACCTATCTCTTCCCCCAAACATACCTCGAGTATAGACTTGGCAACCTGCCTTTCCTCTTCTGATGCTTCATGAAAGTGGATCTCCATCTGGTACTTGGGCCAACTATCAGTCTTCTCTCGGATGTAGTAGACCAGCTCAGCTTCAATTGCCTCTACGCACTCTCTTGTCAGATCAGGGAAGGTCCATATCAATAATTCGGCCCGTTCCAGCTTATCTTTCCATTTGTATCCGTGATAACCGTAGTGGCCGCTGTCGATGAACCCGATTCGAAGTCTGGAACCTATAGGCTGAGACGTAATACCGACGTAGCATATGTCTTTACCGTCTTTCACGACATAGAGCTTCTGTATACCGGGTTTGGTATCCGGCGCTACGAAATGTTTGGTTTTCCGACCATTGACTTCTATACAGCGACAGGCGGAATCAGCAATCTCAATTTCGTATCTATTGAATGTATTAACCACTGTTACCCTCCACCACCGCAATCTCCTCCGGCGTTAGCCTATAAAGCTCGTAAACCATCTGGTCAATCTGGCGCTCAAGCTCCTTGACTTTACCTTGTTTAACAGGATTAGAAAAGTAATCTTCTTCTCTGGTCATAGCAAGGATTCGATCAACGACTGCAATGAAAGGTTTCTGGATTTCTGAGTCAACGATCACCCGCTTAGGAAGAGGGATTTGGGTTATATAGTAGTTAATAAAGTCCATAGTGCGAATAGCTCTATTATAGACCAAGTTATAAGCATACCAATTACAGAAGGTAGATTGATAGTAAGCCAATAAGAACTTCTTTCCTAATTTCTTATTAAGTACTTTGATTTCAACGCAGGTGTCATTTATAAGCCTTTTCTCATCATCATAAAACATGGTGATTATTATGTGAGGATAAGGATTCTGAACATGGGCAACAATTTTTTGAGACACTATTTTAGGCTCATTGAAATCTGCCCTATATTGCTTCGCGATCTTTCCTTCTAAGAATCTTATCGATGGTTTGAGCCCATACTTCATGATATCAATACCCTTGACACACGGGTAATTCCCAAGAGGTTCAAATACTAGATGACCTGTTATATTAGAAATACCTATCTCTGCCTTAACCAAGTTACCGGTGTCACAAACAGAGTGGCTCCTGATTTTTTCAATAAGTTCCTTCGGGAAGATTCCTCTATAAATTTGCGCGTTCTTCAGATCTTCCGAGAAGATATTTTCTAATTGGAAGGAACCAAATATGTCTATTCTACCTGCTGCTTGATACAATGCCCCCACAGTTACTAGAACAGTATGAATATCTTTGATAATTGAAAAAGAGACTTGCTCAAGCAAGACTTCTTCGAATGCTTGGCTTGCATCCATTAAATATGTCAGCCCGTTGCCAGTCCATATCTTTCTTACGTTTCTCCAAGATTCACCGTAGAGTGCTTTCTTGGGAATAATAAACGTCAGATTGCCTTGTTTGCGCACCAGCTTTTGTAAACATATGATTATGAATAGTTCAGCAATATCGCCTGATGGAAATTGAATACCCTTGTGCTTTCGGAAGAAATCCTTTTCATCCTTAGTAAGTACATTCCTAAAACCATAAGGCGGATTAGCTATTACCACGTCAAATCCGTCCTTCTCATGAAAGACCTCGGAGAAGTAAACTTCAAAGTCGAAGGTTTCTTTATTGTTAGTGAGTTTCATGATAAGCTGGTCCATATGTCTTTTGAAGTCCTGCTTCCTCTTAGTATTTGTCTCATCAAAATGTAACGGTTTTAACTCCTCCAGCTTCTGAAATAATGAATTGTTGAACATATTGCGCTCAACGCCCAGCAGGGAGTTGCCGCAGACAATCTTGTAGTCCAGGTTGGGCAGCGGCTGAATCTGCTTGATTTCCTCTTCATCCACAACCAGAGACAGCCAGAGCCGCAGCTTGGCGATCTCCACGGCGCCGGGGTCGATGTCCACACCGTAAAGGCATTTCTGGATGGCGTGGCGCTTGAAGTTATATTTTGTCCTGCCCTCTTTATCCGACAGGTAGGTGGTAAGCGTGTCTCTGGCGCGGACGACCTCCGTCATCATGCCCACGGGGAAGGCCCCGGAACCGATGGCCGGATCGCAAACCCTGATATCGGCCAGCGCATCATCTATGAGAGCGGCATTCATGCGGATGCCGGCGGGCAATTTGTAGGAATAGTCTCTGGTCTCTTTCCCCGTGATTTCCACCCGCGCGTCATGCTCAACAGCCATCTCGCCCATGCGCACGAAGGTCTCGATATCCTCGCGCGGGACCCTGCCGGTGTAGCCGTCCGCCTTCAACGCTATCTGCTTAGTGGCGGGGGCGCCGAACAGCTTCAGGTTGACGGACTCCTCCCTGGCCAGCGGCACGTCTCCGCTGTTCACGGCGGTGTCCAGGTAGTTGATCAGGCTTTCCTGGCACATGTAGTGGACTATCTCGCGCGGGGTGTAATAGGTGCCCTTGGACTTGCGGTCTTTCACTTCAAGAAGGTTCTCGAATACCTTGCCCAGCATCTCCGGGTCAACGGCCACCTCTTTATCCAGAGGCTCGTCTTCCTTGACGGTGAAGTTGTACCGGTCGAAAACATCCAGGATGCCGGTGCCGGTATCCCCCTCCTTGGTTCTCTCGCTATTGGAAAAGAGCGTGTTGGACAGGAGGATTTCTGTTCCGATCCAATCGTAGTTGTTTATCGGGTCGAACAGCCCTCCGTTGAGGAAGGGGATTTTACAGTCGAAGCGGCTGTAGTAATGATCATCATGACTGCGGTCATTGCGCAATGCCTCGTAGAACAGAGGCTCAAGGATGTCGTTGAAAAAATTCCGGTAGTCGCTGTGCTTTTTATCGAACAGTTCGCGCAGGAAGTTCTTCGAGCCCTGTCCCCATTCACCGTCGCGCGGCACGCCGAACCAGCCCTTCTTCTGGAGGAAGTACAGGAACACGATCTGGCCCAGCAGCTTCTTGGTGAAGTTGACGGTATCCACGTACTTGGACTGGAAGTCATCGCGGATTCTGGGGTCTTCATTAACTATGGCTTGAAGCGCTTCTTCAACATCACAATAAAGCTCGCGGTACTTGGCGAAGAACTCCTTGGTGACAACCTCGATGCTGAAAGCTTTTTCGAAGTCGGTTAACAGCGGGCTGCGTCTGTCTTCTTGCAGTATGGGGAGCAGCTGAAGCTGGGCGGTGTGGCTGCTTTCGTTCTCGCCGACGAGGAACGAGTAGCGGCGCGCCGGGGTCAATTCAGCCTTGAGCTTGCCGCTGTCGAAACCGTAGTCCACCTTCACCAGCGAGAAGCGCCAGTCCTTGCTGTCAGGGGAGACGAATGCCACCAGCGCCGCATCCTTGTCATCGCCGTCCATGAACCCCTGCAGATAACGGGCAACGAAATTCCGCTGGCGGGGGCGGGCATACTCAAGGGAGGTCTCTTTCTTGAGATTGACTATAAGGCAGTCTATCTTTTTACCGTCGGCATCTTCATACTTGCCGATCCGCTCTATCGAGTTCACAAATTGCTGGAAAGCCCCTGCACCAGGGATGCGGCTCCCCGCCAGGATAAAATTGTTGGACTCGTCGATCCTGTTTAGCAGCTCTTTTATAAAGCGCCTGTACTGCTCCCTGTCAAAGGGCTTCTCGAAGGTGTTCTTTATGATTCTGACGGCTGCTTGTCTATCCATCGCGCTTTACCTTGACAAATAATCCCGTCTGTGCTATCCTTTAACAAGAATCACGATGAGAGGCCAACCAAAGGGTTCCGTCCCGCGGTAATGCCTCTCTTTTTATTTTCCCTGTACATGCTCCAGTTTGCCCCTGAGATCGTTCATGAACACCATGTGCGGCCTGAGTTTCCTGAATAGGGAAGAGTACTTGTTGATGTTAGGAATCATCAGTTTCAGCAGCTTTCCGTTCTTTATCAGATAATCGACAAGGCAATAGAAATCGCCGTCGCCGGTTACTATCAGGGCTTTATCGTAGTTATCGTACTCAATCATCGTGTGCAAGACCAGCTCCGCGTCAACATTCCCCTTAACGTCTCCGCCAGGCAGGCTCAACGTTGGCTTGAAGATGAGGATATAGCCGTCTTTCTTCAGATTGGTGTACAGGTCTTGATTTTGGGGCACGTATCCTATGAAGATGAAGGCTTTGGCTATGCCGTACTTGTCTTTGAGATATGTCCGGAACTTCCGAAAATCCAGTATCCACCCTTGCTCCCGTATGGAGAGGTTGAGATTCTGGCTGTCGATGAAGGCATAGTTGTTTTGGGCTTTGGCCATACTATTTGCTCGCCATGTATTCGGAAAGGATTACCTCGCGGGGACCGGAGGTCTGAGCGGCGCTTTCGGCTATGTGTTCCTTGAAAAACTCTGGAGGGATGTTCATTCTGAAGTGCCCCAGTATCTTTAGAGGGGAAGATTCGTTGTTCATAGCTTTGGTCAGATTCTTCAAGGTTTGCTTGGGTAAAGCTCCCTCCTGCAATAATCTCATCACATCCTTGAGAAAAACCTCGTCCTCCTCAGTAAATCCGTGAAAGGGTTGCACCGCTTTAATAATTCTGATTAGCCTTGTAGTCGCATCGCGGCCACCTTTGCCGATAGGTTCGGCCTGCTCTTCCTCAGTTGTCTGGATAAAAGCCTGTTTGTTCCGTGCTAAGAGGTCATAGAAATCTGCTCCGGCGGGTAAGCGCGGAGTCTCAGGAGTAGCCTCCAGCTCCTTTGCCGCCGATAGGAAGTCCAGCTCCATTGGTTCAGCCTTGCCCGTAGCTGAATAAAACTTCTGAAGCTTGCCCTTGCGGAAGTACGTTAGAAGAGAATCAGCCTTATCATCGCCAGGCCTGCCGCTCCTGGCTTTCTTGGGCAGGCGTTTAATCCTCTCAAAAAGCGCTGGATCGCTGTCGCGTATCCCTCGAATAGCTTTCAGATATTTAAGCTCGCTTTCCTCTTCATCGTCCTCGCCGGTGATAGTTTTCTTTGAAATCAATTTCGCGAACAGGTCGTGGGACTTTATCTCTTCACCTTCGGTTAACAGGCGGGCATCGGTGCCCAGCATGTCAATGAAAGCCTGTATTTTAGCCTCAGCCGCTTCCTTGAGCTTGATTTCATCGTTGGATTGGGTCGTAGGGAAGAAATTGAACGTGTATATGGTATCGAACTTCGTGTCTACACGGTTGATACGCCCGACGCGCTGCATCAGGCGAGCCGGGTTCCAGGGCAGGTCATAATTGATTACGATGTTGGAGCGGTGGAGGTTAACGCCTTCCGAAAGAACCTCCGTGCTGACTAGAATACGGTAAGTATTCTCGTGTGCTTTGGCCCTTGCATCAAAATTGGCAATAACTTTCTCACGTACGGCAGCACCAGAGCCACCGGTGAAACAGATAACCTTTCCGGTATATTTCTTCGATAGCTGCTCTGTTATGTATTCCGCGGTCTCTTTGGATTCGGTGAATATGATCACCTTGTTATTCTTAAGGATGTTCTTCCTCTCCATCTGGGAGAGAAATTCCATCAGTTTCGGGTCCCGGTTAACGGAAGTCCATAGCTCATTTACCTGTTTCAATATAGAAAGGTCATGGTCAAGTTTTATTTTAAAGTCCTTGCTGAAATCCGCCGTATTATATTTTCGGGCTTTTTTCTCATCTACCATGCGCTGGATGGATTTATCGTCATCCTTTTCAAGAAGCTCAAACAGCTTGCCGGTATAGTCCTTGCTCACATAAACATTGCCCTCTTCGTATTCACGTATAAATTGCTCGTATGATTTAATAAAGCGCTCCAAGGTGTTTCTGAAAGCGTAGAAACTGCTTTCCAGTCTCTTGACCAGAAGAATCTTCATGAACTTGCGCATGTTCTTTTCGGCGAGTTCCTCCGGCTGGGTTACTTTCCCCCTGTAATAGAGCATGGGGGTATATCGGGCGTAATCAAATTCCTTTGTAACAAGCTCTATAGTCTTGCTGAAAACGTGGTCCTCGCGGTCGCTCAACTGGTAAAAGAACGGCTCCGGATCGGCTACGGCAGGGAATTTCAATCCTTGTTGCTTCAGGTCCTGCTCAAAGTATTTCACTATCTCGGAACGAGTCCTGCGTATCATTAAGTACTTGAGTATCTTTTCCCTGATATCTTTAGCATTTTCTGCTACGGTGCTCATGTACAGTTCATAATCGGTCTGGCGGTCTAAATCCTCCAGTTTCTTGTCCAGCTTTGCGAAGAACGCTTCAAGGTTCGGCAGGTTGGGTATTGTGCTTTTTCTGCCTTTCTGGAACAGCTTTATCTGGCTGAGGATATCCTTTGGTGAATTGTTTAATGGGGTTGCAGAGACTAGAATAACCCGCTTACCTCTGCATATTTGAGCTAGCTTTTCGTATGTAGCTGTAGCCTCAGTTCTGAATCGGTGTGCTTCATCAATGAAAACATTTTTATAGCGGTCTGTCCCTTCCTGTATAAGCTCATCGAGCATACCTAGGGACTTGAACTTAGCTGAAATGTTGAAATCATGAAATACATTGCGCCATGAACCCGGGTTGTGCTCATCTATTAGAACCGGAGGAGCAATGACAAGATGCCTCCCATCAAGCTCCTGCGCGAGCCTCGCGCATACATACGTCTTCCCTAGCCCAACAACATCTGAGATAAAAACGCCGCCGTATTCATCAAGTTTGTTTTTTGCATCTATGACTGCATCGTTTTGATATGCGAGGTCCATGTATCCTTCAGGGAAGTACTCTGTTGCCGTACTCTCCTGATCCCTATTGATTTTTTCTCTGAAGTACTCGTAGAGAAACTTAAAATATAGTTCATAGGGGGTAATTTTCTCGTTTATCCAGGTTTTAGGTATGGTATCGATATAGGTATCTTTTAAATCAACGGCGTCTGCCCATAGCTCGTTGAATTTCGCCAGAGCAAATTTATAGTCTGCGCTGTTCTTTAATTCAACATTGAATTCCAGATTATCAACCAAACCTGCTTGTGTAAAATTGCTTGAACCGGTAATTACCCTGCCGACATCTTTATCACCTTTAACAAAGGTCATGATATACAGCTTTGCATGAATATTGGACGATGGATAAGCCTTGATTTCCAATTTACCGCTCCTGATCCATTCAACGAAGCGGTTTACGCCATCCGCGACGTTTGCGTTGTCTTCTGAATTCTCCATTTCATTGGCAACCTCATTTGAGAACTTCTCTTTTGTCTCAGCGTGGGAGAACTCCAAGGTTCCTTGCAAGGGTGTTTTCGCTGCTTGAGCTAACTCATAGGTTTGTCTGCTGGTACTCATCCCGACAAGAATTCTGATCTTTTCAGCTTTCTCCAGGGACTTGTATACCGCGTGGAATCCGCTCGTGTAGAAGTATCCGACTAGCACATCAAAGAAACGGGTATCTTCTATCAATACCCGGAATCTCTCACGAAGGTTCTTCTCTCCTTCGTTAGTGATGAATGTGGTGTCTGTAGTCATATGTATGCTGATAATATTACTCTGGTGCGTCACTGTCAAGCTGGGGAATAGTAGCCAACTGGAGCATTCTATCGGCTAGTCTGTCATAAAAGCAATGTAAAGTTTGTTGATTGAACCAAATAGTCTTCTGTTCAATCTAATCCGACAAATAGGCCAGCTCTAAAGTATATCCTCAATACATTTCTGGCCTGACGAATGTCACCTGTACATAGTCGATATTTAGCGCCCGGTTCATATCCATGAGTATCACCATCAGGTACATGTGGCCGCTATCATCGATGTAGTCAGCGATGTTCGGCGGGCCCCAGCCGGTCACCCTGCAATACGAGGCCTCACCGCCGGACTCTAATCAGTAGTGATACTAATTATGGGGTAAGGTCAAGCCATCACCAAGAACTAAAGGTTTGACTTAAAAGTGTCTACTATATCCGAGAGCGCGTCTTCCAGCTCAGCGCAGAAGTTCTCGATCGCGTTATCATACAGATCGCCGCTAACTCGACTATCAGTTTCAGCCTGTATTACCCTGGATGCAGTTTCGCCTACATCAAGCCTTAACGTGCATCGGATTATCGTCCCGTAGCCGGCGAATCTCCCATCACCGTCTATATATTTCCCGCCTTTAAACTCATCGTACCATACGGATAGCGTTGCATTGTAAGAGTCAGATGCCCCCTCCACTGCGGCGATACCTGCCTCTCCCAGCTCTTCTACTAGCTTGCCACAAATATCGTACGGATCCTCGTGCGCCCGCCATGTGGTACAGTTGTCGATGTCTATAGCTATAATGTGAGGTGATACTGATACTCGATGGGAACAGGTGTCAGCCAAGCCGTCGTCGTCAACTACAGTGAGTTCGACCGTGTATTCCCCTGCGGAGGAGTAGCTGTGGTCGGTGGTTGAACCCGATGCTGTCTTGCCATCGCCAAAGTCCCATTTGTAGGACACTATCGTGCCGTCTTCGTCAGTGGAAGATGTCCCGTCGAAGTAGGCCGCCGTCTGCACTGCCAGCATTCCTCCACCGGCAACGGACATACTAGCTTTGGGGCCGATGCCGACTATGTTTGCATATATTGAAGCAGTAGCGGACGAGCCGGCGCTATCGACAACTGTCAGTTCCACCAGATATTGTCCTTTGGAGTAGAAAGTATGCTCTGTTACTGCCCCAAATCCGACACCTCCGTCGCCGAAGTCCCATAGATAAGACTCGATATAGCCGTCAGGGTCGTTGGAGCCCGTGCCGCTGAACATTACCTCTTCCCCAACTTCGTACGCCCCTGGACCAACCACCGATATGTCCGCAATGGGCGCAGCGTTCCCGCATGCCACCACAGATAACATCGAGAGCAGGAAAAGACACAATACAGACGTTCTCGAGAATTTAGCCACTTTATTGAACTGCATAGCGCTATGCTGGCTGCTTTCTTGATTTACTCTTCGCCGCCCGCACCTTCTGTGCTACAAAGGCATCTCTTACTAGGGAGATGATCACAACAACCATCAATATGCCGAATAATATTCTTAGAAAAAACAGCGCTATGAACCAAATAGCAACTATGGAAAGGATTAGTACAATTAAGTCAATAGTCCGACTGGTGGTTGATAAGGGATAAGCGAAGGTTGCTTTACAGGCAGGGCAGGTCATCTTTGGCTGTCCGAGGTAGGACTTGCCGGGTATCGCTTCGAACACCGTGTAGCATTCGGTGCAAACGAATTCTCGCTTCTTAGCTCCCATAGCTGCCTCCTTTACTTATTGTTTGTGTTTCTATACACAAACTAGCCTCAAGCTATGTTCTCGCCTATTCCCTACACATATATCCTACCTCTCAGAGGTTGCCTCCCTGCGGCGGCGCATGATCAGCCATGCCGCAGCCAGCCCCACGACCACCACTACCCCCACGCCTATCCCGATCCATACCCCCATACCGATGCCGCCGCCGGCGCCGCTTGTTGAGACATCATCTGCGTCGGCTAATGCCTCGGCATCTATAGTGGCGGTGGGGGTGGTGGTAGGCACCGGCACCGCCAGCAGCCCGTATACGCTGAGGTGCGCCGCGGAGAAGGATACTGTCTGGGCGTCGGGGTCTACCGTGCCTTCGATGAAACTCCACTCGCCGGTCTCCTCGTCGAGCACGGCGATGATCAGGTTCTCCTCGTCCATCCCTGCGGGCAGGTCGTCCGGGTCGTAGCAGACGGAGACCTCCATCGGCGGGTCGAAGCTGGCATTGTCGGGGTCGATATCCAGCGCAGCGAGCACGAAACAATCATCCGGCGCGTCGGGCAGCGGTTCAACGGTGTTCATCTCTATCCAGCGCAGCATGTCGCCGTCGCAGTCGCATGCCTCCGTCCCGCAGCACAGGTGCAGGCTTATGCATCCGTCGCTTGAGCTGACATCCAGGTCCGAACCCAGTGTCCCATCACTGTCGATGCCGCATGACTCCTGCCTGCCGCACAGGTCCACCAGCAGGCTGGGGGCAGCCGCGCCCCCGCCTCCTCCACCTCCGCCCCCGCGCCGGGGACGTGTTGGAGGCGACTCGGTGGGTGCCGCAGTGGCGGATGAAGTGGGCGTTATAGAAGACGTAGGCGTGGGGGATGGCGAAGTTGTGGGTGTTGCCGACGGCGTGGGGGTAGCGCTAGGAGTCGCTGTGGGAGTAGCTGTTGCTGTGCCGGTAGGCGTTGGAGTAACCAGTGCCTCGTAGTAGTAGCACACCGGGCAGACCGCCTCGTTGGAGAGGTTCGACCACCAGGGCTCCGAGTACGCGCTTTTCAGGCGGCAGTACAGCGGGGTTGACCCGGGGGCGGGTATGATCTGCTCGAAGGACTCGGCGGTCCCGGCAGGGCCGGGGGCCGGTTCGCCGGCGAACTGCGTCGCCGAGACCCAGTTACCGCTGTCTATGGCGGATGTGGAATATCTAATATCGTACACCCCGCCGCCGGTGGCGGACACGGAGGTCCATATCCAGCCGATGTAGTAAACTGTAGTGTTCGGGAATGGCGGCGGCGTCACTACCGGGCAGGTATCATACATGCAGGCGAGATCGGTAACCGGAGGGGGTGTGATGGTGGAAGTAGGCGATGGTGACGGCGACGGTGATGGCGTAGGTGATGGTGATGGTGTGGGTGATGGAGACGGCGTGGGTGTTGCTGACGGCGTTGGCGTAGGTGACGGCGATGGTGTGGGTGATGGAGACGGCGTGGGTGATGGAGATGGCGATGGCGATGGTGACGGTGACGGGCTAGGCGATGGCGTGGGTGATGGTGTGGGCGTGGGAACACAGGTGTAAATGCCAACATCATCAATAAACCAGCCAACCCGTATCCAACCAGAAAGAGTGGAACCAGTACCATAGTAATTGTCGGTGCCGATGCGGAACCTGAAGCGCACGTCCTGTCCTGCCAGCGAGCTCAGGTCCAGGCGGCTGGAGATATAGCCGTTGCTACGGTTGATAAAGGCATTTCGTCCCCCCAGAGGATTACCAAAGCTGTTATTGATGGTACCCGTGTATCCGTTGTGGGTGAAGAGCGCCCCGGCATCGTTCCAGGCACCGCTGCCTATTCTGTACTCGACCACGCCGCCGTCGTAATTGGGTGAATCAAAATCGTACGAATGCATGAAGTGCAGGTAAGATATGCCAGCCGGCAGGGCAACGTTAGAGGTCATAGCAATGTAGTAGTCGCCGATACTCCAGTCGTCATAACCCCAGAAGTTGTATCGGCCGCTGGTGGCGTAGGCCGCTGGAAAGCCGTATGGATTGGCTTCGCCAGGGTAGTACCATTCGTTGTTGCCAGAAATTGCAGCGGAGGCCCAGTTTCCGCTACTTGGGTTCTCTAAGTCATCGTAGAACAGGTTACTCGGCGCGCCGCCGGCGCAGACGGGGGCCTCGGTTGCGGGGCAGGTTACCGGCTGCAGGTTCATCTCGGTGGCATCAACGGCATCCTTGACTGCCTGCTGTTCGGAGGTGCTATATGCCAAGTTGACGGCAGCCTGCTGTAGCGCGTCGTACAGGTCGGCGTAGTCGCTGCCCGAGGTGAGCAGGTTGGTCTGCACCTCGTAGAAAAGGTCCGCGGTCTTGGGGATGCCCATGCCGGTGACGACGTAGCCGTTGAAGGTGTCGCAGTCCGCCATCAGGTAGGCCGCCTTGCTGGCGACCCCGCCGTTGGTATGCACGCCGCCATTATCAGTCCACGCACAATGATAGTTGGGGCTCGTCATCCTATCCGGATCCCCGTAGGCTGGAGGGTTCTGCATATCTCTAATAGCACCACCAGGCAGATCCTCTCCACAAAGCCAGCGGTCAGACGGGGCTCCCGGGTTGTACGTAAGCTCTACAAACTCCCCCCATATGTCGGAGAAGCCTTCGTTGATGGCACCGGACTGCATGTAGTAGTACAGGTTCGATTCGTAGCTGGTTACGCCGTGCGTCAGCTCATGGGCGACGACGTCGCACGCTGAGGCATAACCCGTCCCGAATACCGCTTGGGATAAAGAGGAAGTCCAATAAGCAGTCGCCTCATCGCAGCCGCCGTCAGGGTCATAGTCAACCGTGATAACAATGGTCATGCCGGCGTTGTCTATGCTGTCCCTGCCATGTTCGCTTGAGTAGAAATCGTAGGTGTAGCCGCTGTATGTATATGCATCATCTACGTCCGCATCTCCTGTCGCCGCACCTCCCTCGCTGCGCTGCAGCCAGCCGGGAATGGTGCCGGTGCAGTCCATGCCATCATGCGCTGTGTAGACATCGCGGTCCTTTGCGGTATATATCTGGTTGAAGTGCAAGGCTACGAAGCCCAGGTGGGCATCTACCAGGACCAGTTCTTCAATCGGCACTCCCGCCGTCTTTCTAATTTCCATGCGCCAGACGAGGCTGGTAGTATCCTGATCCATGCCCAGTATCACCGGGTTGTAGACCCATAGCTCCGGCTCGCTTACTATGAGTGCATCGGGGTCTGCCCCGTATGCTCTGGCTACAACACCCAGCGCTGTGTCCTGTGCATCTGAGGCTGATACCGCCGGGGTAGTGTTAAGCGATATGCCGGGTATAACCTCGCCGTTGGCGGAAACGATTCCGTTGCTCTTCGAGCCTACCTGTACTATAAGCTCGCCCCCCATTACCGGTATGCCCTGGTAAATCTGCTGAAAACGCACGAAGGAGCGGCTGTCATCGGTTTCCTTGCTTCGCATCACCGTCAGTTCGCTATGCTGATCGGTCAGTCCGAAAAGCTGTCCGTAGGCGGTCAGGAAGCCACGTGCCGCCTGCTCGGGGCTGGCGCTTGGTCCCAGGGCAGC
>Ga0180432_10007793_pt1 | contig 13512 bp, 14 predicted proteins | sample SS_ome_10_FD_132414 | JGI IMG/M metagenome (GOLD analysis project Ga0180432, IMG submission 132414) | Hypersaline lake sediment archaeal communities from the Salton Sea, California, USA - SS_1_MS_2 metaG | ecosystem: Environmental > Aquatic > Non-marine Saline and Alkaline > Hypersaline >...
ACGTTCCAGCCGCTGGCGCGCCAGGCTTACCAGCAAGGTATGCGGAAAGCTTTCGCCAAGCCGCTTAACCCTCTCATCAGAGAGCACTTTATCCACGCTGGGAAGATTACGAAACTCAATCTCCATTTGCCCTATTTTACACAATATAGCTTTATTTTCAAAGTGCCTGCTTATCACAATCATTTATCAGTCTTATTCAGGCATATTTCCCCAGGCAAACCTGCCCCCTTCCACCAAGCTGGTAAGAGGAATATAATAATGCTAGTATAATATACTAAATCTGAGCCAGACCGAAGAACGGAAAGAAAATAATACAAAATATATGCGGAAGGCTCCGGGGCTAAACTGCGGATATAGCCCCCGCAGCCAGACAGTGATGCCGCCAGGCTTATAGTCAATACCCCTTCCCGCCTGACAGCATTGAGAGTACTATATGTCCGTCTGGCTTTGCAGTCAAAACTGCCAGACTGCGCAGAATGTATAAAATGAGGTATAATTAGACTATCGCATTTTTTAGATTAAAATGAAAAGCAGAATTTTCAGTAAAAGATAGCATCTATTGCTTATGCCATAAGTTCAGCCGCGGAGGGCAAAGATGAAGTTTGAAACAATATCCATACACGCCGGAGAAAGACCCGACGAGAGCACCGGCGCCGTCTCAGTGCCCATCTACCAGACGGCAACCTACGCCTGGAAGGATGTGGATACAAAAAGAAAAGGCTACTGGTATTCCCGTATGGGAAACCCTACCCGCAAGGTGCTGGAAGATACCGTAGCCAAGCTTGAGGGCGGTAAAGCCGGGTTTGCTTTCGCCACCGGCACGGCTGCGGCAACCACCATTATGCACCTGCTCAAGGCCGGTGACCATGTCATCTGCACCGATGACGTCTATGGCGGAACCTATCATCTCTTCCAGGATATAATGACTGATTTCGGGCTGGAATTTACCTTCATAAGAATGGACAGCCCTCAAAAGATTGAAGAAGCAATCAGGCCAAACACCAGGATGCTGTGGGTAGAAACACCCTCCAATCCGCTGCTCAACATCGTTGATATCGACATGGCATTCGGCATAGCCAAGAAACACGGCATCCTGACGGTAATAGACAACACCTTCGCCACGCCCTACTTTCTGAAACCAATTGAATATGGGGCCGACATCGTCTTCCACTCCACGACCAAATACCTCAACGGGCACAACGATGTCAGCGGCGGCGTAGTGGTCACCACCACCGACGAACTAACCGAGAGGCTTGATTATCTCACCAGCGGACTGGGCACCCCGGCGGCTCCTTTCGACTGCTGGCTGGTGCTGCGGGGAATCGCCACACTTGGCATCAGGATGGAACGACACCAGGAAAACGCTTTCGCCGTCGCCAATTTTCTGCATGAACACCCCGCTGTAAGAAAGGTTTTCTACCCTGGACTCCCCACCCACCCCGGGCATGAAACCGCTAAAAGGCAGATGAAGGGATTCGGCGGCATGGTGTCATTCGAGATAAATGGCGGCGCCGGGGAGGTAAATGACTTTTTAAAAAGAATAAGGATTTTCACCCTGGCAGTCTCGCTCGGCAGCGTTGTTTCGCTTACCGAGCATCCGGCAAGCATGAGCCATAAAGAAATGCCGGAAGAACACAGGCTGAAAGCAGGGATTACCAATGAGCTTGTCAGGCTGTCCGTTGGCCTGGAAAATAGCGATGATTTGACTGAAGACTTAGCACAGGCGCTGGCGCGCCCTTAAAGGAGGCAAAATTGGGTTATGCCACAGTATTACGCTGCCGAAAATGCGGGCGGGAAAACCCCATAGAGCCCACCAATATCTGTAAGTTCTGCCTCAGCCCGCTGGAAGTGAGCTATGACTACGAAGCCATAGCTAAAAACATAAGCCGGGAGAAACTGGACAGCGGTCCGGCAAGCATGTGGCGATACCGGGACCTGCTGCCGGTGGAAGGCGAGGTAATCGATATCGGCACCGGCTTTACACCGCTAACCAGGGCTGACAGATTAGGCAAGGAACTGGGGCTGGAAGAACTCTATATCAAGAATGACTGCCTCAATCCCAGCTACTCCTTCAAGGACAGAGTGGTCTCGGTAGCCATCACTAAAGCGCGGGAGTTTGGCTTCGATACCGTAGCCTGTGCTTCAACCGGCAACCTAGCCGCCAGCGTTGCCGCTCACGCTGCTAGGGCAAATTTGAAGTCCTACGTCTTCGTGCCGGCAAGTGTAGAGAAGACCAAGCTTGTGGGGACAGCAATCTACAACCCGGTGCTGGTCACCGTCGACGGAAGCTATGACGATGTCAACCGCCTCTGCCGGAAGGTACTGGAAAAATACAATTGGGGCTTTATAAACGTTAACCTCCGCCCCTATTACGCCGAGGGAAGCAAGACCCTGGGTTATGAAGTAGCCGAGCAACTCGGCTGGCGCGCCCCCGATTGCGTGGTAGCCCCGGCGGCATCCGGTCTGCTTTTCACAAGAATATGGAAGGGGCTGGATGAACTAGCCATGCTCGGACTGATCGGGCCGGTAAATACCCATATGTATGTTACCCAGGCTGCCGGCAGTTCACCCATAGTCAACGCCTTTAACGCCGGCACGCAACACGTGAATCCGGTGATACCCGATACCGTCGCCACCTCTATCGCAATCGGCAACCCGGCTGACGGCTACTATGCCCTACGTGTCGCCAGGCAGTCAGGCGGCGGCGCCTGTTCAGCCACCGATGAAGAACTCGTTGAAGGAATGAAGCTGCTGGCAAGAACCGAGGGGATATACTGTGAGGCAGCCGGAGGCGTCGTGATAGCCTGCCTGAAGAAGCTGGCGGCTGCCGGAGCGATTAAAAAGGATGAACTCACTGTAGCCTTTATCACCGGCTCTGGGCCAAAGACCTTTGAAGTCGTGGCTGATACGGTTAAACCGTTCCATGTAAAGCCGACACTGGAGTCATTTGAGGAGGCACTTGAAGCCAGTGTTTAAACCCTCACAACAGCACCCTATTTCGGAAAAATAAATGGAGGACGAGATGTTCAAGCGAAGCGTAATGTTTACCTTCCCTCAGGAACTGATTAAGGAGCCCATTATCTTCAACCTGAGCCAGCAGTTCAACGTTGTCACCAATATCCGCCGCGCCGATGTCTCCGAGAACAAGGGCTGGGTGGTGCTCGAACTGGAAGGAGACGAAAACGACATCGAGCAGGGTATTACCTGGATGACCAGCAAAGGGGTAAGGGTTGACCCCGTCAGCGGTGATATCGTCGAGGGGTAGAATGGCCAGAATATATCTTGATTATGCCGCCACCACACCGGTACACCCTAGGGTGGTAAAGGAGATGCTTCCATACTTTACAGATGTATTTGGCAATCCTTCCAGCGCTCACAACTACGGACAGGAAGCTAAAAAGGCTCTGGAGAAATCGAGGATCATGGTTGCTGAGCTTATCGGCGCCCTTCCTGAGGAAATCGTCTTCACCGGTAGCGGCACAGAGGCAGATAACCTCGCCATAAAGGGAGTCGCCTACGCCAGCGATGATAAAGGCAATCATATTATCACCACCACTATCGAGCACCATGCCGTGCTGGAAACTTGCCGGTTTTTGGAGAGCAAGGGACTGGCGGTAACCTGCGTCCCGGTAGATGAACATGGCATGGTAGACCCGGAAGATATCAGGAAGGCTATTACCCCCCGGACCGTGCTGATTTCGGTAATGCATGCCAATAATGAAATAGGTACCATACAACCGCTGGCAGAGATTGGCAGAATCGCCAGAGAAGCCGGAATATATTTTCATACCGACGCCGTGCAAACCGCCGGGCATATCCCGATAAACATAAGTGATCTTGGAGTAGACCTGCTCTCAATGTCGGCGCACAAACTTTATGGCCCGAAAGGAGTTGGGGCATTATACATCAGGAAAGACACTAGGCTCCTACCCACCATGCACGGCGGGGGGCAAGAAAATCATCTCCGCGCCAGCACCCATAATGTCGCTGGTATCGTAGGCTTTGGCCATGCCGCAACACTCGCCAGGAAAGAGATAGGCAAAGAGATAGAGGGGCTGACATATCTGCGCGACAAGCTCATTAACAAACTGCTGGAAAAGATTGACAACATCCAGCTAAACGGTCACCCGCAAAACCGGTTGCCAAACAACATCAGCGTAAGTATTGATTCTGCCGACGGACAGTCCGTGCTACAGAGTCTGGACCACGAAGGTATTTGCGCCGGTGCAGGCTCAGCCTGTGATTCACCAGACAGAGAACCGTCATACGTTTTGCTGGCACTTGGGCTACCGCCGGAACAGGCTCACAACTCGCTAAGATTCACCCTGGGCAAGTGGACTACCGAAACGGAGATAGAGCGGGTACTTAACGTATTGCCTCGAATTGTAGCTAAAACCCGGGCTGCGTCGCCTGGTTGGAAAAATCATGGATAGCAAGAATAGAAAGACTAGATGGAGTTAGAAATGCCAATATTTAGCCCAGTGGGTGAAAAGCAAATTACCCGTGCCATAGTCACCGAGTTTGCCGAGCAATTCAATGAATACGTAGAAAGTGACTGTATCGTTGTGGGCGGCGGCCCCAGCGGACTGATGGCAGCACGTAATATCGCCAGAGCCGGCAAGAAGGTGCTTATCGTGGAGCGCAATAACTACCTCGGAGGCGGGTTCTGGAGCGGCGGCTACCTTATGAACAAGATAACCGTCAGGCATCCCGGCGAGAAAATCCTTGACGAGCTTGGCATCCCTTATAAAACAGTCGGCGAAGGGCTGGTTGTCGCTGATGCGCCCCATGCCTGCTCCAGGCTTATTGCTGCCGCCTGTGATGCCGGCGCCAAAGTTGCTAACATGACCAGCTTCGAAGACCTGGTCTTAAAAGAAGACGGGCGGGTCCGAGGGGTTGTCATCAACTGGGCATCAATCTACCACTTGCCGAAGGAGATAGCCTGCCTCGACCCGCTGGCAATCGAATCACCCGTTGTGATTGATTCTACGGGGCACGAGGCTCTCGTCGTGAAAAAACTGGAGGAAAGAGGCTTAATCCAAACCAAAGGCGAAGGCGCCATGTGGGTAGAACAGTCAGAAGACCTAGTCGTCGAGAATACCAGCGAGGTTCATCCCGGCTTAATCGTCACTGGCATGTCGGTGGCAGCCACCTACGGGTTACCACGTATGGGCCCGACCTTCGGTTCCATGCTTTTATCAGGTGAAGCGGCGGCAAAAATAGTCCTGAGTAAATGATGCCCCGGGGGAGACGGGGGAATGAGCGAGATAGTTCAATTCTTCATCGTCTTCAAAGATTACCTGCTTGAACTATTACCCTTTTTGGTAGCAGGCTTCCTTCTGAGCGGCTTGATAAACGAATTTGTCCCCGGCGGCTGGGTGGAACGCCACCTCGGCGGAAAGGGGATAAAACCGCTCCTCTACTCGACCCTCGTCGGGACTGCCCTCCCCATCTGCTGCCTGGGTTCCCTGCCGGTGGCGGTAAGCCTCCACCAGAAAGGGGCACGGCTGGGGCCGGTGCTGGCGTTTCTCGTTGCCACGCCGGCTACCTCTATATCAGCCCTGCTGGTCGCCTACGGCTTGCTTGGCATCAAGTTTGCCGTATATATATTCTTCGCCGCGATAGTAATGGGCTTAATCGCCGGTCTCATCGGTAATATCATCCGGGTAAAGCCCAAAGCCTTCTTTTCTCCGGGCGGGCTGGCTACAGACCCGGTCTGTGGGATGCAGGTAGAAACGGACAAGGCGCCTAAAACAGAATATAAGGGTGATACTTATTATTTCTGCTGCACCCACTGCCAGCAGGCATTTGAAAAAAGCCCGGCAGAATTTCCCGGAACCGCTCACCAAAGCATTGCCCATCGACTGAAGCATGTCTTCAGATACGCCTTCGTGGACATGGTCAAGGAAATCGGGCCGGAGATACTTATCGGCCTGGCGCTGGCGGCACTGGTAGTAGCCATCACGCCGGTAGGCAGATTCGTCGGAGAACATTTCGACGGCGGCTACGGGTACCTGTTCAGCATCATCTTCGGGCTCATGATGTATATCTGCTCTACCGCCAGTGTCCCCCTGGTGCATGCCTTCATATCACAGGGGATGAACATCGGCGCCGGCATGACACTGTTGCTGGCAGGGCCGGTTACCAGCTGGGGAACCATGCTGGTTTTAAGGAAAGAATTCGGCGGCAGGACTCTGCTTTATTACCTGACAGTCATCGTCCTGACTGCCCTGTCACTGGGTTATATCTTTTCATTATTGTAGAATTACTACATAGACTAACAATTACAGGGGAGATGTATTGAAAGTAGCAGTTGCCATGAGCGGCGGCGTGGACTCGACCGTTGCCGCCGCTATGCTCAAGAAAGAAGGGTATCAGGTAATCGGCATTACCATGCAAATCTGCCCCCTGATGAGCCGGGCTTCCGATAAAGCCGATGACAGCACTATTGATACAGAAAAAGATGCCGAAGAGGCAGCCTCCCGTCTCGGCATTCCTCACTACGTTATGGATTTAAGAGATGTCTTTGCCCGAAAAGTCATCGCCAACTTTTGCGAGGAGTACCGCCAGGGAAGAACACCCAACCCCTGCATAAGATGCAACCGCTATATCAAGTTTGACGCCCTGCTGGAAAAGGCAAAGGGGCTGGGGGCTGATTTTATAGCCACTGGGCATTACGCCAGGATAGAAAAGGACAGCTCCGGAAATAAGTATCTCCTCAAGAAAGGGGCAGACAAGCAGAAAGACCAGTCTTATATGCTCTACGCCCTGACCGGAGAGCAATTGAAGCATACCCTCCTGCCCGTAGGCAACCTCACCAAGGAACATGTGAGGCAAATAGCCGAAGAAATCCGCCTGCCGGCAGTAGACAGGCCGGAGAGCCAAGATATCTGCTTTATCCCAGATAACGATTATGCCGGTTTCTTTGAAAACTACCTTCCCGGGGCAGCCAAACCCGGCCCTATACTGGATGAGGCAGGAAACGTGCTGGGCAACCACCGGGGAATCATCTTTTATACGATAGGGCAGCGGCGGGGTTTAAACATAGCCGCCGCAGAGCCGTTATATGTAATTGCCATCAAGCCGGAGGAAAATGCCATAATAGCAGGTACCAGAGAGAAGGCTTTCAGCGATGAGCTGATTGCTTCCGGGTTAAACTGGATAGGCATCACCGGGTTAACACAGCCCATCACCGTCAAAGCTAAGATAAGGTATCACCACCATGCTGCCGAAGCTATCATCACTCCCGCGGGCGGCAACAAAGTACACGTCAGATTCACAAACCCGCAGATGGCAATCACCCCAGGGCAGGCGGTTGTTTTCTATAATGGCGATACCGTAGTCGGCGGTGGTACAATAGAATCATCGAAAAATACTGGAGACATAGCCGAGAATGGAGGAAAAGCGTGATGACCACCCCCACTAATCTACCCCTTGTGGAGAGAATTTTAAGGCTGAAGCAGGAAAGAAACGCCGTTATCCTTGCCCACAACTACCAGCTGGGCGAGGTGCAGGATATAGCCGATTTCGCCGGTGATTCGCTGGAGCTGAGCCAGAAAGCCTCCAGCGCCGCCGCCGAGGTGATTGTCTTTTGCGGGGTTCATTTCATGGCGGAAACAGCCTCTATCCTCTGCCCGAAAAAGACCGTCCTGCTGCCGGAAGCACATTCGGGCTGCCCTATGGCTGATATGCTCACGGCGGAACAACTGAAGCAGAAAAAGAAGGAGCTTCCCAAAGCTGCCGTGGTCTGTTATGTTAACTCAACCGCCGAAGTCAAGGCGGAATCAGACATCTGCTGCACCTCGGCCAATGCGGTCAGGGTTGTGCAAAGTCTGGATAACGATGAGATATTGTTCGTGCCCGACCAGTACCTCGGTCACTATGTTTCCACCAAAACCGACAAAAAGATAACCCTCTGGCCCGGCTACTGCCCCACCCACGCCAGGATACAGCCGCAGGATATTATCCAACTGAAGCAGGAATATGCCGAAGCCAGAGTGATGGTGCACCCGGAGTGCCGCCCCGAGGTAATCGCCCTTGCCAACGAAGTCCTGAGCACCGGAGGGATGATTCGCTACGCTAAAAGAGAGGACGTCAGGGAGATGATAGTCGGGACAGAGATAGGCATAATCCACCGCCTTAAAAAGGAGAATCCGCAAAAGAAATTCATCCCGGTCTCCGAGCAGGCGGTTTGCCCCGATATGAAACTTATCCGGCTGGAGAAGGTCCTGCGGGCACTGGAGGATATGAAGCCAGAGGTAAAAGTGCCGGAGGCAACCCGCGTCAGAGCAAAAGCAGCCGTCGATAGAATGCTTGCCGTCACTTAAACGAAATCAGCAAACAGCCAGGTTATGGAAGAAGCTAAGTACATAGTCATTTTTATTACCACTGCCAATGCCGAAGAAGCCGAGCAAATATCCGGAATGCTGGTAGAAAAGAGGAAGGCCGCCTGCGTCAATATCATACCGGAGATAAAATCTCACTTCCGGTGGGAAGGCAAGCTGGAAGCAGAGGAGGAAGCCCTCTTGATTGTCAAAACGAGGGCATCACTGCTTCCCGAAATCATAAACCTGGTCAAGCAGGCACACAGCTACTCTGTCCCTGAGATAATCGCCTTGCCCATTGTCGGCGGCAATCAGGACTACCTGGACTGGATAGACGAAAGCTTATCATAAATTTCCATCCGGCTGAAAAAGAACCGGAGAAGGGGAACCGCCAATGTTTAAAACACGCCTTACCGAGCTGCTGGGTATAAAATATCCCATAATCCAGGGGGCGATGCTGTGGCTGTCACGGGCAGAGCTGGCATCGGCGGTCTCCAACGCCGGCGGGCTGGGCATCATCGACGCCATGAGCTTTCGCAAACCCGAAGACTTCCGGCAAGAGCTGCAAAAAATGAAGAGCCTGACCGACAAGCCCTTCGCCGTGAATATTACCCTTCTGCCGACTAAAGTCCCGATTAACTGGGGAGACCATATCAACATCGCTATCGAGGAGGGGGTTAAAATCTTCGAGACATCGGGGCGAAGCCCGAGGCAATTCATGGAGCTGTTCAGGTACGCCGGAGCCAGGGTGATGCACAAGGTAGCCAGAACCAGAGACGCCAGAACCGCCGAGCGGGTAGGCGTTGATGCAGTTACCATCGTCGGCTTCGAGGCAGGCGGGCATCCCGGCATGGAGGATGTCGCCTCGCTGGTACGCATACCCACCTGCGTGGACTCGGTAAAGATACCGGTTATTGCCGGCGGCGGCATCGCCGATGGCAGAGGGCTGTTGGCTGCCCTGGCTCTCGGCGCCGAGGGTGTACTCATGGGAACCCGTTTCATGGCGAGCCGGGAATGCGGCGTGCATCCCCTCATAAAAGAGCTGTTTCTGCAAACGGGTGAAACGGATACCATTATGATACAGCGCTCAATCAGAATGGCGCTGAGAGTGATAAAAAATGAATTCGCCGAAAAGGTGCTGGCGATGGAGGCGGAAGGCACCACACTGGAAGAACTCTACCCCCTGATAACCGGCACCAGAACCAAAGACAGCTATACCAGCGGCAATACCGAAGACGCCGTCTTCAGCTGCGGGCAGTCAGTAGGCCTGGTACGCGATATACCTAGCGTCGGGGAAATCATAGAAGGCATTATCAGCGAAGCAAAGCAGGTAATGCAGCGGCTGCGGGAAATGGGTATCCAAAGCTGAGCCAGCCGCCGGAAGATGCCGGTAATTCTGGCTTAAGGCACCGGCTGCTATGAGCCTGATTATCCAGAAGCAGTTAGTCTTTCTCTTTCTCTTTCTCTTTCTTAACTCCCCAGTACCTGCCGAGTATGCTGCTGCCTACCCAGCAAACAATGGCAATGATAAGACCGACAAAGAAATCATACGCGGAGGTGAATATCCCTAACAGAAGAACTACAAGACCTACCAGACTCAGGATACTAACATAGGCTCTTTTCGCTTCATTCGACATGCAAATTCTACCTCCCCCTTAATTATTTGGCTGGCAAACCCCGGCCTTGACCTTCCCCGGCTCCAGTTTGAGATTTAATTTTTGCAGATACTATACATTGTCTCTAATACTAAGGCAAGGGTTTTACAACTTTGTTTTTGCCGTTATTAATCTAACCCACTCAGTCTTTATTCCTTCTTGCCTCCAGCCACTTTTGCTTCTGTTCGAAACGCGTTGCTTCATTTGTAGACTGGTAACGGGAAGGAAAATCCTTTCGAAAGGTATTAAAAGTGCCGTCTAAAATTGCGCTCCTGATGTCGTCTATGAGGCTTTTCATAAAATGCAGGTTATGAATCGTCGCCAGCCGGTACGCCAGCAGCTCTCCGCTCTTAAACAGATGGCTCAGATAAGCCGCCGAAAAATTACGGCAGGTATAGCAGCCGCAATCCCGGTCAACAGGTCCGTCCATACGGCTGAAGCTGGCATTCCTAATATTCTGACGGCCGTCCCGGGTAAATAAAGCCCCGTTGCGGGCTACGCGAGTCGGCAGGACACAGTCAAACATATCAATACCTCTAGCCACACCCTCTACGATATCCTCCGGTGAGCCTACCCCCATCAGGTACCGCGGCTTATCCGGCGGCAACAAGGCTGCCGTCTCCCCGACTATGTCCAGTGTTACATCTTTAGGCTCCCCCAGGCTCAACCCGCCGATAGCATAGCCGGCAAAGCCCAGCGATGTAAGCTGCGCCACCGATTGGCGACGCAGCTCCAGCGAAAGTCCTCCCTGCACAATAGCATACAGGGCCTGGTCTTTTCGTTTATGGGCCTCAAGGCATCTTTCCGCCCACTGGTGCGTTCTTGCCATAGCCTGCCGCACCTTTGCCAGCGGGGCGTCATGAGGTGGGCACTCGTCAAGCGCCATGATAATATCAGCACCCAGCGACTCCTGATACCCGACCGCCAGTTCGGGAGTCATGAAATGCTCGCTGCCATCAATATGAGAACGAAAGGTTACGCCTTCGTCATTGATGCGGCAGAGCGGCGCCAGGCTGAATATCTGGAAACCGCCGCTGTCCGTCAGAATAGAGCCATCCCAGCCCATAAACTTATGTAAACCACCCATAGTCTCCACTACCTCAGTGCCCGGCCTGAGGTAAAGATGATAAGCATTCGCCAGTACCATTTTAAACCCGATATCCCTGACCTCGTCGGGGGTCATGGTTTTAACCGAGCCCTGGCTGCCCACCGGACAGAATACCGGCGTCGGCACGATACCATGCGGCGTTATCAACTCACCGGCACGGGCGCCGCTATCCTGGCTGGTTTTTACGAGGCGGAAACCATGCAGATTATCTATTTGATGCTGCCTCCCTCTGTAAATTGCCGCATAAACCGGCCTCAATCATTTTAATCCATATACCATAGATTTGTCTTGCCCGCGGGGATAGTATTAATATGAAAGTATGCAGCAGAGATTGAGGCAGCTTCTTTCCCAGAGACAAAAGCAAAAAATTGCAGACCCCGGTCGAATACCATCGGCGGTGCTGGTGCCCCTTTATCTTAAAAATGGGGAATACAACATACTCTTTATCAAGCGTACGGAAAGTGTCAGGACACATAAGGGGCAGATAGCCTTCCCCGGAGGCGGTTACGAAGCGGCAGACAGGACACTGCTTAAAACCGCCCTGAGGGAGTGCGCTGAGGAAATAGGCCTGGCGGCTGATAAGGTTGAAGTGCTGGGAGAACTGGACGACGAGCCCAGCCTGACCTCAAACTACGTAATCTCCCCGTTTGTCGGCATCATTCCCTGGCCATATCCCTTCATGGCAGACGGCACAGAGACCGAGGAAATTATCGAAATCCCAATCAAGGCGCTCTTAAGCGTGAAGGAAAACAATAAAGAGCTTTCAAACGGCGATACAGCCGACTCTTACTCTTTCAACTATGAAGGAAGAATAATCTGGGGAGCTACTGCCCGGATACTGAGCAAATTCCTGGAAATCTGGGCGCAGGCAAGCGAAGACAAATAACAACCAGCATACCTGATAGAACAGCCTCTCCTGACGGCTTATTCCGCGCCTTCCTTTCTGGCTTTCTTTTTACCTCCAATGCAATCCACCTTTGCCTTCAACTTAACTAATTTACGCCATAGCTAATAAAAATTTATTAATTATTCTTTTATTAATTTATAAAATTTTCTTAGATTATAGTATTGACATTGTTTACAGAAATAAATATAATAAAATTATTGGGTGGGCAAGAAGATGGCAAAGAAAGATTATTACGAAATACTGGGTATTAAGAGGGATGCCAGCGAAAAGGAAATAAAGCAGGCTTACCGCCGTCTGGCGCGCAAATATCACCCCGACGTCAACCCGGCGGATAAATCCACTGAAGGAAAGTTCAAAGAGATAAATGAGGCTTACGAAGTCCTTTCGGACAAAGAAAGCCGCAAAAAATACGACAAATACGGCGATAAGTGGCAGTACGCCGACCAGTTTGAACAGGCAAGATACCAGCAGGCACCCTCATGGGGATTCGGCGGGAGCAGCGGGCAAACAAGCTACGAATTCAGCGAGGGTGACCTCGGCAGCATATTTGACGAGCTTTTCAGGGGCAAGCACAGCCGCACCTATACCCGCCGGACTCAACCAAGACGTGGCCGGGACATAGAGACACCGGTTGAGGTAACCCTGGAAGAAGCCTATAACGGGACCAAGCGGACTATCAGCCTCCAGACTGAAGAACCCTGCTCTGCCTGCGGTGGCACCGGCACCATTCAGAACGTGCCCTGCGCAACCTGCCGGGGTTCGGGAACAACAACCCGCATCAAGCGCATTGAGGTAACAATCCCGGTTGGCGTGGATAACGGCTCACGGGTGCGCATTGCCGGCAAGGGGCAGCCCGGTTACGGCGGGGCTAACGGTGACCTTTATCTGATAATTTCCGTCAAGCCGCACCAGGCTATTGAGCGCCGCGGCAATGACCTGTACATGGATGTAGAGGTCCCGCTAACGGTAGCCATGCTGGGCGGTGAAGTGCAAGTACCCACCCTCAAGGGCAAGCTGGCACTGAAAATCCCGCCGGAGACACAGAACAGCCGTGTTTTTCGCCTGAAAGGGCAAGGCATGCCCAAACTCGGCGATTCCAAAAGAGGCGATATGATGGCAAAAGCCAGAGTAATATTGCCGGAGAAACTTAATATGCAGGAAAAGGAACTGTTCCAGAAACTGAGCGAGCTTAGGCCAGTTTAACATAGAAGTGAGGTGCCTATGAATAAAGATGACAGCGAACCGCGCTATGTGATAAGCATCGCCGCCAGGATGCTCGGTATTCAAACATACACCTTGCGTTATTACGAGAAGATTGGCATAATATATCCATATCGGTCACGGGGAAATATCCGGCTATACTCTGAGAGAGATATAGAACTGCTCCGTCGCGCGAGGACATTAATGGATGACATGGGGGTAAACTTGGCTGGTGTGGAGGTTATCCTGCGCATGATGCAGCGGGTAAGCGAACTGCAAAAAGAACTGGAGGAGACTCAGCAAGAGCTGGAGAAACTG
>Ga0180432_10007794_pt1 | contig 13512 bp, 11 predicted proteins | sample SS_ome_10_FD_132414 | JGI IMG/M metagenome (GOLD analysis project Ga0180432, IMG submission 132414) | Hypersaline lake sediment archaeal communities from the Salton Sea, California, USA - SS_1_MS_2 metaG | ecosystem: Environmental > Aquatic > Non-marine Saline and Alkaline > Hypersaline >...
CGCCGCGTTGACGAAATCCTCTATCGTGCAGTCCGCCTTGTACTGGCCCACTCCCACGCTCACCGATACCGCAATCTCACCATCGGTCAGCTCCACGGGACGCCGTCGCACCATCTCCGAAAGCCGACGTGCCACCACCAATGCCTCCTCCAGCTGCGTGTTCGGCAAGATAATCGCGAACTCATCCCCGCCGTAACGCGCTGAGACATCGATGTCACGCGTACAGGCCGTGATCTCTTTAGCTACATGCATTACCACCGCGTCGCCCGCCCGGTGGCCGTGCCGGCTGTTGGCTTCCTTGAGATTGTCCAGGTCAATCATCACCAGCGACAACGCCCCTCCGTAACGCCGGCAACGCTGCACCTCTTTATCCAGTCGATCATAGAAAGCACGATAATTCAGCAGGCCTGTCATGCTATCGGTTCGGGCCTGCTGGCGTACCTCTTCATAGAGCTGAATGTTCGACATCGCCGAGCCGATAATCTCGCAGAGCAGCTCAATCGGGGGCTGGTCAGCGGCCGCATCGAAAGACGCCCCGTCAGTTTTGTCCGCTAAGTTCAATACCCCCAAGGCCTTATCGCCACTCAACAGCGGGGCGATGATACAACTGTTCGAGTTGTATCGGTTGGCATAGGCCCGCTGAATAGACAGGTCGCCGCCCGTCTCAACCACGTTGAAGTCGCGAATCAGCAGCAGCTTACGTTGGGCCAACGCCAAGGCCATCGGTGAATGGGCGTGCTCGCTGGCCAGCACCACCCGCTCAATCGGATAGGGGTGGTTGTGTCGCAACAAGTGAAACACCTGCTGCTCCTCGTCAAAACGGTATAGCGAGGCGTACCGGGCCGAAATCAGCTCCGGTATCTTCTCGACACACACCGAGGCGATCTTGTCCAGGTTGAGACAGTTGATCTGGCGAGACAGAAAGCTTATCTGGCTGATCTTGTCCAGGACACTGTTCTGCACGTTGAGATCTAAGTCAATTTGCAGCAACTGTTTACGCAGCTGACTCATCTGTTGTCGCAGGTGGCTGTTGGGCTGGCCCGCCGAGGCCTTGAGCGAACGCAACTGCTGTAAGTATAGCTCGAGACGTTTGTGAAGGGCCTCCTCCGCGATGGGGGTCACCAGGTAGTCGCCCACCTCGCCACGGACCACCGCCGGCAAGGCCTTCCAGTCAGTCGGGGCCTCCTGGAGCACGGCCACCGACATGTCGGCCTCGCCAAACCCCTCCAAGAGGGCCGATTCCTGTGGGCCAATAGCCCGTTTATCCAACGAGGCCTCCTTGGCCTCCACATCGATCAACAGCAGGCAGGAGGCCGACGCCTTGGGCGAAGCCCCGTCTTTAACACCTTTGCCTGCGGGTTTCTTACCTTCGAGGAGCCCCCGATAAGGAATCGACTGGCCAGAGGCCCAGCGACGCAACTGCTGGTCCAGCTGTTCATTGGTGCCGGTGTACCTGATGTGCGGCGTGCTCATGTTGTGGTTGCTTGACTTCAACACGCTATATGTTGTTTCTTCGCGGGTTCGACTTAGTAAGAGATTGTCACGCTTGTTGCCTTTATCGGCTAATGCTTGCGGCACTATTGGTGAAAAATGGCAAAAAAACGGTGGAAAACGAGTTTGACACAGCGGGCGGCAAAAGGTATTTTGCAAAGTGTAAAATACATTATCGGCCTTTAAGGGGCTCTTGGCAAACGGGCCCATCCATGACTCGCTAGGCTTCTGCCCGAGCCCCCGGCCAAGAAAGTGGCCGTGTGTGCCTGTCGCTATTTGAGCCTGCGAGTCGTCCGTCGTGGCCGCGTTCGCCGGATTTGTGAGATTTCTCGAAAGGCTTGTGAAGTAATGAGTGGGATAGCCGAGCGGTTGAAAGCCAATCCCCCCCGCAAGGGGTACCGAGTGGGCGAGATCGCCCGTTTCAGCGGGCTTTCCCGGCAGACGGTGCATAACTACACCATTATGGGCCTTATACGCGAGCAGGAGTGGACCGAGGGTGGTCACCGCTTGTATGACGAGTCGGTCTTTGCGCAATTGGCGTTGATAGATGAGCTCAAGAGCACCCGGACGTTGCGTGAGGTGCAAGCGGAATTGTCTCGCCAGGAACAAGCAGTCGCCGGCGAATCGCCGGCCTTTCAGGGTCCGGCCAGGTCGCAATCGCGTGAAGGTCCGGCCCAAGCGTTAGCTCGCGACGTCGAGCCGGTTCGTTAGGCCCTTCGCCAGGCCTTTCGGGTTTGACCGTCTAATAGAGTACCTTAGACCCTCAGTTGCACGGCAGGAAGCCGCATCGGGAATCATGGACGATTCGCAACACACAAAAACGACCCTCCGCCAGGCATTGTCTGGTCAATGGCAGATCCCATTGTTCCTGCTCTCGAGTGCCGCCTTTGCAGCGCTGCTGCTGTACTTGCGGCCCTCGACGGAGCCGGAGACGTTTGAGCAGCGTTTGGGTAATGTGCGGGCTCTTGCCCAGAGCAATCGTTACGCCGAGTTCTACGTCGAGGCCGAAACGTTGAGGCAGCGTCTGGACCAGCCGGTCGAGCTGGCGCGGCTGCACGCCTTGGCGGCGCAGACGCGAGCCAAGCAGCTGCGGCAGAAGAACCAGTTGGCGACCTCCGTGTCCTATCTCAGCGACGAAGCCAACTATAGGTCTATCATCAAGGATTATTGCGAGGCCTTGGCGGGGGGCGAGCCTGCGGCGGGTACGGTTGAGCACATTGAAGCATTTAACGATCTGGCCCTGGCGTACTGGTGTCTGAACGAGAGCGACAAGGCGCTGGTGGCGGCGGAGAAGACGATTGCCTTGTGCGATTCCTTTGAGGGTGTCTACTATCGCATGGTGGTGGAGATGCTTTTCGGTGCGCGTCCCAAGGCCTACCTTACGCGGAGCATGGAGCTGCTGGAAACGGCGTTGTCGGCACCGGAGGCCAGCGACGACGATCGGGCCTGGGCCTTTGTGCGTAAGGCGGAGGTGCTTATCGCTCAGGGCAGCGAGGAGGAGGCGTTGACATGGCTCGAGTCGCCCAGCGCGGCGGTGGAGCAGTCGGCGTATATGGAGGAGGTGACCTATCTTCGGGGGGCGGCGTTGCGTCACGCGGGTCGGCTCGACGAGGCCGAGCAAGTCCTTCGCCCGCTTCTGGCCGCCATGAGCAGCCGGGGGGACTTGTACGCGCAGACGGCGTTGGAACTGGGCAAGATTAATTACCAGCAGTACCGTGACCAGCAGGCCAAGCGTTTTTACGAGTTGGTGGAGACGTCGCAATCGGAGAACGACTGGGAGACGGCGTCGTTTGTGGGGTTGGCGGAGTGTGCGGCGTTGCAGCAGCGGTATGTGGCGTCGTTGTCGTATTACACGCGGGCGGTGGAGCGTCTGGAGAAGCGGCCGAACAACCGGGCGGTGGGCCAGAAGCAGCTTCAGCAGAGCCTGGCGTTGCAGGGCCAGAAGCTGGGTTTGTTCAAGCAATATGAGCAGGCCTTGCCATTTCTGGAGTTGGAGCAGCGGGTAGCGCCGCGAACTGATCGCGAGGCGGCCTATCGCTACGCGAAGATGCTGGGCAACCGGGCAGAGCAACTGCGGGAGGCGTTAGCGTCGACGGAGTCATCGTTGGCGTCGGTGGAGCCTTCGGAGCAGGAGCAGTCCTGGGTGGAGCAGCAGCGTCAGACGATGGGCGTCTGCTACGAGTCGGCGGCGAAGCAGTTGCTGCGGGTAGCGAAGCTGGCCGGCGGTGACGACGGGCTTTACGGTGATTGTCTGTGGCAGGCGGCGGATTGTTACGACCGGGCGGGCAATACGGCGGCAGCGATCGAGACGTGGGGGCGTTTTGTGCAGGAGCGTGAGGGCGCGCCGCGTTGGCCACGTGCGGCGTTTCAGTTGGCCCAGACGTATCAGGCGACGGGCCAGTTCCGGGAGGCGATTGCCTACTACGAGGCGGTGTGTGGCAAGTATCCCAAGTCGCTGGCGGCGGCGGACGCGATGGTGCCTTTGGCGCAATGTTGTCTGGCGTTGGAGCCACCGGACCGGGAGAAGGCGTCGTTGATTTTGCAGACGGTGTTGCAGGATCCGGCCTTGACGCCTCGGGCGCCGCGTTTTCGTGACGCGATGTTCGAGCTGGGTCAGTTGTATTATGACGGTCAGACGTACGCCCAGGCCATCAACACGCTGACGGAGGCGATTGACCGTTACCCTCAGGACGAGCAACTGGGCAAGTACATGTACGTGGTGGGTGATTCGTACCGGCGTAGCGGTTTGGCGTTGGACAGGACGTTGGCGGAGCTGGCGTCGGACCCGACGGCGATGATTGCACGGCAGCGGTTATCGACGGAGCGTGCGGGTCATCTGGAGAGTGCGTACGGGTACTTCGACAAGGCGGTGGAGTTTTACGAGGCGATTCCGGCGGGGCGGCGTAGTGAAGTGGACCAGATGTATCTTCGACATTGTTGGCTTTACCGGGCGGACTGTCTTTTTGACGTGGGTCGGTACGGGGAGGCGGCGGATTTGTACGAGGCGGCGGCCTTGCGTTACGAGCAGACGCCGACGGCGTTGGCGGCCTTGGCGCAGATTGTGAATTGCCAGGTAAAGCTGGGTCAGTTTGACGAGGCGCGTTCGGCGAATCAGCGGGCGATCTGGCAGTTGGCGAAGATGCCGGAGGGTGTATTTGAGGCGCAGTCGAGCCGGTTGGACAGGCAGGCTTGGCTGGCGTGGTTTGAATGGACGAAAGCATCGAACCTTTGGTAGCAGAAGGGAGCGACGATGGGGTCAGGCCAGGCACAAGAGATAGGTGTTCGATTGATCGACCTGCTGACGCAGCAACGGTTGGTGTGTCGGCAGTTGCGTGAGTTGGCGCAGAAGCAGTCGGACCTGGTGGACGGCAAGAATCCGGAGATGCTTTTGCGGGTGCTGGCGGGTCGTCAGCGGATCATTGACCGGCTGGCGGTGATAGACAAGGAGCTCAAGCCTATGCGTCAGGCGTGGGAGGCGGTGTCGGAGGGGTTGCCGGTGGCGCAGCGTGATCAGGCGCAAGAGCTGGTTGCGGAGGTGCAGGGTATTTTAGGCGATATTATTGCCCGTGATGAGAAGGATTCGCAGACGTTGCGTAGCCAGCAGCAGCAGGTAAGCAGCGACATTCGCGGCACCTCGGTGGGCAAACGCATGACGCAGGCGTATGGCAAGAGCGTCGGTAGTGGGGGCAGCCGGTATTTTGATACGGTTAATGAGTGAAAGAAAGGTTCGTGGTTGAAGGTTCATGGTTAATGGTTAAAGGTTAAAGGTTGAAGGTTGAAGGTTGAAGGTTGAAGGTTAGAGGTTGAAGGTTGAAGGAGGTTTTATGGCGGGCTTTCAGCGTTTTGAGGAAATTGAGGCTTGGCAAATGGCGAGGGAGCTGACGCGCATGGTGTATGCTCAGTCAGGCAAGGGAGAGTTCAAGTCCGATTTTGCCTTGCGGGACCAGATTCGCAAGGCGGCGGTTTCCATCATGAGCAATATTGCTGAAGGCTTCGAACGCGTCAGCCCTAGAGAGTTTGCCTACCATGTGGGTGTTGCCAAGGGGTCGGCAGGTGAAGTGAGAGCGCAGTTGTACGTGGCGCTGGACCAAGGTTACGTTAATGATGAGATGTTCGCCCGAATGCAAGACCGCGCGGGACGTACGGGAAAGATGCTGCACAGACTGGGAGAATACCTGGCTCGGCAAGGATCGAAGAAGGTTAAAGGTTGAAGGTTGAAGGTTGAAGGTTGGAGGTTGAAGGTTGGAGAGTCTGAGGGAAAGGCACAAGGGATCAGGCATAAGGGATCAGGGTAGGTGTCGCCTGCGGCGACGGGTTGTTTGAGCGTGGGAAAGATGCCCGCGACACAGCAAGTAGTTGAAGGTCTTGGATGAGTGAGTTGGACGTACAAGCATTAGAGGCGGGGCTGGGTGAGCTGCTGGAGGCTGCTGGGGGGCTCAGTTCGTCGAGCGGGGCTGGTGAGCCGGCGGCTGCTGGTACAGGCGGCGGGGGCAGGGCGGCGGAGGCGGCGTTGGAGCAGTTTGGGTCGATGTTCGCGGCGTACAACGAGACGACCAATCGGATGCGTCAGTCGCATCAGGCGTTGCAGGGTGAGGTGGCGCGGCTGCGGGAGGAACTGACGCGTAAGAACGAGCAGTTGGAGCGGAAGAATCGCCTGGCGGCGTTGGGGCAGATGGCGGCGGGGATGGCGCACGAGATACGCAATCCGCTGGGCGGGGTGCAGTTGTACGCGTCGTTGTTGAAGCGAGACCTGGCGGGTCAGCAAGAGCCTTTGAAGTGGGTGGGCAAGATCAGCAAGGCGGTGCACACGCTGGACTCGATCGTGAGCGATATTCTGGCGTTCACGCAGGAGCAGACGTGCCAGAAGGCGGATGTGGCGGTGATGGGGCTGATCCATGAGGTGCTGGATTATCTTCAGGGGCAGGTGGCGGCGCGGGAGGCGCGGGTGGAGGTATCGTCTTCGTCGGAGGCGTTGACGGTGCAGGCGGATGTGAACATGCTGCGGCGGGTGCTGTTCAACCTGTTGCGTAACGCGTTGGACGCGATCGAAGTGGGCGGCGTGGTGGCGGTGCGGGTGGAGGCGGACAAGCCGGGCAAGGACGCTTCGGCAGAGTCAGGCGAGGCGGGGGTGTTGATATCGGTGAGCGATACGGGGCCGGGGATCGCGGCGGAGGTGAAGGGGCAGATATTCAATCCGTTTTTCACGACGAAGGATACGGGCACGGGGTTGGGTCTAACGATTGTGCATCAGTTGGTGGAATGTCACGGGGGGCGTATTGAGGTGGAGAACAAGGAGCAGAGTGGCGCGACGTTCAGCGTGTACTTGCCTTGACGTAGTAAGAGGGACGAGCCGATGGCACGGATACTGGTAGTGGACGACATGGAAGTGATGCGGGACTCGCTGGAGGCGACGCTCTCGCGTGGTGGGCATGTGGTGCAAGTGCGTGATGGGGCGTTGGCGGCGTTGGCGGCGGTGAAGAAGCAGTCGTTCGATCTGGTGGTGACGGATTTGAAGATGCCGCGGATGGATGGGCTGACGTTTTTGGAGCGGCTGCGTAGTCAGGGGTGCGAGACGCCGGTGATTATGATGACGGCGTATGCGACGATCAAGACGGCGGTCGAGGCGATGCGTAAGGGGGCGTTCGATTACATTCAGAAGCCCTTTGACGCGGAGGAGATCGATCTGCTGGTGGAGCGGACGCTGGAGCATCATCGGCTGTTGAAGGAGAACGAGGCCTACCGGACCAACGCGCGGGACTGGCAGCGGGGTCGGGAGCTGATCGGCACGAGTGGGGCGATGCAGGCAGTGTTGGAGAAGGTGTCGCTGGTGGCGGCGAGCAGTGCGACGGTGCTGGTGGTGGGTGAGTCGGGCACGGGCAAGGAGTTGATTGCACGGGCGTTGCACGCGCAGAGCCCGCGGAGCAACAAGCCTTTGTTGTGCGTCAATTGTGCGGCGTTGTCGAGCAGCCTGTTGGAGAGCGAGCTGTTCGGGCACGAGAAGGGGGCGTTTACCGGTGCGGACCGGATGCGCAGGGGGCGTTTTGAGTTGGCGGAGGGGGGCACGTTGCTGCTGGATGAGATCAGCGAGATGGATTTGACGCTGCAGGCGAAGCTGTTGCGGGTGCTGCAGGAGAAGGAGTTCGAGCGGGTGGGTTCGAGTGTGACGCAGCAGACGGATGTGCGGGTGATTGCGACGACGAATCGGGACCTGGAGCGGATGGCGGGGGCGGGGGACTTTCGGGAGGATTTGTACTATCGGCTCAATGTGCTGCCGATCGCGTTGCCGCCGTTGCGGGTGCGGCTGGGGGAGGATTTGGAGCCTTTGTGCGAGTATTTTCTGCGGCGATGTGCGGACCGGGATGGTCGGTCGATGCGGATTCTGAGTAAGGCGGCGTTGGCGTTGCTGCGGCGGTATGATTGGCCGGGCAATGTGCGTGAGCTGGAAAATGTGATGGAGCGGATATCGATTCTGGCGACGGCGGAGGTGATCACGGCTGAGGCGATCGAGTCGGCGTTGCAGTTGGGCCAGCGGACGGAGCATGGTTCATCGGGGCGTGGGTCGGTGGCGGGGTCGTTGTCGCAGGAGGGGGGAGAGGATCGCTCGCTGGAGGCGATGGAGCGGCGGTTGATCGAGGAGACGCTGGGCCGTTACGGCGGGCACCGTCAGAAGACGGCGGAGGCGTTGGGGATTGCGGTGCGGACGCTGGGAATGAAGATCAAGCGGTGGAGCCTGCAGACGGAGAAGTTGGGGGAAGTCAGTAGTCAGAAGTGAGGATTAGGTGTCGTTGCGCGACGGTGTATTTTATCCGCGGGCAAGATGCCCGCGACACGGGAAACGCGAGGCAAGCTGGGCGTGACACGGGCGTGAGCGGCAATAATTGCGGCGGGAAGCGCAAGAATTGCCGGTGTTGGGTTGGTGGATGTGGTTCGAAGCGGCCGTCAGAGCCCAGCAGGGGCGATGGTGCGGTTGGTATGGGCTTTGCGTTGGGAGATAAGTTGCGGAGGCAATGTATTGCGCACGGCGGCGGTTTTAGGACGCGGGCAAGATGCCCGCGACACGGGAGGCGGGGTGAGGTGCTCAGCGCGGGCAAGATGCCCGTGACACGGATAATCATGGGCGAGACGCCCATGCCACTTGAGGTGACTGGATGCTGTTTGAAGGGTTGTTAAATCGCGGTTCGATCCCGGTGCTGGAGCGGGTGATGAGCTTTACGGAGGCGCGTCAGGGTGTGCTGGCGAATAACGTGAGCAACTTTGATACGGTCGGCTACAAGGTGAAGGACCTGTCGAAGGAGGTGTTTTTCGCTACGTTGCGTGAGGCGGTGGAGCGTCGGGCCAAGGGGGGTGCGTCGGCGCCGCTGGCGATGGAATCGACGGGTCAGTTGGAGTGGGACGGGCGAGGGCGTCTGCGGGCGCAGGCGTCGCCGGTGGCCAACAGTAATATATTGTTTCACGACGGGAACAACCGTTTTGTGGAGAAGCAGATGAGCGAGATGGCGCAGAACGCGATGCTGCACAACGTGACGGCGGAGCTGTTGCGTGGTCAGTACAGTGGGTTGCAGACGGCGATACGCGGGCGGTTGTAGCGGCGTGGTGTTCGGGCGTCTGGCTTGTCGCGTGGGCGGGCATGGCCCGAGCAAGAGAATGACAAGAGGTAGTGTGAATGTTTGGTGCGATTGATACTTCGACGTCGGGTCTGGTGGCTCAGCGGGTTCGTTCGAACACGTGCGCGATGAATATTGCCATGGCGGACGCGGTGGAGAGTGCGGACGGCGGGCCTTTTCAGCGTCGTGCGGTGATTCTGTCGGAGGGCACGGGGCCGGGCGACCGGTCGGGTGCGGGAGTGCACGTGTCGTCGATCATGAAGGAGCCGGTGTATCGGTATGAGTATGATCCGAGCCATCCGTATGCGAGCGAGGAGGGGTATGTGAAGATGCCGGGTATCGATCCGCTGGTGGAGATGGTGAACATGATGGAGGCGTCGCGGGCGTACGAGGCGAACGTGGCGGCGATTGATGTGAGCAAGTCGATGTTGAACAGTGCGTTGAGACTGTTGGCGTAAAGCGTAAGGGATAGCAGTCATGGTGGAGCAATTTCAGGGCATTGGTAATGGGGGGGTGTTGCGGCCTGACGGTGTCGGTTCAGGCCAGGCGGGCAAGGCTGGGCCGAGCGCAGGTGAGGGCAAGGACTTCAAGTCGGTGTTCATGGAGTCGATCAACGAAGTGAACCGGCTTCAGGCGGAGGCGGACCAGGCGCGTATCGACCTGGCGACGGGGCAAACGGAGAACGTGGCGGAGGTGTTCACGGCGGTGAAGAAGGCGGAGTTGGCGTTTCAGACGCTGATGCAGATTCGGAACCAGTTGATGGACGCTTACGACGAAATCAAGGCGATGAGAATTTAATCTGAGGGGTGAGGCGGTCGGAAATGGAGTTCCTGCGCCGGACATTACAACAGATACGGGCCCAGTTGGGCACGCTGACGGTGAGCCAGAAGCTGGTGGTTGCCTTGTGCGTGGTGATCATGGTGGGAGCGGTGTTCTGGATGGTGCGTTACGCGGGTCAGCGTGAGATGGTGCCTTTGCTGAACCAGACGTTTGCGGAGGGTGCGCGTGATCGGATCGTGAACAAGCTTCAGGCGTGGGAGCAGTCTTACGAGATCCGGCAGGAGCGGATCTGGGTGCCCAAGTCGGACCAGATGAAGCTGCTGGCCCGGCTGGGGGCGGAGCAGGTGCTGCCGAAGGACACGTCGGTGGGCTGGTCGTATCTGTTGGAGGGGACAGACATCTGGACGCCGGAGTCGGAGCGAGAGAACAAGAAGCTGATCGTGCTGCAGATGACGCTGGCGCGTGCGATCCAGGAGGGATGGCAGGAGGTGGACAAGGCGGAGGTGTTCATCAACGCGGCGGGCAAGCGAGGGGTGAGCCGACTGACGCCGCCGGCGAGTGCGTCGGTGATTATTTCGCTGCTTCCGGGTTCGTCGGTGACGTCGAACATGGCGCGGGGGATAGCCAACGTGGTGGCGGGTGCGAACGATCGGATGAAGCCGGAGCACGTGAAGGTGGTGATAGACGGTCAGTTGGCGGTGGTGCCGTCGGCGGGTCAGGCGATACCGAGCGATCTGCTGGCATTGAAGGCGAGGTTGGAAGAGGGCTATCGGCAGAAGATTTTCGGGATACTGCCCGTGGCGAATGCGTTGGTGGCGGTGGATGTGACGCTGGAGGACGCTGAGACGGAAACCACCGAGACGCGGTATTCGAAAGAGGGCGACGGCAGTTGGAATCCGACGGTGGAGGAGCGGACGGAGGAGGATATCAGCAGTCAGGCGGCCGTGCAGCAGGAGCCGGGCTTTGTGGCGAACGGTTCGGAGCCGACACAGGCGTCGCCGGCGGGTGGTCAGCAGCAGGAGCGGACGTCGGGGGAGACGAGCAAGACGCCTTTTGCGGGCAAGAAGACGACGGTGGCGCACCGGGGCAAGGGGAGCATCAAGGAGATTACGGGTACGGTGCAGATTCCGATTTCTTACTTTGAGGCGGTCGCCCAGGGTAAGGCGGGGGAAGAGGAGCCCACGGCTGAAGCGGTGGGGCAAGTGACTGCGGAAGAGTTGGCCAAGATACGCAAGAGCGTGATGGTGGCGTTGGGACTGGAAGACACGCAGGCCAACGAGGGCAAGGTGTTTGTGGATACGTACTGGGCGGGCGGTGGTCTGGCGGCGGCGGGTTCGCTGGGTGGTGGCGAGAGCGGTCAGGGCAGTACGGGTCGTAGTATGGCTGGTGCGGTGACGCAGTACGGCAAGCACATTGCGGTTTCGGCGTTGGCGTTGATGTCGTTGTTCATGGTGCTGATGATGGTTCGCAAGTCGACGGGGCCGGTGGAGGTGGAGGAGGGAGAGGTCTCGATGGTGCTGGGCAAGAAGCCTGCGGACGCTTTAGGTTTTGAGGAGATCAACCTTCCCGACGCGGAAGAAGGTGGTGGTTTGCTGGCGGGTCTGGAGCTGGACCCGGAGGCGGTGCGTTCTCAGCAGGTGCTGGAGCAGTTGCGGGAGATGGTGGAGGATTCACCGGAGGACGCGGCGAAACTGGTCAACAACTGGATTAGTCAGGGGTAAGCATTGGCAGACGAGACGGTCATAGCATTGCCGGGGCTGCGTAAAGCGGCGATCGTGCTGATATCGCTGGGCAAGGAGACGGCCTCCCAGATCATGGGATGTCTGCCTCGTGATCGTATTGAGGAAGTGACGCGGGAGATTGCGGGGCTGGACAACATTACCAACGAGCAGCAGGACCGGGTGCTGGCCGAGTTTTACAACGTGGCGATGGCGCAGCGGTACATGGAGCAGGGTGGGCTTACGTATGCGCAGGCGTTGCTGGAGCAGTCGTTGCCTTCGGATCAGGCGTCGTCCATCTTGCGGCAGGTGACGCAGACGATACAGCAGGCACCGTTTCAGTTTTTGCAGAAGGCTGAGGCGGAGAATGTATTGACGTTTATTCAGGACGAGCACCCTCAGACGATAGCGTTGATATTGGCGCACATGCCGGAGCAGCGTTCGGCGGAGATTCTGGGTGGCTTGCCCCAGCAGAAGCAGGTGGAGGTGGTCAAGCGGATCGCGTCGATGGAGCAGACGAATCCGGAGGTGATCAAGGAGGTGGAGGCGGGTCTGGAGAACCGGTTGAGCGATATCGTGTCGCAGACGTTTGACAAGGCTGGGGGCGTGGAGGCGGCGGCGGGTATTTTGAATTTGTCGGACCGTTCGACGGAGAAGGGGATATTGGAGAATTTGGAAACGGATGATCCGGACCTGGTTGAGCAGATTCGCCGTTTGATGTTCGTGTTTGAGGACATTTTGCTGGTGAACGACAAGGGTATTCAGTCGGTGCTCAAGGAAGTGGATAACGACGAGTTGGCATTGGCGTTGAAGACGGCCAGTGACGAGTTGAAGCAGAAGATATTCGCTAACATGTCGGAGCGGGCGGCGCAGTTGATCAACGAGGACATGGAGTACATGGGTCCGGTGCGGTTGAGCGACGTGGAGGGGGCGCAGCAGAAGATTGTGGACATTGTGCGGCGTCTGGAGGATGCCGGCGAGATCATCATCAGCGGTCGGGGCGGTGAAGGCGAGATGGTGGTTTGAAGAAGACAGGAGTCAGGAGTTGAAGAGTTTAGAAGACTCAGGAGTCAAGAGTGCAGAGGAGGGATAAGGGCAGGAGTCGCCTGGGGCGAGGAAGCTTATGCGCGGGCAAGATGCCCGCGACACGAGGCAGGTTGGCAGGTTGGAGCGATTAGTTTATGGCGTTGGTGAAGCGACGAGAATTTGCGGGGGGCACAGCCGGAGAGGTTCTGCGTCTCGGTGATATCGAGGCGGAGGCGGCGGCGATATTGGCTGATGCGCGTCGCGAACGTGAGGAGATGTTGTCGGCGGCTCGGCAGGCGATTGCTCAGCAGCGTGAGCAGGCGTTGGCGGCAGGTCGCGAGGAAGGCTATCAGGCGGGTCTGGAGCAGGGTCGTACCGAGGGTTGTGAGCAGGCGTTGCAGGAGGCGCGGCAGGCGTTTGGGAAGGAGGCGGCATCGGTGCTGGCGTCGTTGGTGCAGATGTGCCGGGCGTTTGACGAGCACAAGCAGCGTTTTTTGTGGGAGGCTGAGCAGGGGACGGTGTCGTTGGCGGTGGCGATTGCGAAAAAGGTCGTGAAGGATCCGTTATTGGCGACGCCGGAGACCGCTGGGCGTAATCTGAAGGCGGCGTTATCGTTGATTGATCAGAAGACGCACGTGGTGGTGAAGGTGCACGAGGCGGACGTGGCTGAGCTGGAGAAGCTTTCGGGGCAGGCCAGCGCGTTGGGTACGTACGGTAGCCTGACGTTTGAGAGCAGCCGGGAGGTGGACCGGGGCGGTTGCGTGGTGTGCACTGAGCATGGTGAGATCGACGCCCAACTGGCAAGTCAGGTGGAGCGGATAGCGGCAGAGTTGTTTATGAAGGATACGGCAGCGAGCGGCGGGGCGGATGATGCGGTGGCGGAGCGGTTGGCA
>Ga0180432_10007795_pt1 | contig 13512 bp, 23 predicted proteins | sample SS_ome_10_FD_132414 | JGI IMG/M metagenome (GOLD analysis project Ga0180432, IMG submission 132414) | Hypersaline lake sediment archaeal communities from the Salton Sea, California, USA - SS_1_MS_2 metaG | ecosystem: Environmental > Aquatic > Non-marine Saline and Alkaline > Hypersaline >...
CCGCGACCACGACCCCCACCGCGACCACGCCCGCGACCCCGACCACGACCGCGACCACGACCGCGACCACGACAAAGATAGTTCGTTTGCTGCTGCTGCCAGCAATGCTTGAGTGTTCATCGACACCCCTTTCTCCAGTCTGCGGGCGGTGGCCCAGGCACGAAACGAGCCACCACCCGCAGACCCGAGAGTCACACCCCTACTACCCGACTACTTCGCTTCGCGCGGAAGGGAATGTCGCCACAGGGTGACGTCCACGATGGCCCCCAAGGAGACCGAAACTGGGTCCGGGTACGGCTCCACCTCCGACACGGATCCGGTCTCGAGGGACGCCCCGAACCTGCCCGAATCGGCGAGCCACGAGGCGTCAACGAGGAGGACGCGCTTGTCGTCGATGGCCGCGATGCGGCCAAGGTAGTGGTACGTGATGGCCCTGATGAGAACCGTGTTCCCCACCGACAGAGGCTCCTCCGCGTTCTGCTGCGAGTGGGCAACACTACCGGCCGGAACGTACTTCCGTCCATTGATCTCGACTTCCTCGACGCTAATGTTCTCGACGCTGATGTTCTTGCTCTTGGGTTCCTTCCTCATTTCTTCTCCTCCTTTACTGGTACGTGCGTCGATTCTCGAACGCCGTCCAGGTCCGCCAAATCATTCCTCCAGGTTACTGATCCACACCAGCCCAGCGGAGAAGTGGGCCTCCTCTGCGAACTGGCAGATCTGCGCCCAGATGTCTTGGGGCATGTTGGAATCGGATCCTTCCCCGTCATCATAGGTCACGAAGACGTCGGAAAACTCATTGGGCTTCTCACCCCTCTCGTGCCACGTAGCTACCAGGTTGTTCTCGTCGCTGAGCCACGCCACGAAGTCCTTTCGGTCGTACCAGTCGGGAGCATTGATACGCAACACCAACCCAACAGAGTCGAGCTTCGCCATTCCTTCTGCCTCTCGTCCTACCCGTTCAGCGCGCGATTGATCTCGGCCAGATCATCGAGGTTCTTACCCATGAGACTCCTCCTCTCCCGCGTGCTTGCCCTCCCCGTCTCTCTCCCGGAACGGCCACTCCTTCACCTCCAGAGCCCTGAAGAACGCCTCCATGGTCGGGGCATTGCTGCTAGCTCCACACAGACCGCAACAGTAGCCGCATTCATTCCCGTCCTCTCGGATCGGCTCGCGCCCACATCCGGGGCAGATGAACCATACGTCGTCGAGAGGTACGCCCTCCTCGAACGCATGGCTCCACATCTCGACGGGCGGGTGCTCGCGCATGAGCGCTTCGGCGTCCTCATGCTCACGGATCCACTCCCATTCATACTGCGGGTCCACGGCTTCATAGGCCCACTCCCACCGCAAGTCGTTCGAGTGATCCGGGTCCAGAAGCGCAATGACCTTGCGCGCCGGTGCGCGGTTGATGTTCTCCGACTCATCCCATTTGTGCCAGAACCGGTTCCGCAAGAACTCCGCATAGCTCTCTACGTGAAGATCATCCTCGCCTGGAGGAGCAAACTCGCCATCACTTGGTGACGACAACGCCGCATCCAACTCCTCACGCATCCCTTTCCGCACGCAGTCCATGTATGCATCCATATAGCGCTCGTCGTATACAGCCGCCTCACGCACATCCGTAAAGAAGCCTCGTGCTCGGTGATCCCCCTCACCGCGCAAGCCCTGGAACAGGTACTTCGCCGGGTGCGCATTGATGGTCTCGATCCACTGTTCGAGCGGAACGCCCATCACTTCACCTCACTCTCGTCTGCCACCCAGCCACACCACTGGCACCATGTCTGCGACGTCGGATGGACCTTCCGCCACGAGTAGCGCGGACGGCACGTCTCAGGTGTCGGCTGCACCGCTTCGGTCTCCCACCAATCGCCGTCACCGCCGCGCCCCCACGGTGGGGGGTTGCGGATCAACGCCTCGTCGCCCTCATACTCCGGGTACCAGCGGCGCACGTCGTCGACTGCACGGTACTGTAGCAGCGTGTACCCTGCGTCCAACGCCTTGTCCAGAGACGGGATGATCGCCAACTCCGCAACGTGCCGTCGCTTCTTTTCCTCCACAGCCGGATCCAACCAGCAGTCGCGGAAGTAGGCATGCAGTTGTCGAACCCATGCCTGCACTCGAGGATGGTCGAACGGCAGCTTTCGGTAGAGCCGGTTGAGCAGCTCTTGATAGCGTTTCCCTTCCTCCTTACAATACACGTTGTATCGCACGACACGCGTAGACGCGCCGGGAACGTCCAGTACCGTCACCGGCTCTGCTGGGTTGTTTGGATGGTTTCCGCACGGAGTGAAGATGCTCTGCACGAAGTACGACGGGAAGCCGGGCGGGTCGGAACAACCCTGCCCTCGACTCTCTCCCAGGTGCCGATCCTCGCGCAACCTGAGCACGTCCAGCTTCGAGAACTCGTCCATGTTGATCGTACAGAAGTCCATCACAGATCCTCCACCCACTCGACAAACACCGGAGCGCGATTTCCGAAGTGCGTACCGAGGTCGTCACGTACCGTCTCCAACGCTTCCTCCGCTTCCTCGCGCGTACAGCGGGGCACGCGTGTGCACGTCAACCCGATGCAACGCGCACGGTCGTACGCCACGACTACAGCTTGATCCCCTTTGGACGCCACGCCGACAATCGCCTCGTTGTACCCGTTGAGCAATACCGCCTCGCCGCCGCCCCCCTCGATGTGCTTGACGACTCTCCGTGCGCGCTCCTCGCCGGTCATTCTACCGTCCACACCCACGCTCACCACAACGGATCCGCAGCACATCGGACACCAACAGAGTAGGCAGGCGCGTCAACGAGACCAGCATAACGGTTGTCGATGCGGAACCTCTCGTCACCTGACGCGAGGTCTACGCCGCCACGAAAGACTTTTCGCCCGTCCACGTCCTCTTCAGGGCCTGTAGGGTTTCGATCAGAACTATACGTGTAGTAGTCGGGATCATACCAATCGCTTACCCACTCGTGTACACCACCGGCCATCGCGCGAACACCGTACCTGCTTACGTCCAAGGATCCTGAGCCCTCCGGGCAACCACGGAAACGAACTTGGTCGCAGCTGGTCAGCCTGTTACCCCACGGATAGATCCAACTGTCCTCCAGAGAATCGCACCCAACCACACCGTCGAGCTCGCAACCGCCCCTGGCAGCCTTCTCCCATTCAGCCTCCGTAGGAAGCCGAAAGCCCGCCCATCGGCAGTACTCGTCAGCATCCGTCCAAAGCGCCTGGTCCATAGGAAGGTAAGTGTGAGAACTCCAGTACTCGTAATCTACACAGGACGTACAACCGTCGTACTCGATATTGGTGACTTCCCTCTCCTGGATGCAGTAGGCGTCGAGGTAGATGACGCGCTGTGGCCCTAATATGGAACTGGATCCGGCTCTACCACGAAGGAACGTACTCTCAGGGATGTAGTTCATCCCCTCAGGGCAACGCGCAGGGCCTGACTCGCCATCCGATACGTCTGCCACCTCAGCCCCATCATCATAATCGACATCAAAGTCTTCAGCCTCGGAGTCATACAAGATCTCCGATCCGCCATCCTCGATATAGTCCACAGTATCGAGGGTCTCAGCGCTGTCCTCCGTAACTTCTCCATCCAGCACCTCCGTATACTCGTCTACCACATCCACCACTTCTTCCACCAAGTCAACAGTTTCCTCGACGTCTTCCCACACATCCTCGTAAATCACATCGTCTCCACCACAACCGAACGCGAGAAACTGTAGGGCGAAACCCAACAGGCACACACACGTACTGTAAACAGTAACTCTGATCATCGCAGCGCTCCTCCTATTAGTTAAGACCGCCATTTCGCTTGATGTCTTCTTCTCGTACCTTGTCAAGGAGACCTCCAAGAACACTCTCCGCCTGATCAACCGCACTGTTGATCTCCTTCTTGATCTCCTTAGAAATGTCATCGATGGCCACCGTAGTCGCCACAAGGACATCCGTGATGAAAGGCAACGAGATCAGGCTATTGTACCTCTTCAAGTCGCTGAGGATATCTGCAATAACAGAAACCTGCGTACTCGGCATAGTCCCCCAGCTGAACATGTTCTCACCTGGAACAGCTCTCCCCAGTTCGGCAACAACACTAAAAGGCGCGGAGTACCCCTTACCGTCACAACATGAGAACAGCAAGTTAGGATGGATGACAGTGTGCGACACAGCAACCATGCCAGGGTGCCTGTCCAAATACCTGTTTAGCGTCTCCTTCTCTTCTGGACTAAGACTCTCAACAGAGCTGTAGATCTCTTTCTTTAACGAAGCCGCTGTGGTCAATTGGCTTCGCACCACAGCGTTGACTACTTTACGTAAGCTCTCCGGCGCTTCCTCCACAGCAATTCCCTTGTAGATCGGACACACCCTACGTAGATCGCAGGAGTCGCACGCCTCAGTCTTTCTCACGAAACACCTCCAAGCATCGATTGCAACGCTTCCATTTGACCTCCCTATGACACCCGATCTCGGAAGACCCCGGCGCGGGTACCGCGTATAGCTCCAAGTAAGTGGTGAACTTGCGACACCAAGCGCGCGGCCCTGTCTCGAAATCACCAGATGAAGAAAACGCCTCGCATTCGTTTGGGTAGCTGCCACAAAACTCATTGTCCACTGAAATCGTTACTACTAGCGGAGAGAAGAATTGTTTCACAGGTCCAGCATCTCCAGAGTCGAGTTGACCCTATCGACCACGTCCTGGTACCACACCTTCAACTTCTCAGTATCAGGCGACGGTTCAACCAGACACGGATCAGGTCCAGTAAGAGACCCCACAACAGAAACGAGCTTGTCGGCAAATTCTCTGAGATGACCAGCGCGCGCCTCCCACTCTGCCGCCGAGCCTTTACCCTCCCAGCTCTGCGCTGCCTCGTCGTATTCGTCAGCAACGTCGTTGATCTCAGCCACCACAACCTCAGTCTGTGCTCGAATGTCGTCTAGCACACTCGTGTACTGTACTGTGCTATCCAAAGGCGCCAGAACCGCCCCCATGACTTCCACAGCACTGAACACGCGAAACATCTTGTCGCTAGTTGTGAGCTCGCTACGACGGAACATGCAATCGGAACACCGAAGCATCTTAGAACCGCGAAAAGGCCGGGCCCACTTGTAAGGCTCCCCCTTCTCGATCTCCTTACCACAACCTCCACACTTGTACGGCTTCTTCGCTTTCTCTACTACATGGATCTTCATTGTGCCTCCGAGTTCCTTCTTGATAATGCTTCGAGCTCTATCCCACTGTTTCCGGGCCTGCAAAGCGTTCTGATACCTGACTTCCTCACAAGAACTGGAGTAGCAAATCGTTCGACTACTATGACCAGAGCCCTTCCGGGGAATGAACTTGCCGCCACAAACGGAACAGACCTTTTCCTTTACCTCAAGGGGCTGGCCCCGCAAAGAGGCCAGCCCCAAAGTGGTCTTAAGTACCACTAGCCTACGCCACCCATCACGTGTGTACCTGCCATCTGGCATCCGTTCTACCCGACAGATCGACGGACAGAACAGGGTACTCAGCGCCAGTACCGGCCCCTTCGTGGAAGATCAAACCACCGTTGAACCACCGCTTGTACTCACCCTCGTTGTCCTTCAAATACATCGTGAAACTGAAGCTATTCGGAGCAAAGTCTCTATAAAGATCGCACCGTGTACGCCCCTTGTCGTTGCTCTCCGCGTAACCGTCCAAATAGTCAAGAGACTCTTGGAGCTTCTCAAGTAGTCCGTTCTCTTCAGCCCATCCCCTAACCGTGTCGTAGTGTTCCTTGTCAATCACATTTAGCATTCTCGTAAAACTCCTCCACTAGTTTGCTCACCCATCTAGATTCTTCAGGAAGCCCTTGGCTGGGCTGTAGTAGAACTCACTGCCACAATCGTGGCACACAGCGTCTACGACCGAGTCCCTGTCCACGAACGTGCTAGCTTCTTCCAGAGTGTCATCGTCCAAGACGGGGTCTCCCAACGTGAGGACTTGCTCCTCGAAGTCTCCTCCGATGTTCATAGCGCACCACACTCCACGTACCGAAGCCTTGACTTGTAGGGATGCGGTAGACCCGCAAAACGGGCAACCTTCCAACTTCCCCAGCTTTACGAGCTCAGTTTCTAAGTGCTTAATAATTGCGTAGTACTGCGAGCTGTACACTTTGTCGCACACCAACTCCGTCAACAGCTCGACGATCTCCTCAGGCGACTTTGCTGCGACGCGTTGGTACTGCTCCAAGATATCACTCAGTTCACTCACTGCACTTCTCCTTATCGTCCTCTGGCAGATCAAGCGTCTGCTGCCTTGGGTCCGGAAGCCACGGTAGTCCCGGCCTCCCTGTGTACGGGCTGGTCATCTTGTTGGCTTCCTCCGGAGAGATCAGCAGCGCCACGGGGTTGATGCTGATAGTCTCTGCGATTGGGTCCTTCTCCACCACGCAGAGCACTACGCAGTCGGCTCCGTCAATGGACGACTGCGCAACGTACAGCTCTTTCACCCCACTGCGGTCGCGGGCAGCGTCAAGAATCTCCTCTAGAACGCGCCGCTCACTCTCGCCGATGGTCACAGCGGTCGAATCTTCCTGGTAGGAGCGTCCCGAACCATGGTGTCCAGGATCTCTTTGACCTCGCCCATTCCAGAAGCTACCCGGTCTCGAATAGCCTCACTACTGCGGATAGCATCCGCATCCACACCGCTGAGCAAATTGCGGCACCGCTGCACCAGGGCAGACAGATCCTGGTCGTCTGTCACGTTGCGCGGTTCGAAGTAATTGAGGAACTCGGTCATGTTCGTAACCAGAGTGTTCCGAAAGACCTTGGGCTTCCCCTGTTCGTTACCCCCATGGAGACGTTCGACCATATGGTCCACCAGCTCAGCCAACTGGGTACGCAGAACAGTCCTAACCTCGTCAGCCGCCTCCCGCACTCGCTCCTGCATAATGCGCTGCTGCTCAGCGTACATCTCGCTACTGATGTTTCCCAGCTGCTCAGGCACGTCGAAGGAAACATAGTCCACACGCATGTAGAACGCCTTGCGGATCTCATTGTCAGTAGGATAGTCCCGCGCGCTGTAGAGATCGCCTAAACGCTCCTTAGCCTTCTCCCGCTCGTCCGGGTACACCCGAATGAACTCATCGACCATCTCGTCGCGTCGCGCCCGGTACAGCTCCAGCTGCGTGTGAATCTCCTGAACCAGTTCCACTGGCACTAGATAAACCCCACGCCTAAGCATGGACGGAATAGCCCTCGCAGCCACGTACCCGCGAATCTCAGCGTCCAAACGTTGAATGTTCTTGATCTCGTCGCACTTGAGGATGTCCTTGGACAAGTGGACGGAATCCACGCTTGGGTCCTTCCCTTTCTCCTCCACCTCTTCACCGTTCTCGGCACTCCTGCGGCGCGACTTGGCCTTGATATCAACAGCTCCCTTGGCGGCCTTACGGCGAACGCCAACAGCTCCCAGAGTCAACTGCAAACCGACTCCGCTGCGCATACGATCTGCGAACGATACGCTACTGTTTACCTGTACCTCTTCAGTCATGGTCACCTCCCTACCGCGACGTCACACTCCGACTTCATTTCGTATACGAGACATCTGTCTCCGTAGATACACACGAGCAGGTCCGCCCGGACGAGCGGGCATGGATTCTCCTCAGGCACAGGGAACCGTAGAGCTTCGACGCGAAAGATTTCTGTAACAGGCGCGAAGGCACCGGAAGGACAAGGACCGGCTCCAACCGTTGGAAGACCTCTACGCACAACCTCTAAAACCGTATACCCACGATCCTCAAGAGTATGTACCACCCTCTCTTCTGTGCGTATACAGGACGAGGTCAGAATCAGAGTTGCGAAGATAGCTGCTTGCAGTCGCACGGAACTAACCCTGTAAAAGTTCCAGTGGTACCGTCAAACACCACCTCTACACTCCCAACCGGCGCGTCGAGAACTTGACCAACCCTAAACCGATGCGTTGGTGTATGCACCGTCTGGTTAGAGGAGCCCAAGTACTGATCTAGCCCCTGAAGATCTTCCCTGTCCTTAGAGGAAAAACGACACGCCTCTACGTAAGGACCAGCTACCACGATGTCGAACAAGTTCCACAGCACCCAACGAGCTGGAGCAGATGTAATCTTAGACAGGACGTCGTTTCTGGTCTCGCCCGTGAAAAGCATGAAACTCAGAGGTCTCTCTGGCCGACACACGCGTAACCACAACAACAAGTCTACCAACGCCCAAGCCTGAAGCATGGGCTCACCACCAGAGAATGTCACACCGTCTAGGTTGAAACGCTCGACAGCCCTGAGGATCTCCGCTCCCAGTTCGCTAACGGAACGCCACTCCCCCGCGTACATGCTCCTTGCGTCCTGGTTGAAACAACCGGGGCAATCGCGCTCGCACCCCTGTGTCCACAGTACGAATCTCTTACCAGGCCCATTGACTTCACTACACTCCAACGTAGAGTGCACTCGCACCCTGTCTTTCACGCCTTTACCTTGGCCTTCTGACCCACCTTCTGGCTCTGGGAGAACTCCGGCTTCTTGGTACGCTGGGCAACCTTGCCCAAGAGATCCTCTAGCTCCTTGGTCATCTCCATGCACTTGGGGCCGCTGACCCCGTGGACCTCGATCTTGACGTCGCCGTTCTCGTCGATAACGGCTTCTACCCTGCCAAGCATTATCCTCTCCTCAGAACCAGGCGAACCTTCTGGCCCTCTTCAACACGCTTGCTGACCTTGAATCCCTTACGCGACATGGTACGGATAGTGGTCTTCTCCGAGTAAGACCTCTTCAATCGACGCAGCTGATCGCCCACAGCAGCCCACGAGCTGTCTGCATGAACAATGAACTTGTCCTCGCTCTTGTCGAACTGGAACCCAAGGTCGTTCATGTAAGACCCATCCTGTAGCTCCTTGTGTCGTACGACAATCTCAGCCCGCAACGCTGTCGGCATGTCCTGCCAATTGTTCAGCGCCACCGGCTCGTTGTGTACCTGCACGGATCCCTCCCCGTACATCTCCCTCAGAGCCTCGAGGAGGGACTCGCGGTCACGGAACTCTACTTCTACCCTGGTGTAGTGCGACATGTTACCTCCTGTCCCTAACGACCAATGTTGATCCGACGACCCGACGATGCGTTCTTGTCCTTGTAATACTTACCCCCGGCGGCGGCGTCCAAGAATCTGTCATTAGCCAGATCCCTTAACGCTTCAACAGTCGCGCGACTCGAAACGCTTACCGGGACTATTGTCTCCCGAGCAACCTGCACCAGAGACTTGTTGACCTTCCAGGAGCGACGACAGCATGTAGCAATCTCGGCACCGGTCCACCCGTGGTCGTCCGGGCGCTCCTGCTCGTCGAGCTCATACTTCTTGAGGTATAGATCCCAGATGATATCTCGCTGTTCCTTGTCTGGAAGATCAAAGAAGTACATGCCGTCAGGGAATCGACGTCGTAGCTCAGGAGGGATGCCGTCAAGCTTGTTGCACGTAGCAATGAACAACGCCTGTCCACTGCTCATAGCCTTGATAACCGCAAATGCCCCGCGGATCTTAGCCTCGGACTCGCCCACCAAGCTGCCCTTCGCAGCGCCAGTATCACAACTCACGAACGGTACGCCGAACGTGTTAGCCGCCGCCTCTGCAACCATCGTCTTAGCTGTACCAGGAGGGCCAACGAAGAACTTTCCAGCGCTTCCAGTCTTGAGCATGTTCTGGATCTCGGTGAGCATGGTTCGCAGCTGATCTTGGGCCACGCCACTGGTGTCCCCCTGTGCTCCCGAAAGGAGCTTGTCGATCTCGTCGAACAGGACCACAAGGTTAGGCGGCTGGCGCCCATTGAACAGATCTGAAATCTGCTCCTTGATACCACCCATACCCCCGACGTCTCTGAAGACGATTGGGTCACTTCCAAGGGAAAGACTGGGTGTATCGGCAATGAACTGGCGCTTGCGCGCCCACATACTTTCGATGTCCAGGCCGCCAGGACGCATGGCCAACGCAACTACCTGCTTGGCCGGGAACGCCCCCAAACCGTGGACAGCATCAATAGCACGCTCGAAGTCCCCCATAGACAGAGGTGGACAATCCTCCACCGCCGCCATGGTGTCTGTGATAATCTCGCTCAACTCCTCCCGCGACGGCAGCGGATGCTCATACGTGACCGCAGAGTTGATCAGCCCGTGTGGAGGTCGGTAACCGGGGCCAACCAGAACGATAGAGCATCCGTTACCTTCCAGCGGTTCCCTGGCGTCCAGAATGGCTTGCACAACCAGAGAGTTTTCGGTGACGCTCTGCGCGCCTGCGATCAAAGTCGTTGAATTGGGCACTGACGCCAACTTGGGAATAATTGCGACAGCACAGTCTTCGAGACTAACCGGGGCCAACTCAACTCCGCCGGACTCGTATAGCTTCGCGTCCTCTTCCTTTGCGAAAATAAAGCCTGACGCCTGAGTCCACATTCCCACCGGCCACTTATCTTCACTACCAAGTCGCTCCGTCAAGACAGCAGCCCCATCGCAAAACATCTTCATCGTCTGGTGTTGGTCCACAGTATCCACAGCGACCACCGGGACCCCCGCCGCCTTCAACTCAGCCACTACATTCTTGGTAAGGTCCATATCACCTCCCTGCGCGCAGACATTCAGCTGCGCGCTTGATTGTTTGTCTGTCCTTGTTGGACAGTGACTGATGCTTCCTGATCTTGTCCTGGACCTCGCCAAAGGCTTCAGACTCGCCAGCAGACAGCCTGCGCCTGAACGGCAAGACGTCAGACTGAGAGAACGGGATGAATAGATCGTCCCACTGCTGCGGATAGTACACAGGAGACCACCGGTCCAGGATTCCCTTGAGGGCGTACTGTCTCGCCAAGAAGTCAGCAGCCTCGTTCAACTCCACGCCTGAGTGTCCCGGGACTAGGATCACCTCTGTACCGCACATGTCCATCTTCTTGTTGATCCTGTCCACCAATACCCTATTCTTCCCACTTGGCCATTCCCCTGTTACAACCTTGTGGGCATACATAGAATCTGTGTGCACGCACACGTCGTCCAGTACCTCTGGGTCCAGGAAATCCAACGCAAAAGCAATCGCCAACAGCTCGCCAACGTTGGACGTACCCTTACCTGCGTAAGCACCGCCAAACACGAGATGATCCCCATAGCGCATAGCAGCGCCCACACCGATATGCCCAGGGTTCTTAGGCATCGTAGAGGCGTCTGCGTACACCTCAATGATCATCTGCTACCACCAATCACACGATCAGACTTCGGCATCCCTGGAAGATCCATTTGTGTGTACATCAGATCGGCGTGCGTGGAAGTGACTACATACGTAGAGCCTTCACTGAACATGTGAACCCGGTACCCGTACATCGCCAAGTACGCAGCAAAAGCCATGACCAGCTTGTGCTCGTTTTTTCTGAACCTACCCTCCTCAGCTGCAAGGGCACCGTCAATACTCCAAAGTCTACACTTCCTTGGATCTTCTATTGGATCTGTGATACCGGGGGCCGGGACTACTCGTGCGTAGCCAACCATAGAGCGCACAGTGTCGTCCACCGCATTGACCTCCTTTCGATACGAGGATAGTCTCAAGACATGGAACACCAAGACGAGAAAGCACTGGATGTAATCGAAACTGTCCGCGACCAAGACGAGATTGCCGGGAACATCCTTAGCGACCTACCAGACCCCATGGTCGTACACCTGTCGAAGATCTTCAAGTCCACGAAGGTACTGTCGGTGGCCGTCTTAGCATCGTCAGGAAAGATGTCACCTGAAGCGATCGGAACAAAGTACAACATACCCGTTTCCTGGGTGGAAAAGTACAGGGACGTTTGCATGGGTGCCCTGCGTCAAAAGGACCGAGAAAGGTACCGACCGACCAAGAAGAAAGTGCACGTCAACCCACGAGTGCTACGCCAGATGGAAAGGGAACGGGGCGAAAAGAGGCGTTAACATACTTTTCGTGACAGCAGACCCTTTATAGGTAGTAACTCTTATCAGTATTCAACGATTACCAGTAGTACCAACGACTCATCGCGACAATCGTTCCTCCCAAACGAAGTCAGGGAGGCTGTTTAGATTGTGATTCAGCGACGAATCCAACGCCGGGTACCACAGGAGAGACCTCAAACGGTGCGTCTTCAAGCGGTCAAAGATCACCTGCATAGCGTCTGCAACCTTGACTAACTCCCGAGCGCGCTCAATAGCTCGTTCCGAAAGCGTCGGAACCACAGACAACAAGGCTTCCTTATTGTCCACTACAACTCTGGAATCTCCGAACCTCTCGTACACCCCTGAATTAACCCCTGCCGCTCTCAGTATATTCTCTTCGTTGCGTGGAGAGGACAACGCCTCCGCGTATTCGTCACCGTCGACAAAGCAGCACCACTTCAAGCGATCAAACGGCGAATCTAAGGTGGCATATCCACCAAGGGGGTTGTTTGCGCGTTGCCTAGTACACATCTTCCTGAACCTCGGGAGCAGTAACGGACTATACAGTGCCACCCGCGCAGTAGAACGCCCAACCTTCTTGTCCGTAACAAGATTGTGTCCCAATATCTTACGCGTGAGCTCTAACGAGGCGCCATCAAGGCCACAACTCAAAGCCAACACCCCGGCAAGCGCACGCACTACTCTTGAAGGTACTTCACCAGTTCTGTCAGGGCGCTCCAAGCACAAGGGGAGTTTAGCCTTGCAATACGGGAAATGTGTGAAAGGAAGCCCCCCAGAATCACGAGTACCCCTAGCCCAACACTCCAAATGTGACACGTCAAGAAGTGGTAAGGGCAGCGTGTAGTGCAGGGCCATTTCGGCGTAAATACTTGCGCCGTAACCACCGGCGAAAGTGTTTGGAATACGCTGTCGTCTGCCCTGCAGGGGTTGGCAGAACCCTATGAGACGCAAAGACCAACCCTCCAGGTACGCCTCCAAATGTAACTCTGTCCAGCTATCGTCAAACGCGGACTCGAGATTCTCTCCCAGGTGCTCTGAATAGTAATACTCTCCTAATAGTCTATCCAGGGCGTCCCGGTACTCTTTTGACTCTCTCGCCAGCGGTAGGTCAAACCAGGGACCACTACTGTACATCGTCCAGCTCCTCCATCACAGCAGCCACCAACATCTCCGATGGTGAAGCCGTGAGCTTGATCCCTTTCTTCTTCAAGAGCTCTGCAGTACGCTCCGGAAGACTGTTCAGAGCTTTCATGTACTCCGACACCGCAATGTAGTAGGCCTTAGCAGTACGCGGATCGAACGTCACCTTGTCCAGCAACTCGTGCTTGGTACCTCCAGCGTTGTCCGGGGACAGCAAGTAGTAACCGCTGGGAAGACGACTAGCCTCAGGGAACACCAGCAACACAACCACAGGTTCTGTAACCACAGGTAGCATTGCTATGTAACCTAGATCCTTGAATCTCATAGGAACTCGGTCTCCGGTACACTGATTACCTTACCAAAGGGAACTGCGCACTCCCCACGCTTACCCGGAACCAGCCATAGTACAGGATACGGCGGGGTGTACGGCGGGAACTCTCC
>Ga0180432_10007796_pt1 | contig 13511 bp, 20 predicted proteins | sample SS_ome_10_FD_132414 | JGI IMG/M metagenome (GOLD analysis project Ga0180432, IMG submission 132414) | Hypersaline lake sediment archaeal communities from the Salton Sea, California, USA - SS_1_MS_2 metaG | ecosystem: Environmental > Aquatic > Non-marine Saline and Alkaline > Hypersaline >...
CCGCCCATTATCTGCTCCAGCGCTTCTTTCCGCCCATGATCAGGCTCAGTTTCTTCAGGTCCGGTTTGGCATAATCAGGCTTTTTTCCAATCCTCAATCTTCCCTCCGGAGGTATGTTCCGGTAATAGAGCGCCACCTGCTTGTAACTCATGCTGTACAGGATGTACTCCCGGGTGGCCCAGGGGTACCAGTGGCCCATCTCACAGAACATCCTGCCCAGGTGCAGCTCGACCTTCTCGGACGTTTTTACTTTTTTTTTAGACCCCCGGCCTCGCCGCCGAACTCCTCCATCACCAGCTCGATAATCACGTTCATGAGCGCGAACTTCTCCCGCAGGGTGAGCGAATCAAACCATTTATCGTCGTATTTCCTGTTCGAGGCCTTCAGGGTTTCGGTGGTCACTTTCTGCATCAGCTCCACCATGTCCCTGATGTTTTTACCCTCTCCGCCCTTGTATCCCTTGTTCAGCGACTTGCCGTCCGTGTCGACGATCTTCGTGAGCTCGATCAGCTTGTCCAGGTTCTCGGCAACCTCCAGGAACACATTGAACGGAATGACCGTGACGTCGATCTCCTCTTCCCGGATCCTGACGACCTGTCTCGGAGGCCTCAGATCGGTCAAATCGTGTATCTTTACATCTTCACCCAATTCGTTACCTCCAGTCGAATGTCATTCAATGTCACTCGATGTTACAGAGTGTTACGCCGCCTGCTCGTTATAGATCTCGAACAGCTGATCCCCCGCGTCCCTGGTGCTGTCCGGGATACCGATGATCTGGAACTGGAGCTCCGCAGGGTCCTCCCCCTCGTCCGGCTGCAGGGGTAAGTTCATTCCCGTATCCACGTACGCCTTGTACACCGTCAGCCTGAGTATCTTGCCCTGGTCGTCTGTGTTCGTCAGCCTGACCACCACCGTGGAGATATCGAGCTTGCCTCCGGACGTCAGGGTCTTCGATGCGTTCGGCGTGTAATCGTAGTCGATGGTGAGATTCTGCACGATGGTCGTGAGGTTCGTGGCCTGGGCAACGTCCTGCAGCACGATCCCGTACCTGCCGGTGACCGGGTCCTTGACGATGTCGTAATCGTCGTTCACCGTGAGCGCGTCGTCCACGGAGCCGGTTACGCTGTTGATCGTGGGCTGGGTTCCGTCACCCATCTGGTTTTCGATCTCATACAGGATGTTCACGTCCCAGTTTCCGGACGCGAGCACCTGCTCCGCTCCCTCCACCGCTGCCGCGGCGACCTCGGAATACTCGTCGATGTCCCCACGAAGCACCTTCCACTTCTCCGGATCGAACTCCTGGAACGATCCGGTGACCAGGACCCGCTGCTTCCGCAGCTTGTGCACCTCGGCCGCGTTGTCCGCGCCCAGGACCGCCTTGGTGAGCTCCTCCTGAAACACGACGCTCTTTGCAATCCCGAAATCCTGCAAGGAACCGACGCTCGCGCCGATCTCCACCTTGCAGGACCCGAAAATGATCGCATTCTCGTTCTGTACGCTCGTCTGATATGGGTACCCCATTTCATGCCTCCAGATAATTGATTTTAAAATCCAGCGGTATGTGATACGACTTTGTTTCGCTCTCGTATATGATCAGGGAGTTCAATTCAACTCCCTGCTTGATCCTCACCCCTCCCTCGCCCCCCATGGTGCCTTTGAAGCGCTGGATCATGCTGCTCAAAATGCCCGCTATTTCCAAAGCCTCGTATTTATCCTTTGCATGTATGGAAAACTGAAACCGCGGGGCCCGCGCCGGCACGCTGTGGAGCGGCGGATCCGATATCTTCGAGAAAACCAGATAGGGATACTGCTCGCTCTGGGGAGCGTTCACGTAGTGGATACGCCGACCGACCCTGTTGGTCAGCTCCGCGGTATCCTTGAGATAGGTGTCCAGCGCCTGCTCCACCGTCATTATCCGGCCTTCTTTATCACCGATTTATAAGTATTCCTGATGTTTCTTCTTGCAATCGGCGCCCTTTCGTCGAACGCCGGTCTTATATACGGCTGCGGAGGATGATGCACCCCCTCCGGATACTCCCAGCCGTACTCCTGGGACGCGGGATAGTAGGACTTGTCGTCTTTTCCACCGTAGAACTCCGGGTGCCCGCCCTCGACCCCGACCACGACCCCGGTGACCCCGTCCCTGTCCTTCCAGGTCCTGGTGGTAATGGCGTTCACGAGATCCCACTCGTCCTTCGGGGCCTTCGCCTTCATGACCCGCTCAACCTCCCTGGCTTCACGCTTTACCACCGCACTGTTTTTCGAAGCCAATTCCGCGGTCAGGCCCGCGATCCGCTTCGCCAGTTTCTCAATGCCTACCACTTTCACGCTCGATTTCATGTGACCGGCTCCTTCACCAGGAGCTGCAGCTCGCGGTTTCGTTCATCCGGATTGATCACGGACAGGATCTCAAAGGTCCTGGTACCGAAAACCACCCGCATCTTCGGCACCACCCCGGACAAATACCTCATCACCACTTTTCCCGTAACCTCAGCGTTCACCTGCTGCGCTGCATAGTACTCCGCTCCCTTCAAAGGCTCGATCGAGGCCCAGGCAACCGCATAATCCTCCCAGGAATCCTCCTCACCCCAGAGGGTCCCCTCGACAAGGCGCTGTATTACAACCTGGTGTCTCAGTCGTCCCGCTCTCATATCGGTATGACCCTGTCAGGACCCAGGAGCGATTTAACCGTGCCCGGGATCTCGAAATGCTCCCTGATGTCCGTGCTTTCCCTGTTTTCGTACAGATGACCCGTGAGCAGCTTGATCGCGGTCCGGAACATCTGCGGCACGTTTTCCGCTGTATCGCCATATCCGGCGACGAACCGGATGTTCACCCCGTCCATCGGGCGGAGCGTCGTGCTCGGCCAGGTCTTTCCGTACCCGAGCGAGATCCTTCCCTTGAATCCCGCGGTGCTTACCTGGTAATCCCCGGAATCGAACGTGTACTCCGTCCCGTCCGTATCGTAATATTTGATGTGCGTCACGGACTGGAGCGGAGGAAACGGCAGATTGAAAGGGATATCGGGAAAATTGTCCAGAAACAGGTCCCAGACCTGGGTAATGTATGCCCTGTTCTGATACCCTTCACAGCTCTGCCTTGCCGTTTCGATGAACCCGGAAAGAACCTCATCCTCCATGCTGACCGGAGACCGCTTTATCACGATCACCCCGAACTCGCAGGCGGAACCCGCGACCGTGCCCAGGGCCCTGATGCTCTGTTTCGATCCCGTATACGCGAGCTCGTAGACCGCATCGTCGTTTTCCTCGGTTACCTGGTCAAAGGCGCCGCCATCCACGTCGGACCAGGCCGCACCGTCATACTCCTGCAGTTTCACGTCCACGGATCCGCCGGCGCCGCACGCTCCTGCTGAAAAAAGCACCAGTACCGTGTACCCGGCCACCTCCACCTCGGAGCCTGCCAGGGAATAATCCGGGGCGATCGTATGTGAGCCCGCGGCTATGGTCTGCTCTGAAGAGAGCACGTCGCCGAGGCCTCCGGAATCGATACGGAGGTGGTCCTTCACTTCGCTCAGCGTCACCGGCTCGATCGCCGGCGGCGTCACCAGTTCAAGTTCCATGGTCAGCGGTAGTCCTTTCCCGTAATCTTTGCCGCGTTCTCGAGCTGCGGCTTTACTGCAGTCTCGAGCTCAGGGCTCTTTCTTACCGGATGATTCCGGTCACTGCCCGGGATCCTCGTCCCCTTCCGCTTCCTCGATGGCTTTCTTGATTTCCGCAATGAGCTCCTCCTTGTCCATGTTCTCGGCATCGTCGATATCCAGCCCGGACTTCTCGGCCAGGTCAAGCAGCTCGTCGTCGGTCATCTCATCGAAATCCGGCTCCGGATGGTTGTCCTCGTCCGTTTTGTCCCCGGACTCCTGCTTTTCCATGATGGAGAGAATGAGGTCGTCCCGGCTCATCGATTTGCATTCGTCCGGATCCAGACCGGCCTCCTCCGCCCGAGCGAGCAGCTTCTTGCGGCTCAGCTTTTCCAGATCCGTTTCAGGGACCAGCTCCTGCTGCTTCGTCTTCTCGTTCGATTTCCTGGAACCTGATTTCCCTTTTGCACCAGTCGAAGGGGAGGCCGTACCAAGCTTCTCCGCGAATCCGCCCTTTATCAGGTCTTTCGCCTGCTCCTCCGGAAAATCAGGAGTATCGCCCGGATAATGGTTCCCCTCCGGTCCACACATCAATGTTTTCATTCTGACTCGCATGGATTACTCCCTTTTGTGCGACGTCGCACACTTTATTTTTAAAGCCTTGTTACTCATAGTACGATACTTCGAGTACGGCCGAGGCCTGCTCCTCGATAAACTTCACGGCCGAAAGGTCCCCCAGGTACCAAAAAGGGGACCCTGTCGCAAGCTGTATACCGACAGTTGTCGTGGGACTCGTGCCGTCGTCCCTGAAACGGACATTCTGGCCGGTACATACGATGAGCGCTCTCTGGGCCCCGGCTGGGACGGTCAGTGCGGCTGCCGAACTCAGGCTCGTTATGTGCTGATGACCCAGCGGTTTCATAATCATGCCGGCCTCCTACGATGACGCCGTGATCCCCACCCCTTCGAGCGCGGCGAGAATCGCGTTGATTTTCGTTCCGAGCGCATTCAGGGCGGCCTCGGCCTCCTCGTCGTCGAAAGAGTCGCTGAGCGCATGCGCGGTACTGGCGTCGGCGATATGGGAAGCCTGGGTCCCGTCCGCGGTGATTTTCCCGCCCGATTCTACGTCGATCTCCCCGCCGTCCGCCACGACCTGCGTGTTTCCGCCTTCTTTCATGTACACCTTGGGTTGATATGTTCCGTCTGCCATGGTTCAGTCCTCCTGTGGCAATCGGGGAGAGAGCGAGCTCCCCCCGATGGTATTTTTCACTGCTTCCTTACGCCGTGCCCTCGGCCGGGCTCACATGCAGCTCGGTCGTGATCGTGTCCGCCACGTTGTTGTCGACGGGCTTCTTTTTGGGCCCGTACTGGATATACCAGGCCATTTCCTCCGTGTTGTGCGACGCGTCCTTGTCGACCACGACCCTGACGTATCTTTCCTGAGGCCGGTAGACATCGATCACGAAGATCTGGTTGTCGTCGTCGTCCGCAACGGTAATCCCCGTTCCCTCGAGGTCCGCGGCGTCCGACAGGTTCGATGCCGCCCCCTGCTGTGCCTTTATGGACGTGACCGCCGAGCCCGCGATATCGCCGAACTTGACGACCATCAGAACGCCCTCGTATCCCTCCATATCGAGCGTCGCTCCATTGCGGTCGGCTGACGCTTCGGCATGATCAAGCGCGGAGGTTATCTTTACATCCTTGCTCAGGTTCATTTTTCATCTCCTTATACAGATTTTTTACCTGCTCCCCCATCGAATGGGGGAGCAGCGGTATACCGTTTCGTCCCCGCCTATCCCAGCTTCACGCGGACGAACGCTTCCTCGAGCACGGGCATCCCGTCCGACTCCATGCGCCCGATGATGCCGGTCTGGTTCGTTTCGGCGTACAGCTCAGACAGCCGCTGGAACTGCATGTCCAAGGCATCGACTATCCAGTAGAAACTGAAATCGCCGAGGATTCCCACATACAGCCCCGTGGTGAAGGTGTTCGGAGCGTATTCGCTCATGTGTACCGGGAGGTTCAGTATCCGGTCAGGCTCACCCGCACGCACGCTCTCACGCCAGATATACTGGCCCTCGCCGTCCTTGAGCTTCGCGATCTGTTTCACCCCGTCACGATGGAATATCCATCTCGCGGTTCTCCAGTACTGCTCCTTCAGGGTGTACTTCGCCTCGATGAGACCGTCGAACGTGATGCTGGTCTCGGTGTTCCCGGCGGAAACGTCCCGGCTCGTCGAGATACCGTCGTCCGACGCGGTGAAAACGCCGAGGGGCTGCTGCGCACCGTTTCCCGTGAGGAATGCTTTTTCGTGAGTGACCCCGAACTTGTACGCGAGCCTGTTACGCACGAGCTCTTCCACATCCATGAACGACGACCGAAGGAGCTTGTTCGACACCTTGATTCTTTTCGCGACAGGATGTGGACGAAGGTGCCTCTTCCCGAAGGACATGGCGCTGTCCTCACTTCCGGTCGCGAGCTCGGACGTCCAGTCCGCATCATCGGGGTCCGCGTCCAGAGACGGGATACCGAGATCTTCGGCCTTTTCCATCTGATACGTGGTAGCCAGCTGGCGTATATAGACCTTGTTGTCCAGGGCCTTGATCAGGTCCATCACGGTCTGTTCCGGAGCGACTATATATCCTCCGGATACGTCCGCATCCGCCTGCAGCGCCCTGATTTCCTCCCGGTTTATTACCTGGAGACCACCCCGGAGATACCTGCGAAAAGCTGCGCGGTACTCCTCCGTGGCTCGGACCCGGTCCAGGTCCTGCTCAGGCTCTCCGCCGATATCACCGCGGAGACTGCCGTCCGGGGCCGGTGCACCCTGCACGATACGCCTCTGAGGCTGCTGCAGGCCCGTATCGAGCCCCACGAGCTGCTCTGCCCGCTCGATCCGCTTCCGGAGCTCGTCCACCTCGTTCATGAGCTCGTCGTACTTCTGGGCTTCGGCTTCATCGAAGTCCCGGTTTTCCTTCTCCGCTTTGTCGTTGATGCCCCGGGCCTCCTCTATGAGCTGGGCCCTCTTCTGCCGTAGCTCGGCTATTTTTTTCGGGTCCATCTTTCTTTTCCTCCAATATTCAGATTGATTTTTCTGCTATCTCCAGCCGGCGCCGGCGGAAATGTGCCTTTACCAGGGGATCCGCTTCCCCTCCCCCGGTTTCCTCCGAATGACCGTCATGAGATGGCTCGTTATCGGTCCTGGCATCCCTTGTCTTTTCAGGCACCGCCGTGCCCACCTCGCCGGACGCCTCCGGCTTCGGCTTGTCCCTGAACGCCATTTCCTTCATCCGGGCCTGCAGAGTGGTTTCCTCATAAGCCGGGAATGTTACCGCGGAAAACTCCGGTATCTCCTTGAACTTCTCGATAACCCGGGTCCATGTCTCCACACCATCCACGGTCTCCACTTCCCAGCGCGCATCCTTTATCCTGAATGCGAACGACTGCTTGTCCACCAGCCCGGAGTCTATATTTTTGTAACTGTCCCGCCCGAACTGCGTATCGATGAACTCCGCACGGATGAAAACCCCCTTCTCGTCCTCCTGGGCCTTTAGGGTGCCGATCTTCTTCCGTGAAAGCGGCAGTGTCACATCATGCTGCCACAGGTAATACTGGTCTTCCGCCTGCAGCGCCTCCGTCGCGGCGCCCGGGAGGATGATCTCCTTGTCGCCCCAGATGTCGGCTTCACGGTTGTATACGATCGCATAGCCCTCCACGATCATCCCGCCGTCGTCATCCATCCGGGTCTGCATCTGCTCCATGGGTATATGCCGGATCTCGATATCCTCCGGAATATTTTCCGCTCTCACGGTTTTTACCGTCATATCGACCTTGATTTCACCCTTTGCCATAATCCCCCCTAATTGCTCGCTTCTATACCGCAGTCGCACCCGTCGTGATACGGCGGATGGCTCCGGTTGCTCGTCACCGTCAGGGGCTCGTCGGCCCCATCGGGCTGAAAATCTCCCTTTGTCAGGAAATACTCGTTTATTCCGATCACCTTTCCATTCAACGCGCTGCAGTATGGGCAGTTGGTGCCGAATGCGATCGATTTGATCTTCATGATTCCGCAGAACCCGAAAACGGACCGCGCGAACGCGCTCTCCGCACGTATCGTCTCCCGCATGCTGATCTTGCCCGGCCGTCTCTCCTCCCATTCGTCCAGGCGCTGCAGCACGGCGTCCGCCTCGTTTTCCCCGGCCGCCTGCGCTTCCGTTACCACTGCCTGCAGCTGCCCCTTGGACGACTTTACGTGCCGGTCCGCGAAATACTCGCTGTATTCCTTCTGGAAGGCCTGGTACTGGATGCTGATGTCCGATTCGCTGTTTATCTCATCCTGGGCGATCGGGAGAACGGCTGATGCATAGGATGTGATGAGCGGCGCCGCCTGCGCATCGACTTCCTTGGCGAAATCGGTATAAAATGAGTCAATCCAGTTCAGAAAATCCGTCACCCCGCGTTTTTTCAGCATGTTTTCCACGGCCGAGCGGACCTCATCGACCTCGAGTTTCACGATTCTCCCGCCATATTCATCGAACTTCGACGTATATGCGACCGTGAGCTTCCGTCTTAATGCGATCGTTCGTCTTTCAAGGAACTGTACCGATCGCTCCTGCAGGGCCCTTATATTTCGATCCTGAAGGGATCTTCTATTTTCGAGTGTTGAGACAGGATCCATGTTCATGGGGACCAGGTAGATCTTGCCCTGACCGTCCGGCAGCGGATTGCGGTTCTCGAGTTCAAGTACATCATCCGCACAGAGCCATCCCCACTGCCTGCCGATTGCGTAGGCTTCATACCGGCTTTTTATGTCTCCACGCAGGAGCCCATCCACGACAAACTCCGCGAAATATTTCTTGCGTTCATTCTCGAAAAACAGTGACGTCAGCAGGGCCTGTTCCCACCTCACGAGCCAGGGCCGGAGCGTCTGCACGACGAACTGTATTGAAAATTGCTCCACGCTCGCATACGTGGCCGCCTTTTCATATTCAGCCAGGAGAATCAGGGGGACCCTGTACCACCGTGCTATTTCGGCCAGCTGAAACTTCCGGCTCTCGAGGAACTGCGCATCCTCCGGAGGAATGCTTATCTTGTTGAACTTCATCCCCTCCTCGAGGATCATCAGCCTGTGTGCCCTGGAGAGGCCGGCGTACTGCTCCTTCAGTGATTCCTTTAAATGCCTATAAGCATCGTCACCCAGTGAATTCGGATGTTCGAGCGTGCCCCCCGAGTTAGCTCCGTTTTCGAAAAATCGCGCTCCGAACTCCTCCATGGACAACGAGAGCCCGATTGCCTCCCGTGCGATCCGGATATTCGAATAACCGACCAGCCCATCCGGCGACAGGCCCTTGATGTGCAGAACATTGAAAGCCGGCAGCCTGTATTTCCTCCCCTTGAACTGATAGTGATACCATATCTGACCGTTTTCCCTTTTTACGGTCATGTTTTTGGATAAAAGCGGCCACAAGGCAACAGCGCGTCCCGCCCCGTTCCGCTCGATTTCCGCATATGCATTGCCCCACAGTCCCAAATTCAGCATCATTGCTTCCCTGAACTCGAGGGAAGTCATCTCGGAATTCGGGGAATCGTGGAGAAGTGGATGAAGTTCGTGGTCCGGCGCCCTCTTTTTCCCGCCCTGGTTGAGGCGCTCGTATATATTCAGCGGAAGCGATGCCACGTTTTCCGCCAGTATTCGCACGCAGCTCGCAACAGCCAGGCAGTTCATGGCGGTGTTCTCGTTGACTGAAATACCCGATTTTGTCCTGCCGCCGCCTGAAAACCAGTCCGTCAGCCAGTCTTCAGGGTTCGACGGATGACTTCGTTTTTCGAGCAAGCCGGCAATAATACCCACTATTTACTCCCCACTATTCCGAGTATGCACATGCCGATACCCATTGCCATATATGACGCCGGAGGATAAATCCTCCACAACCCGTATCCGAACAGGAGGCTTCCGGCAATAACAAGAATATCCTTGATATCAATCTTCCCCGTGATGCCCCTGTTGTTCATTTTTTCTTTCTTCATACGGCCCGGATCCCCCGATCGTCATAAACGCTTTTGTTCCCTTCCAGATTCAGTACAGCCCGATGGAGCGCCATGATCGAGGCCACCACGCCGTCGATCCTTTTCCCGGTCTTGTCCCGCTGCGGCTTCATGGGCATGATGTTTCCCTGGCGGTCGCTCTTCACCTCGGTACAAGAGATCATCCACCGCATCACCGGATCCCCCCCGTGAGCGATCTCCTTATTGAGGACCTTCTTTTCAAAGGTGTCCGTGGGTCCGGCCATCCCCGAGTACCGCTGAAATATGGGGACCATTTCAAAGCCGCCTTCCTGGAGATGGTTCACGACCTCCTGGGCTTTCCACGGGTCAAAGGCGATTTCCTGTATTTCATAAATTCCGGCATCATCCAGGATCTGCTGTTCGATGAAATCGTAGTCGACCGCATTCCCGGGAGTGGTCAGGACCAACCCCTTTTCGATCCAGTACGCATAAGGGACCTTGTCCTTGCGCTCCTTCTCGAGGAGGTTCTCCTCGGGGATGAAAAAACGGTAAATAAATTGATATTTTTCACCCTTTTCCACCGGGGGAAAGCAGTGTACTACCGCGGTGATATCCTGTGTGGCCGACAGGTCCACCCCGGTAAAGCACTTCCTGCCGGCAAGGGACTTCCGATTCACCTTGAAGTTACATTCCATCCAGACTTCGTCGAGGATCCACCTGCTCTCAGCCTGGGTCCAGATATTCAGGTTCTTCGTCTTGATCTTGTTCTGTTTTGCAGGACTCAAAAGCGCCGCCTGCACCCGTTCCTTCAAATAATCCCATCTGACGGATACGCCCAGGTTCGGATTCGACTTGACCCACACATCGGGATCCGTCCAGTCGTCATCTTCATCAAGGGTATAGATCAGACAGAAAAAGGTTTCCGGTACCGGCTCGATCGATCGCTCGAGCGTCTGCACCGCCAGGGTCCGTTCCTCCTGGTAGCAGGCTGAATTCTTATCGAAACCAGCCGTGGTGATGATATAAATGAGCGGCTGCTCGCGGGAGGCCAGGGCGGACTCGATAACCTCGAGCATCGAATTATCCCGATGCGCATGGTACTCGTCCACGAGGCCGAAGTGAGGATTCAATGCGTCTTCAGTGTGAGAGTCCTTTCCCAGCGGCCTCATCCGTGCGGCCGTTCCTGGGATGATCACCGTGGAGTTCTGCTTATAGGTCCTGGTCAGACCCTTGAGAAAAGGCTGCCTCCGGATCTGCCGCTCCGCCTCCTCCCAGGCTTTCTTGGCCTGGTCCTTTTTCGTGGCTATGCAGTAGACTTCCGGTCCGATCTCCCGCGGCCTATCCATGAGAAAACAGTAGTTTGCCGTTGCCGCGGCATCGGTCGTCTTTCCGTTCTTCCGGGCCACCTCGATATAGGCCCTCGTAAAACGGCGATACCCGCCGGCCCTACACCATCCAAAAAGGACCCAGTCCTTGAACTGCTGCCAGGGCTCCAGCCGGATCCGCGTGTCATGTTTCCGGGGATTCGCCCACTCACCCTGGGTATGCCTCAGCTGCTGCTTGAAGTCGATTACCCGCTTTGCCTGGGCTTCGTCAAAATAGTACGGAAAATCCGGGTCCCCTGATTCGGCTCGTTTAAGGTCATTGAGATGTCGCTCCACCGCCTGGCGGACGTATTTGCAGACCACCTGACGGCCCGATTGGACATCGTCAATGTATTGGAGCGCCGTATAACTATTCATGGCCACCGCCAAAACGATTATCAAAAAAAAGAGAGCGATAAATCTACGCTTCATGGTAGAGCCTCTTCATGGGATCTTCTTCTTCACCGGAATCGGGCAGGTCGATGCGTCCCCTCGACGCCGGCGTCATGCCGAACTCGATCAGATAGGCCTTGAAGTAATAAAAGGCTTTCGTCATGGACATGTACTCGGGCATGGTCTGCGAGTTTTTTCCCTCCATATACCCGGCAAGGGTCCGTTTCGTTCTTTTTCCAGTCTCCTTATCCACCGGACGGAACACCGCCTCATGAGCAGCCCTGTACTGGCCGTATGCCTCGCAGCACACTTCGAGTGCAGGGAGGTCAACAACCGTCAGGATCCCCTTCTCCACGAGCTCCCCGGCCAGTGTTTTCCAGAGCTTTTTCGCATATTTGGTCAGATAAGACGGAGGTCTCGGTACTTCCGATACCGGTTCCGGTTCCGGTTCGTTCTCATTTGTCCGGCTTTTTCGTAAAGTTCCCTGTACCAGCTTCAATTTAGTCGGCTTTTTTGGTCTGCCAGCCACTACCTACCCCCTATACCTATTTTGGCAGTGCATTTGTAAGCCTGCCCGTCCGGTCTTGAAGCGAAAAGCTCCAGAGATTTGATCCCCCCTACCCCCAGCGTCCGTCTTCCTTGGCCGTTTTCCTGTCGTGGCAGGGTTTGCACATGGGCTGATGGTTCTCCGGATCCCAGAAATCCCCGCCCTGGTTCACTGGTTTGATATGGTCGACCACCGTCGCAGGATTGTGACACTCCTCGAAGTTGACGCATAGAGGATGCCTTTTGAGATATGGGATTCTGTACTTGTTCCAGCGATAGTTGTATCCCCGCTCCGCCGCGGTCCCGCGCTGCTGATCGTATTGCTGCCGCATGAGTTTCTTGTGCCGTTCGCAATATCGCTCTCCCCGCGGTATGAGCTCCGGACATCCTGGATATCCGCATGGCTTTTTCGGTAAGTGAGGCATTCTCCCACAAAAAAAGGCGAGAGATCGACCACATGAGTTTTCATGCGGCCGATTTCTCGCCTCCGGTTTTCCGGTCGGCTTGAAACCGACTGTGTTACTTCTTATTCACTGTGTATTATTAGATACGTATATAATGTACCGCTATTCTCTTTTTGTCAAACATTTTTCATCTTTTTCGGATATTTTTTTTATCTTTACTATCTGGTTTTGATGAAGCGTCAATATGAATCCGATCTGGCCGTATTCGACTTTCTCTGTTTCTGATTCAATCCATTCGATGAGCTCTTTCGGTATTTTCATTTACGATCCGTGTTGTGCGACGTCGCACAAAATGCATGAGCTGATTTAATTAATTTTCGAGCTTTTTAATTTCTTCGTCAAGCTCCCCGATTTTCTTCTGGAGCTTAAATCTCTCAGTCAGCAGGCGCTGCTTTTCAAGTTTCACCTTACTCCTGTTGATCGCCTCATTCTGTTCTTTTCCGTCGAGCTCAAAGAAATGCAGCAGTGCTATCGTGCCGATCGCGTTTTTTTTCAACTTGTGCGTCTCTGAAAGCTCGTTCAGTGACTTGATATGGATCCCCTCTACCGCGCACATTACACGCATTTGCTTCTCCTTCATCGTTTATTTTGAGACTGCAAAATAATCTCTCTCTCTCTTGAAAGGACCTTCACCATGTGCCGGAATGCCGGCGTGCCGTGTCCATTGTACCGATATATCGCATATTCCCAGGTACCATACTGATCGTAAAGCTCACGGAGATGCGAAAATCCCAGGCGGAGGTTGAGCTCGGGCCGCTTCAGCTCCCTCTCTGTATACTTTGAATAAACCTGGGAATTCAGCTGCGTCAGTCCATAGTCGTAAGAACCATCATTATTGTGCCGATTGACCGCGTCCGGGTCCCACCTGCTTTCTATTTCGATCATTGCCAGAACGAGTGCGAGGGGGACCTGCTGCTCATCCGCGATATCCCTGACAAGCTTGAGCATGAGATTGCCGGTATATGTCGGCGGCGCCGAAGGCCCGGGATCCGGATGACCGAATAACTCCGTTTCTGGAAGTGTGTCGACGCGGTGGGTATATATCACGATCCCTGCCATTAATCCACCAACAATTAATGCGATTAATGCCCATTCCATAATACGGATCACATATAAAAACCTTTGGAGAAGATCTTCGTC
>Ga0180432_10007797_pt1 | contig 13511 bp, 11 predicted proteins | sample SS_ome_10_FD_132414 | JGI IMG/M metagenome (GOLD analysis project Ga0180432, IMG submission 132414) | Hypersaline lake sediment archaeal communities from the Salton Sea, California, USA - SS_1_MS_2 metaG | ecosystem: Environmental > Aquatic > Non-marine Saline and Alkaline > Hypersaline >...
GCCGCACGATGAAGGATACCCGCAGCCGTAACCTGCTTCTGCTCAAACTGGGCGAGTTTGAACGTGAGAAATATGCAGAGGACAAGGACAAACTGCTCGCTTTCTATCGCAACCAGGGCTATCGTGACGCCCAGATTCTCTCCGATTCGATCAGCTACGGCGAGGATGGACGCTGGATGTATATCGATTTCGACATCTACGAGGGCAATCGTTACAAATACGGCGATATTACATTCAGTGGAAACCATCTCTACACCGATGTTCAGTTGCAAACCGTTCTGAATATCAAGCCGGGCGACTGGTTTGACCAGGAGGAGTTCGAGAAAGCCATCTACGACCGCATCAATGGCATCTATATGGACCGTGGATACCTCTTTTTCCAGATCAATCCCAAAATCACGCCCATCAGCGAAAACGAGATTGACGTCCATCTGGAAATCCAGGAAAATCATCAGGTTTCGATCAATCAGGTGAACATCGTCGGCAACGATCGTACCGATGAAAACGTCATCCGTCGCGAGCTGCGCATGTTCCCGGGCGATATCTTCAGCCGCGAAGCCCTGATCCGCAGCCAGCGCGAAATCTTTATCCTGAACTATTTCAGCAATGTCGAACCGGATGTCGTCCCGGTCAACGATGAAGAGGTCGACATCGAGATTACGGTCGAGGAGAAATCTTCCGACCGCGCCAATATGTCCATCAGCATCAGTCAGCTGCACGGACTGATCGGAGGTGGCGGCGTCGAGTTCAACAATTTTCTGGGACGGGGCCAGAAGGTCAATATCAGCTATCAGCAGGGCGTTCAATATTCGGTTCTCCAATCCGGAACCACCCCCTATCGCTCCTTTTCCGTCGGGTTTACCGATCCCTGGGTATTCGATACGCCCAACCTGTTGGGCGCTTCCTTTACCTATTCCGAGCGCGGTGGCAGTTCCTATTACTACTACCCGTTCGATTTGAATATTCTCGGTGGTTCCTTACGCTGGGGTCGCCGTTTCCGCTGGCCGGACAATTACTTCCGCGGAACATGGGCTTTTAGCGCACATCGCAAGCAGTATAAAAACATTGACGACGAATATCTCGAAACCTATCTTGAAGGCTACGACAAGACCCGCGGCGTCAGTATTACCCAGGTGCTCTCGCGCGACAGTCGGGATCGCCCGGAGTTTCCGACAATGGGTTCGGTTTTCAGTCTGACATCGACCTACTCAGGCGGTTTCCTGGGCGGTACGGAGCATTTCCACAAGCACAATTTCAGTATAGAGCACTACATTCCGGCTTTCTCAAAATTCGTACTGTACAACAGTTGTCAATTCGGAATCGTCAAGAAATTGCGCCGGGAAGGGATCATACCGCCGGACGAGCGCTTTATCATGGGCGGTAGCGGTATGATTTATGGTGTTGCTCTGCGCGGGTATGACGACAACCAGGTCGGTCCTGTCAGCGGTGGCTCCTATTACTCCTTTGGTGGAGAATCCCTGCTCAAGTACTCCATGGAACTGCGCTTCCCGGTATCCGAGAATCCGACCATTTATGCCCTCGGCTTCATGGAGGCCGGCAATACATGGGAAAATTTATCGAAGACCGATCCCTTTGATCTCAAACGCTCCGCCGGTATCGGAGTACGCTTTTATATGCCCGCTTTAGGTATGATTGGTATTGACTTTGGATATGGATTTGATGACATTGATAGTCCAGGCGAAGAAGGGTACCGAAAACCCGAAGGCTGGAAAACCCATTTTATATTTGGTATGCCATTTTAACGTATGGAGGAAGAAGTGAAAAAAATCGCTACAATTCTATTCGGATTTCTGATTGTTGCCGGTATTGCCAACGTAGCCCATGCTGAAATCAGGATCGGGTACGTGAATTCAGATCGTATTTTGTCCGAATATGACGACGCCAAAGAAGCCCAGAGTAAACTGGATGTGGAAGCCCGCAAGCTGGAAAACGAGTACCGCGAGCTCCTCACCCAGCTGGACAGTCTGTCGCAGGAATTCGACCGCCAGAAAATGATCATGAGCGAATCCCGCCGCCAGGAAAAGGAACAGGAAATTGCCAATCTTCAGACGACCATCCAGGACTTCCAGGTCAATAAAATGGGGCCCGAAGGCGAAATTTACCAGAAACAGGCCGAACTCGTCGGTCCAGTCCTGGAAAAAATCAAACGGGTTATCGCCAAAGTCGGTAAGGATAACAAGTATGATTACATACTTGATACCGTTGCCGGAAACGTGCTGTACGCCGATCCTGCGCATGATCTGACCGATAAGGTAATCTACGAATTGCAACGCACGGAATAGGGCATGCCGTTTGCCCTGTCCCAAATCGCAGAGATCGTAAGCGGTACTCTGGAAGGCAATCCTTCGCAGGAAATTGAGGATATCGCCGAAATACAGCACGCCCGACCGGGTGAAATTAGCTTTTTAGGCAATCCGAAATATTCGCGCTATCTGGAGAGTACCCGCGCCTCTGCCATCTTGGTACCCAGGGATTTTAACGGCCAATTCAGCAATATTATCCGGGTGGAAAACCCCAATTATGCCTACGCCCAGCTCATTCCCCATTTTCGGCCGGGTCCACCCATAGCGGAGCCCGGCATCCATCCTTCCGCCGCCATTGATCCGACGGCAAACGTTGCTGCAAGTGCCTATATCGGATCCCATGTGGCAATTGCCGCCAATAGCACCGTTGAGGAAGGAGCCCGCATCCATGCCAACTGCTCCGTCGGGTACGGATCACACGTCGGAAAGGATTCCGTCATTTACGCCAATGTCACTCTGTACCACGATGTACAGATCGGCCGCCATGTGATTCTTCACTCCGGCACGGTGGTCGGCAGTGACGGTTTTGGCTTTGTGCGCACGGAGGATGGCATTTCCAAGATTCCACAGGCCGGTGGCGTTGTAATCGGGGACGAGGTCGAAATCGGTGCCAATTGCGCCATCGATCGGGGTACGCTCGGCCCCACCGAAATCCAGCAGGGCACCAAAATCGACAATCTGGTTCAGATTGCGCATAACGTAAAAATCGGCAAATACTGTTTTATTGCCGGGCAGGTGGGAATCGCCGGCAGCGCCACGATCGAGGATCAGGTGACCATTGCCGGCCAGGTCGGAATCGTCGGCCACATTACCGTCGGCAAAGGAGCCATCATTGCAGCCCAATCCGGCGTCTCCAAACCGGTCCAAGCGGGAGCCCTCATGTTCGGCTATCCGGCCCAGGAGATGCGCAAGGCTCGCCGTGAACTGGCTAACATTCGGATGATACCCGATCTCAAAGAGCGACTGAAGGCATTGGAAAAACTCGTAAATCAATGAGGATCGCCAACCTATGGCCAAAAAGCAATGTACGATAAAGAAACCGGTTTCGGTATCCGGGGTCGGACTTCACACCGGCGTGAAGAGCACGCTGACCTTTAAACCGGCCCCCGAAAATGCCGGTATCCGATTTGTGCGAACCGATGTCAAGAAATCCCCGGAAATCATTGCCGATATCAATCATGTCATCGATATCTCGCGAGGCACGACCATTGCCCAGAACGGAGTCCAGGTACATACCGTGGAACATGTCCTCGCAGCCGTTGCCGGTATGGGTATCGACAATATCATCATCGAGGTCAACAATATCGAACCCCCGGTCTGTGACGGCAGTGCGATCGAATTCGTAAAAGCCCTGAAGCAGTCTGAGATCGTGGAGCAGAATGCCATCCGCGAGGTTCTCGTCATTGACAAAATTATCCAATATACGGACCCGCGGCACGGTGTCGACGTCCATGTGGTACCGGCGGACACGTTCAGCATCACCTTTATGATCGACTACAATATTCCGGCCCTGGGCACCCAGTATTCGGCCACCTACTCCCTGTCGGAAGAGTTTGAGGTGGAATACGCCTCAGCGCGTACTTTCTGTTTCCTGAGCGAAGTCGAGGAACTCAAGGAACGCGGTCTGATCAAGGGCGGCAGTGTGGACAATGCGGTGGTCTTCATCGATAAGGAAATTGATCCTTCGGAAATTTCACGGCTCAAGAAAATGTTCAATATTACCGATGATGTCATCATCGGCCAGCGCGGAACTCTCAATGGCGTCGAGCTGCGATATTACAACGAGCCGGTGCGCCACAAAATTCTGGATTTGATCGGTGATTTTGCCCTGCTCGGGGTACCCATCCAGGGCCACGTGATCGCCGCCCGCAGCGGACATGCGCACAATGTCAACCTGGTCAAAAAAATTCGCAAGGAGTACGAGAAGGAGCTGCTGCGGCAGAAATACCAGGACCAGGAAACCGGCGGTCCGCTATTCGATATCAGCGCCATTGAAAAAATCCTGCCACACCGCTATCCCTTTTTGCTCGTGGATAAAGTCCTCGATATGGAGCTCGGTGAAAGTATCACCGCCATCAAAAACGTGACCATCAACGAACCCTTCTTCAACGGTCATTTCCCGGTGCGCAGGGTGATGCCCGGAGTGCTGATCATCGAAGCACTGGCGCAGACCGGCGGCTTGTTGTTGCTAAATACCATTAAGGAACCGAGTAAAAAGCTGGTCTTGTTTAGCGGTATTGACGGCGTGCGTTTCCGCAAACCGGTCATCCCGGGGGATCAGATTCGCATGGAAGTCAAAATGCTGCAGTATCGCCTCTCAATGGCCCGCATGAAGGCCGTCGCCTATGTCGATGATCAGATCGTCGCAGAAGCCTCCATGATGGCCTCAGTAACGGATATCTAGTATGAAAGCAAGCATCCACCCTAGCGCTATCGTTCACCCCGACGCAACCATTGCCGAAAACGTCAATATTGGTCCCTACGCCTGGATTCGTGAAGATGTCATCATCGGGCCCGATTGCGAAATTGGTTCGCATGTGATCCTGCTGCCCGGCGTTCGCTTGGGCAAATCCTGTCAGGTCTATCATCATGCTGTTCTGGGTGAAGTGCCGCAGGATCTGAAATTCGGCGGCGAAAAGACTACCGCCGAAATCGGGGACCGAACCGTCATTCGGGAGTTTGTCACGATCAACCGCGGTACCCAAGCCCGGGGCGCTACCCGGGTCGGCAGCGACTGTCTGCTCATGGCCTACACCCATGTGGCACATGATTGTGTTCTGGGAAACCATGTCATCATGTCCAACGCCGCCTCTCTGGCGGGACATATTGATGTCGAAGACTGGGTGATCATCAGCGGCCTGGTGGGCGTACACCAGTTTTGCCGTATCGGCCAGCACTCCATGATTGGTGGACTCTACCGGGTTACCAAAGACGTTCCGCCCTATATTATCGCCGCCAACGAACCCCTTGCCTTCTGCGGATTGAACGTCGTCGGCCTGAAACGAAGGGGCTTCCCGGCCGACACCATTCAGGCTCTCAAGAAAGCCTACCAGCTGATTTACCGTTCCAGTCACAATGTCACTGACGCTGTACGAATCCTAGAGCAGCACGATAACCGGATTCCGGAAGTCCAAAATATTCTCGACTTTATCCAAAAAAGTGAACGCGGAATCATCCGCTAACACCAAGTCTCAGACGACTGATTTGTCACAAAAATCCCATATTCCAATTCTGCTTTTATTCCTTCTGATGTCACCCCTTTCTGTTTTCGCCGGAAATCTGGATCTCACCCTCCTGTCAGGCACACAACCGGATTCGGTCCTGCAGCCGGCTCTTTCGGTCATCAGCGTACAACAAAGCGTGCCGGCCTCGCTCCGGAATCCCATTGGAAAGCCGGCAATCCTGACGGCTCTCAAACTGCCGGCCACCGGAATCGATTTCAGCGCTACTTTCCAGCTGGGGTATCCGACTCTCTGGGGTGCCGTGGCGATCTCGCCCAACCTGACCATCGGCGGTCACCTGGGCGCCTCCCGCTGGAAAGAGGATAACATCATCAGCATGGGACCGTTTGCCGGTACGCACTGGCAAAGTTCCCGATCTCTGCACAGCTTCTCCATCGGTCTCTATCAGCTCAGCGGGCCGGACGATTTCCAAAGCAGCACCATTCACCTGGATTACCAGCAGGTTTGGCAGCGTCCGCACTGGACGGTGAGTGCAGGCGCCGGTATTAGCTACAGCCGTTGCAGAATTCATGTAACGGATCACCCGGACGCCTCTCAAAACTATCGCAAAACTAAGGAGTATAGTCTCGTACAATTGCATGGTAGCCTGGAACGAGATATACGAGAAAATCTGAGAGCAGGGGTCGAGCTCAATCTTTCCGATAAAATATTGTTGCTTAGCTGTCACATCGTCTTTATACTGAAGTAGTCCTTATGAAAACATCACCGCCTAAAAAGATCGCCCTGTTGGGAGCCACCGGTTCCATCGGTACGAACGCTCTCAAGGTGATGCAGGCGCAGCCGGATCACTATCAGGTCAGTTATCTGACAGCCGGCCGAAATGCCGGGCTGCTGGCCCAGCAGGCCCAGTTCTATCAACCCAGGGCCATCGCCATCGCCGATCCGGAGAAATACGGAAGTCTCAAAAAAGCCGTCGGCAGCGGAATCGAGATTTTAGCCGGGAAAGACGGAATTGTCGAAATCGCCTCGCGCGATGATTATGACCTGGCACTCAATGCCATCGTCGGTGCCGCCGGACTGGAACCGACCTATGCCGCTCTTCAGGCCGGCAAATCAATTGCGCTCTCCAATAAGGAATCACTGGTCATGGCGGGTAAAATCATCATGGATCTGGCGCACAAAATGGGGGTCGACATCTTACCGGTGGACAGCGAACACAGTGCCATCTGGCAATGCCTTCTGGGGGAAGACAGCCGCAGTGTGAAGCGCCTGATCCTGACCGGTTCCGGGGGGCCTTTTCGAACGGCCTCTGCGACCGATCTCGCCCAGGCCACGGCCCGGGACGCCCTGCAGCATCCGACCTGGCAGATGGGCAAAAAAATCACTATCGACTCGGCTACGATGATGAACAAGGGATTGGAAGTCATCGAAGCCCATTGGCTGTTCGACATCCCGGCTGAACAGATTAACATCGTGATCCACCCGCAGTCCATCATCCATTCGATGGTCGAATTTGTGGATGGATCGATCAAAGCCCAATTGGGATTGCCGGATATGAAGCTGCCAATCCAGTTTGCGCTCAGCTATCCTGATCGCGCCGCGATCGCCTGGGAAACCACGGATCTGGCCGAGATCGGCAACCTGACTTTCGAGCCACCGGACATGCAGAAATTCGCGGCCCTTCCACTGGCCTATGCGGCCCTGCAGACCGGGGGCACCGCACCGGCTATTTTGAACGTGGCCAATGAATCCGCAGTCTATGCATTTCTCGAAGACAAAATTGCTTTTCCCGATATTCCCCGGCTGGTGGAAAAAGCACTCACAGCCCTCCCCATTGTTCACCATCCGACGATGGATGATATTTTAGCTAGCATTCCGGCTACCCAGGAATTCATCGCTGGACAACTGAAATCGTAAGAAAGGAAATTCTGATAATATGATCACCGCACTCGCAATTGTACTCGTCATCGGCGGCGTAATCTTCTTTCACGAACTCGGCCATTTTACCTTTGCCAAACTCACCGGCATGCGGGTGGAGCGGTTTTCGATCGGCTTCCCCCCGCGTCTGATCGGTAAAAAGATCGGTGATACCGATTATTGTCTGAGTGCGATTCCGCTCGGCGGCTATGTCAAAGTCGCCGGCGTCATTGACGAAAGCATGGACACCGAAGGGGTACAAGGAGAGCCCTGGGAATTCCAATCCAAGCGGACCTACCAAAAACTGCTCTATATCACCGGGGGGGTTCTCTTTAATATTCTGCTATCCATTATTATCTTTACAGCCCTTACGCTCAGCAGCGGGATCTACAGCGCCAGCGACGAACCCATCATCGAAGAGGTGGTACCCGGATTACCGGCTGACAGCAGCGGTCTGCAGGCGGGTGACCGGATACTTGCTATTGACGGAACATCTATCGCAACCTGGAACGAAATGGTCGATCTGATTCACGCTAAACCCGATCAGTCAATCCAGATCGCGTGGTCCCGGAATGGTCAATCCTTTGCGACGGAGCTAACACCAATTACCAATAAGATTCTGCAGGGTTCCAAACTAGTCGACGTCGGGATGATCGGTATCAGTCCCATACTGGAACATCACCGGGCCGGATTCTTTGAATCCATTGGCCGGGGTACCGCCAACACCTGGTATTGGTTTAAGGTTACCGTAGTTTCATTAAAAATGCTGGTTACCGGTGAAGAATCGATCCGCAACCTGGGAGGTCCCATTTTCATTGCCCGCTTAGCCGGTGAATCGGCCAAATCCGGATTCGCATCATTGCTGGGACTGATTGCCATTATTAGCGTGAACCTGGCCCTGATCAATATCCTGCCCCTGCCGGCCCTGGATGGCGGACATGTCATCGTCACGGTCACCGAGTCCATTATTCGCAGGCCTCTGTCGATTAAAGCCAAAATGCGCATACAGCAGGTCGGACTGGCGATTATCCTGACCCTGACAGTGCTGGTATTTTATAATGATATTCTGCGCCTGATCCACGGATTCTAAGGATCCGTGCTTCCCTGCCCCGGTGCAGATTGCCCGGGCTGATAGGACTCCAGCTGAAAAATCATCGAACCGATCGTGGTCTTGCCCACGACTCTCACCGGAATACGCCGGTGGTCATTGCTCAGCCAGATCATTACGCGACCCTGATTGCGAAAGAGTTCACCCGCCTCCTGAAAAGGTTCCAGTACCAGACATTCTAATTCTCCCAACGGGGTTTCCAAACGCTCGCGCTCGCGTACCAACAAATCATAGTCCGTCAGCTTGTCCTCATCAAAACTGGCCAGTTTCAGACGCTGCCCTATCGCAAGGCTCTCGGCCCGCAAGGCATAGAAAATCGACAAAGGATCCTGTACGCTCTGCTCCAGTCGCACGGTATCCGTATTGGACAGCGCCAGTGAATCGGCATATCGAAAATGCACCTGGTATTTTTTGCGGTAATGCCCTTCGTGAATATCCTTTTCGAAGCGGCGCGGCACCAGCCGATGCACATCCAGCCAGCTCGCAGAAAGATCCCGAACCTTGTAGAACCGGCTGAAAAAGCGACTGGTCTCCGTGCGTGACACCAAGCGGTAACAGACCCGCCCGTCAACCGTATCCACCCCGGCTATTTTTAGCGTATGACGGCCGCCACGAATAAAATTGTACCACACCGAAAAGTGAATTTCCTCGTCAACCGCGAACGGCACCGGGGCGATTGACTGCGCCCGCAGACTAAGACAGTTGAGCAGAATTAAGGTCATTAGGATCGGGCGGGATATGGGCTTCATGATCATGATTCCTTAGAACCGAATTCCTCATTCCAGAGCTGCAAAATCTGAGTGGCGATCCGTTCTGCTGATTTGCCATCCCGGTACTCGAAGAGCCGGCGATTAGCCTCTGCGCGGGCCGCCGATTTGCCATCCCCCTGCGAGCAGACCAATGCGAGGGCTTCTTCCAACTCGGTAAAACTCCCCACGCGTGTACTGATCCGATCGAGCAATTGGATGATCTCGGGCAACGAACGCCTGGATTCAGCCACCCGGAAAGTGACTATCGGCTTATTCAGTGCACAGAATTCACCGAGCACGGAGCTGCTGTCTCCGACCATCACATCGGCCAACAGCATATACGGATTGAGATCATACCTTTCGATCAGATAGACCCCCGGCCGCCCGGCCAGCACACGCCGTTTGGCAGCCGATATCCAGGGGTGCAGCGTAACCAGAATGTTATAGTGGTTCGCCAGTATATGAACCCGGTCTTGCCACAGATGGAGAGCGGACATTCCTGATTTTTGATAAGTGGCTGTGAAGAGAACCGTGGGCTTCTGTGAATCGATGCCGCATTCCTGCCGGAGTCGTTCCAGTTCATCTTCGGAATAGCTGCCGTCATAGAGGCCATCGAGTTTGGGAAAACCCGCCGCTACCGTATTCCCGATCCCCATTGAACGCGCCAGGTCAACCTCCTGCCGGCTGGTCACAAAATAGCGATCAAAGGCCCGGTAATGACGCGGGTTCGTGAACTTTTTAAAATGGTAGACTCCATGGCGCAAGCCGAATTTGAGAATGCGCTGCACCGGAAATTTATGGGCCTTGTGACGGCACATAATCACAGCATCAGGAAAGACCGGCATTCTGCGATACGCGATCCTCCGTTCGTCCAAATATCGGCGCACAGCTTTCCCACTGGCCACCAGGGTGGCAGGCGGCAGGTAGCGCGCCAAACGGGCCAGGATTTCCCAGTCGACCGGATCGGCACAATACAGGGCCAGCATCGGCTCCCTGCGAAACCAGTGCATCAGGTGCCAGAGCAACTGATAGGGTCGGCGATATAGATAGTACGATAAAACCAAATGATCTCTGTTCTATTCCCCGGCAGGATTTGTAAATATTTCCGCATCCAGATAGCGTAGTAATCCACCGGCGAGCTCCTGCTCGATGCTACTTTTCTGGCGGATAAAGGTCCACCCATTTTCAGTGGCCTGATAGAAACCGTGCGAGTAGATAATCGGGCGAATCCCAAAATGGAGGCCCTGAAATTCGAAAAGATAAAAGCGACCATCCTTGACCCCAATATCGAGGCAGGCAATCGGAGTATCGAGTTTTTGTCTGATTTCGCGGGCATAGTCTAAGAGCGCGGCATCCATCTCCACCTCAAAATCGAACTTCTTGGCGCCACTGGCCCGAAAATCGCCGGGTCGATTGAAACGCTTCACGCCAAAGTAGTGATCGTAAAAAATCGTAATCCGGTAATCATTGCTCAGATCGGGGACAAACTCCTGCAATACGAATTCACGCTCGGGAGTGATATAATCGCGATACTGGTAATAGTCGGCTCGGTTGTTGTATTCGGGGTAACCCTCGTGGACCTTTTTACCGCGAAAATACTTGCGGCGCACAAAATCCATTCGCGTCAGAAAACCAACGCTACTCTCCATCTGGCGGATGCGGCGCTGCAGCTCCTCGCGATTGCGTATCAGAAAGACATATTTACCATTGGAACCCTCAACCGATTTCAGAACCATGGGAAAATTCAGCTCATAGTCCCGGAGTTCCCGGCTGCTGCTGAAATAATAGCCGCGCAGCTGATCTATCCCAAGTCGCTGCTTATAGAGTTCCTGAAAGCCCTTGTTTTCATGGCATTGCAGCAGATCGATACTCGGAATGAGCAGGTTGGAGTGGCACTGCAAGCCCCAAATCACATCGCGGATATAGCGGCGCAGCTGAGGGCGATGGGAAAATGAATAGAGCACAATGGAATCCTGAATTTGAATTTTCCGGTTGGCCAGCTGGTGAAACTCATACTCCTCCACAGCATAGCCGCCCTCGCGCAGCAGCAGGCTGAGCCGATCCAGATTCATGCCGACCCAGGGTTTGCGGGTCTGGCCAAAGAAGCGGTCATAGCCGGTCAGAATGACGATGCGTTTATCCATGTGTGCCTCTATTCTCCATAAATCGTTGTATCTCCGCATGTACCTGCCGGGGACGGATATCCAGCATGCAGCGAAAATGTCCCTGCGGGCAGCGGCGACCGCCATGCTTGCTGCAGGGCCGGCAGTCCAGATCCACCTCGAAAACGCAATCCTGTGGACGATAGGGAAAACAACCGAAGCGGCGCACCGTGGGACCGAAAAAGGCAAATGCGGGCGTATCGACGGCATTCGCCATATGCAATGGTGCGCTGTCATTGCTGATCATCAGATCCAGACTTTCGATCAGGGCCGCCGATTCCAGCACGGATAATGCACCCGCCAGATTGTGAGAATGATCACCCAGCTGATCCGCAATCCGCTGGCAAAGTGCGCGATCTCCGAGCCCCCCGATAAAGAGCATCGTTATCAAATCATCCCGTAACATTTTACCCAACTCGATGAAATACTCCGTCGGCCAGCGCTTCGTTGGCCAGACCGATCCCGGTGCAACGCCAATGACAGGCCGGTTTTCTTCCCGTATCGGGTTCAAAATCCGCTGCGCCTTTTGTGCCTCCGCTTCCGACCAGAAAATCTCGGTTTCCGCTGATTCGTTGACCTCACCAAACGGATGCAGCAAATAGAGATAGCGTTCCCGAATGGGTAAGCCGCGGGGATGCAGCGCCTTTCTTGTGGTCAGCCGCTGTCTGCGAAACCCAATGCGCTCGGGGATGCCGCCCAGAAACATCAAAAGCGAAGAGGTGAAGGAGCTCTGCACCGAGAAGGCGATCGCAAAATCCCTTTTACGGATTTGTCTCAGCACCCGCCAAAAGGATATGATCTTCCTGAACCATTTGCGTTTATCGAACACCCACACATCCGCTACAGCGGGATGATAGCGGAACAGGATCGCTGTCCCCGGAATCGTCAGTACGGTCAGATGGCTGTCAGGGAATCTTTGGCGGATCGCCCGGATCACCGGCGTCGTCAAAATGACATCGCCAAGGAAAGCGGTCTGAATCAATAAGAGCTTCGGTTGATCCTGCTGCAAAGTAATCTTAATACAATCTTTGTTAACGCTTCACAAAGAGTTTCGCCGGGCGCCACACATTCACAAGGTTTACTCGGTTTTCCGATAAGCGCCGATAAGTTCGAAAAAATGTAAAGATTCTACAGGATTAATACCAGCATTATCAATCCGAACAGCGAGCGTTATCGTGCAGCTGCTTGGGACCTCTTTTACAAATTTAATGACGATAAAGCTACGGATTTGTGTCCTGCAGACGGCAGAACTCGCTGCGCCAGTCGACCTGCGTTATCGGTCGTTCTCTGCCAGCATTTGCCGATATAATGTGAGCGTCTCCCGTATCGTTTCCCGAATATCAAAGCGCCTCACACTCCGAACCGCCTGATCAGCCATCTGGTTGCGCATTTCCGCATCCGCACAGAGGCGCAGAATCGCCTCCGCCAGGGACACCGGATCCCGCACCGGTACCAGCAGACCGTTCTGCCCGTCAGTAATCATTTCCGGGATACCACCGGCCCGCGTCGCCACCACCGGCAATCCAACCAAAAGGGCATCCAGAACCGATGTTCCGAGCCCCTCCTTTTTTGAGGCCAGAACAAACAGATCGAAGCTCTTGAGCAGGCTTCCGACATCCTCCCGGAAACCGGTAAATACAAATCTTTTTCCTAATTGAAGCGATTGCGCCAGGCGATGAACGGAATCAGCCTCGGGGCCATCACCAACGGCACAAAAAGTGATTCGATCCTTCTGCGAGATCACCTGCCGGGCGGCTCTCAGCAGGTTGGGATAATCCTTGTGACCGGCCAGTGCGGCGACAGTGCCGACGACAAAATGGTCCGGCGGAATTCCCAGTTCGGTTCTGAGTTCTGTTTTTTGTTCAGCGGTCTCAAATTTATCCAGCGGAATGCCGCTGTGGATAACGGCAATTTTATCGGGATCCACCCCATCCCCGATAAGCACTTCCCGAATCCGGCTTGATACCGTGATAATTTTGTGCAGGCGATCCGTCCGATACTTGCGGGACCCGATAACCGGTTTGCGTACCGAGAAGTCGACCCGCCGCGCGGCAATCAATTTAACAGGC
>Ga0180432_10007801_pt1 | contig 13506 bp, 10 predicted proteins | sample SS_ome_10_FD_132414 | JGI IMG/M metagenome (GOLD analysis project Ga0180432, IMG submission 132414) | Hypersaline lake sediment archaeal communities from the Salton Sea, California, USA - SS_1_MS_2 metaG | ecosystem: Environmental > Aquatic > Non-marine Saline and Alkaline > Hypersaline >...
CGACGGCGAGGGCCGTAATCTGAGGGATGTACCCGCGCGAGATCCATAGCGCGATCAGTCGAATGAACAGAGCGAATCCGATCGTTCCTGTCAGGAAACCCGCTCCGTAGAAGAAGACGAGCGGGTGGAAGTCCCGGATGATGTACTTGTTGAGCATTCGCCAGACGAACAGGCGGAGAAGGAGCCAGCTTAGCTTGGGAATCACGCGGAAGATCCGAATCCCGCTCTTCTGGCCGACGTCGTAGACAGGCTTGACAGGGACATCAGCGACGCGGGCGTTGAAGACGTTCAGGCGGACGAGGTAGTCATTCGGGCATCCGTAGCGTTTGTACGTGTGATCCCAGTCGATCAGCTTTAGCATCTTCAGGTTGATCGCGGTATACCCAGTCTGGGAGTCGGCGACGTGCCAGTACCCGGAGGCGATCTTCGTGAGCAGAGACAAAGCAGCATTCCCCAGATAGCGGATGTGAGGGATGTCTCGCCACGCGTCCCCGGTGAAGAGCCGATTCCCCTTGCTGTAGTCCGCTCGATCCTCGACGACCGGATCCAGCAGGGTGGGCAGGTCCGTCGGGTCCATCTGAGCATCTCCGGCCATCACGACGGCGACATCCATCTCCGCGCTGCACGCCCACTTGTACCCGGCAACAATGGCGGCTCCGACCCCTCGGTTCTTTTCGTGCCGGATAGCGACGACGCGCCCGTTCGATATCGAGGCGGCCTCAAGGGCGACCTTCGATGTTCCGTCCGTGCTCTTGTCGTCTACGACAACGATCCGATCGACGAACTCGGGCATCGTGTCAATCACTGTTGGAAGGAGCTTCTCTTCGTTGAACGCGGGGACAACCACACAGATCGTCTTTCCCTTGTACACGAACCCAGCCCCCTTCTCGAACGAGTCTTCCCTCCCCAATGGAAGGGATTCTAGGACGTCGCGATCCGAACAGCAACCGGGGACGAGAGTCCGCTGGGTTGCAGGGGCAGCACCTATAATTCGGTGAGCCGAGAGCCAAGCTGGCGGCGACCACGGGAGTGAGATCGGGCGTGACGACGACAAGAAGCTTCGTCAAGGACGTTGTCGGAAGGGCTGCGTTCCAGGTTCTGAGCGTGGTAAAGGGCCTTGTCGTCCTTCCGCTCGTGGCGCGGGCCTACGGAGCCTCTGGCTATGGCATTTGGACGCAGATCTCGATCACAGTCGCTTTGGCCGCTCCGCTTGTCAGTCTTCGTCTCAACGAAGCGGTCGTACGGTACTTGTCGGGAATCGAACCCGGAACACGAAGGGGCCGCGCCTTCTTCACCACCATCATCGTGACCTGGGGCCTCAGCGTGGTGCTCCTGATCGTTGGAGTTCTCACGGTCCGGGGCGTTTCGGTCGCGATGTTCGATGATCCCGGTCTGACGCGGTATGCATTCCTCGCGCTGGGCATGCTCGTCGTTAGTGTCAGTTACTCGATGGCGACGGCCTACTACCGTGCAACTTCTCGCATCTCCGTCAACACGTTTCTCAACACGATCGAGACGCTCGCCGTCCTTGCGGCGGTCTTCGGGATTGCGGGTTGGATGAAGGGATCGCTCGACGTGGTGCTCCTTGCCCTGATTGGGATCGATGTCGTCCTCTCTGCAGGATGCCTGATCGACATTGCGAGGCGCGAAGGCGGGTTCGGTCTATCTCGTGAGTGGATCGGGAAGTTCCTTAGGTACAGCCTGCCGCTCATCCCCACGGTCGCGCTGTACTGGGTGGTCAGCTCGAGCGATCGATTCGTCATCGTCCACTTCCGCGGATTAGATCAGGCTGGCGTCTATTCGGCGGTCTACCGTGCAACACAGATCATCAAGATCCTCGTCCATCCGCTCGCCTTCGTCCTGCTACCGACCATGGCCGCCCTCTGGGAGAAGAGACGAGAGGAAGTGGCGCTCGGATTCCTCAGCAAGGCACTCCAGTGGTACTTGTTCGCGGCCATTCCGGCCGTTGCGGGCCTCGCGGCCATCGGATCGCCGTTGGTCCGTCTCCTGGGCGGCGGTGGGGACTTCGCTGTCAGCACCGGTCTTGTCGTGCTGCTGGCGGCTGCGGAGCTCTTTGTCGGGGTGTACCAGCTGTGGGTCTACGTCCTGTACGTGAAGGAGCGGAACCCGATCCTGATCCTGTTCTTCGCGGTCGCAGCGACGCTGAATCTTGGCGGGAACCTGCTGCTCGTGCCGCGGATCGGCATTCTCGGCGCTGCTTGGACAACGTTTCTCGCGTACGCCGTCCAGGCGGCATTGGTCGTCTCCTACGCGCGACGGCTGGTCGACGTCCGATTCCCAGTATCGATCGTGCTCCGCATGTGCGTGGCAGCGGGCGGTGTCTACTTGGCTGCGTGGGCCGTTCCCGGAACCGGCTGGGGCGATCTTGTGGTCCGGATCGTCGCCGGCATCGGGGCGTATGCCTTCCTTGCGTTCGCTCTCCGAATCGTCCGACGGGACGATCTTGCCCCGCTCGTGGAGTGGATGCGTCGGCGGGGTGGTCGCTCGTAGCGCGGCGGCGCCCCCGATGGGCGAGGATGTGCAATCGATCGGACTCTCGCCGTAGACTCTCTGACGCGCCTAGAGAAGTGGGTTGGACTCGGAATCGTCGGCTCTTGCGGCCGGGGCTCTTGCGGCCGGGGGCTGCCGGCGGAAGCGTATCGAGCCATGGTCTGGAAGGACGTGGAGTGCGAGCCAGTGTCTGCGTAGTCACCACCGTGCATCCGCCCTTCGATCCGCGGGTCTTCGAGCGGTGTGCTGTGAGTCTCGCGCGCGCCGGCTACGAGGTCACGCTGGTCGCTCCGCACGATCGGGCGGAGGAGCGCGATGGGGTTCGCATCATCGCGATCCGACGATCGCGCTCACGCTTCGTACGGGCCTTTCGTGGTGGCTGGCAGGCTTTCCGCTTGGCAGGCCGGACGCGGGCCGATCTCTATCATTTCCACGACCCGGAGTTCATGCCCTTCGCCCTTCTCCTTCGATGGATCACGAGGAAACCGGTCATCTACGACGTTCACGAGGACTACCCGCAACACATGCTGACGAAGTTCCGACTCCCCACGATCCTCCGATGTGCCGTGAGCTGGGGGATGTCCGTGATGGAACGCGTCTGCGCGAGACGTCTCCCCTGCGTGATCACGGCGACGCCGGCGCTGACGGAGCGGTTCGTCCAAATGGGCGCGCGGCGAGCGGAGACGATCCTGAATCTTCCGTCGTCGGGCTTTCTCGATGGCACAGCGGACGATCGGCTTCCTGCTCCCGTTGACGTGATTCACGTGGGAAGTCTGTCGGCAGCCCGTCTCGCGTTTCTCCTCGCGGTGGCCAGCGAGGTTGGCCGTCGCCGCGCCCAGACGGGTTGGCGAATCGTTGGGTTCGACGACCGATTCCTCGGCCGGGCGAGGGAGATGGTTCGTGAGGGAGGCCTGGTGGAGAGTGTCGAGCTGGTTGGGAAGGTTTCGCATGAGGAGGTTGGCAGACATCTACGCGTCGCGAAGGTGGGCGTTAACCATCACCCGGCCGAGCGGCGCTTCCAGGTGGCGATCCCCGTGAAGGTCCTCGAGTACATGGCGGCCGGGCTACCGGTCATCTCCAGCGAGATGCCTCTTCTCCGGGAGCTGGCCGGGGACGAGGCGATCGTGTACGTCGATCCGGGGGATCGGGCCGCTTTCGTCGGTGCCGTCCTCGACGTTCTCAGCGATCCTGAGCTGTCAGCCCGTCTCGGCAAAGCGGCCCGGCGGCTCAGTCGGGAACGGCTGAACTGGGCCCGCGAGGAGCCGAAGCTGCTCCGGATCTACAAGGATCTCCTGTCATGAGTCGGCGACTCATCGTCAACGCGGACGGGTTCGGGTTTACCCGAGGGATCAATCGCGGGATTGTCCGGACCGTCGAGTGCGGTGTAGTCAGAAGCACCAGTGTTCTAGCGAACTTCGAGGCGATCGACGAGTTGTCCGAGTTCCACCGGAAGTTCCCGCAGATCAGCATCGGCGTGCACCTGAACCTATCAGTCGGTCGGCCGGTGTCGGACCCGAAGGCGATCCGCTCGCTCGTCGACGACGCAGGAACGTTCCGCGCCGACTTCGTTCCAGCGATGCTGCGAGGACGGGTTCGGTCCTCGGAGATGGCCCGCGAACTTGACGCTCAGGTTGCCCGCGTCCTCGAATTGGGCGTGCGTCCAACGCACATCGACGGGCACCAGAACAAACATCTGTATCCGCCATTCTTCCGGGCGGCTCTCCGCGTCGCCCGCACGCGTGCGATCCCCTGCATGCGCACGCACAGGCGGTACCTCTTTGCCCAGGAAGGTCGAGGGGTGCGCACGTTGGTCGCCTACTACCTGAGACATCCGCGCCGACTTGGAACCCACTTCGTCGGCCGGCTGTTCAGTCGATGGGCGCGATTGGCCGGCCTGTGCCTCGCCGATCGACTGATCACGCCTGGCTATCTGGGCGGCGACCACAAGAGTTCGCTCGACACGTGGTGCCGAATCCTCGGAGCTCTTCCGAACGGATGGAACGAGATCTACTGCCATCCGGGAATTCCGGACGACGAGTTGCGGCAGTACGCTCATTATGTGGACAAGAGGCAGCTGGAGATCGATGTCCTCTGCGACCCCCGACTGCTTGAGGTCGCACGACATGCGGGAGTTGAGTTGGTTTCGTTCCACGATCTGATCGAATCGAGGCGGTGACCGTGTACGCTCCGTTCTGGCGTCGAGACGACGTTCGAGATTCCGAGGCAACTGTCGTTGCCGTCGGTGACGTAATGCTCTCGCGCGGGGTTGGGGAGACGATCGCCCACGAGGGGATCGACTCGATCTTCGCCGGGATCGCGGATGCGCTGAAGGCGGACGTAACCTTCGGGAACCTGGAAGGTCCAATCTCGGACCGTGGGCAGCCGAACCCGGGGAGCCTCAGCCAGTTTCGAGCGTCGCCCGACGTGGTTGGCGGATTGGTCCGAGCCGGCTTCGACGTTCTGAATGTGGCGAACAACCATACCTATGACTTCTTGGGACCGGCGGTCGAGGACACGCTCCGGCTGCTGAGCGCAGCCGGGATCCGCACGGTCGGCGTCGGTTCGTCGTTCGAGCAGGCGCGCCTGCCGGCGATCCTTGATCTTGGAGATTTGCGGATCGCCTTTCTCGGCTACACCTCGATGCGGAACGTGATCGATCGACGATTCGACTACGTTGCGGCGCCGCTCGACCTGGAGACGATCGAGCAGGACATCGGCGCAATGAAGGAACGTGGATCCCGCGTTGTCATCTCACTCCACTTCGGTCACGAGGACATCGAGTACCCACCGCCCGAGTGCCGAAGGCAGGCCCGGGCGATCATCGGGATGGGCGCGGATGCAGTCCTCGGCCATCACCCGCACGTGATCCAGGGGATCGAAGTCTTCGAGGGGGGACTGATCGCTTACAGCATGGGCAACTTCGTGTTCGACCACGCCGATCCAAGGAGGCAGAGCGGTCTCATGGTTCGATTTGGGCTCGACGGCGATGGGCTGACGCGGGTTGAGTTCCTGCCGGTCGCGATTGGGGAGGACGGCCGTGTTGCGCCGGCTGAGGGAGCCGAGCGTGAGGAGGCGATCGCCCACATCCGCCGTCTGTCAGGTTTTCTGGCGGACGGTTCATCCGACCGTCGCTTCTGGAACGCATCGGGCGACTCGTTCCTCGGGACGTACGGTTCGAGCCTATGCAGGACGTTGAATCGGAGGGGAATCCGCGGCCTATTGAGGCTGCTCCTTCGCGCCCGCCCGAAGCATCTACGAATCCTCTGGACCTGGTTTCTCAGGACGGTTCTTCAGCGAAGGGGGGGAGATGAGCCGGCGACGATGGATCCGTGATGCGATCCTTATGGCGCCGCGCCCGATCCGGTTCCTCGCGGCGAACGCGTACGGATACAGGATGGCAAACCGGCGGTACGGCGGAGCCTTCACACAGGTGCTCGCTTCGCTGGAGCTGTCACAATGGAGGACCGCACAGGAGCTCCGCTCCGAGCAGGAACAGAGGCTTCGAGCATTGATTGAGCACGCCTACCGGAACGTTCCGTACTACCGCGAAGCAATGGACGAGCGAGGCCTGCGTCCCCGGGACGTCACCTCGATCGACGATCTCAAGAAGCTCCCGTTCTTGACCAAAGGGATCATCAATGATCGGTTCGAGGATCTGAGGGCTCGCGGGGATCTGGGCCGAGCGGTTGCGCACGGCACAAGCGGGACGACGGGAGTCAAGCTTCGCCGATTCTTCCTTCCGATCGATCTGGTCTGGGCGAGGAACTACGCGGATCTCTATCGAGCCTACCGGTGGGCAGGCTTCGAGCGGGGCGACCGTCGTGCAACGGTCGCCGGGCGATGGTTCACCAAGCGGCCTCCGTACCGGGTCGTCAATCACTTCGACCGACAGCTCCTCCTTTCGGCCCATCACCTGAACCGGAAGACGGCGGGCGACTATGTTCGGGCAATCGAGCGATACGCTCCACGAGCGGTCCAAGGGCATCCGTCAGCGATCGCGTCGTTGGCCCGCCACTTGACCGAGCACGGCCGGACGCTTCCGGTTGGCTGTGTATTGACGACCGGAGAGCAGCTGTTCCCGGACCAGCGGGCGCTCATCGAACGTGCATTCAAGGCGAACGTCTTCGACGGATGGGGGCAGGGAGAGAACGTCGGACGGGCCTACGAGTGCGATCGGCACGAGGGCTATCATGTTTCGAGCGAGTTCGGCATTCTCGAGATTGACTCGGCTCCGGGCCTGCCGGACGGTGTCGGCGAGATCGTGGCGACTTCGCTCCACAACGACGCCATGCCGTTCATCCGGTATCGAACGGGCGATCTCGCGGCGTGGGCCGGGTCACCGTGCTCGTGCGGTCGTGGCCTTCCGCTCATCCGTGATCTGGTCGGTCGCATCGACGACGTGATCGAGGATGCCGAGGGGCGTCCGGTTCTCCCCGTCTCGATCCGGACGAGGCTCGCGAAGCTGGGCGACCTCGTCGAGTATCGGGTGGTCCAGACGGAGGATGGGTACCATGTCCCTTGTGTTGTTCGAGAGGGTGCCCGGGAGAGAACGCTTGCTGCGATTGACGGGGTGCTCCACGAACTCCTCGGGCGGCGCGCCAGGCTGCAGATTGAATCGGTCGAGGCTGTTCCGCGGACGACGGGAGGAAAGGCTCGGTTGGTCATCGACCGGCGGATGAAGGATCGATCAGAGAGGTCAGCGGAGTGAACGTCTGGATCTTCAACAACCACGCGGTGGCGCCTGCCATGCGGGGCTCGACGCGGCACTTCGACTGCGGACTTCGGCTGATCGCAAAAGGATGGGACGTCACGATCTTCGCAGGAACCTCGGAGAAGAAGGCGAGTGCAGATATCGCGGCGACAGGGGGAAACCCCGTACGTGTGCAGATGGTCGATGGCGTTCGGTTTGTCTGGATTGACACGCCGTCGTACAGCGCGAACGACCTTCGGAGAGCTTTCAGCATGGTCAGTTTCGCGTTGCGGGCCAGGCGATTCGCCGTCGGTGGATCCCGCCATCTGGAGAGCGTCCCACGACCGCACGTGATCGTCGGCTCGTCTGTCCATCCGTTCGCCGCGCTCGCCGCCCAACGCGTTGCCAAGCGGCTCGGCGTTCCCTTTGTGCTCGAGCTGCGGGATTTGTGGCCTCAGAGCCTGATCGAGATGGGGGCGATCTCCCGGTGGCACCCATTGGCGATCGGACTGCGAGCGCTGGAAAGCTGGCTGGTCCGTCGGGCGGTGCGGATCATCGTTCTCTCCGAACGGGCGGCGGAGTACCTCGTGCGGAGGGGGACGTCCGAGGACACGATCGCCCTGATTCCGAACGGCGTCGACCTGGACAGATTCGGACCTGCGTCCCCGGTTCCGGCCGACGATCCTCCGTTCACGTTCATCTACCTCGGCGCGCATGGGATCGCCAACCGCCTGAGTGCGATCCTCGATGCAGCAGAGCGATTGAAGAAGCGGGGTGTGGACGACCTGGCTATCGTCTTCGTCGGTGGGGGTAAGACGAAGGCGGGCTTGAGGAGGCGAGCGAAGGAGACGGGACTCGACTTCGTCTCCTTCCGTCCAGGCGTGGCGAAAACGAAGGTTCCCGACACATTGGCCCGGGCCGACGCGCTGATTCTAACCGAGGCGAACAACGTCTACGGGAGCTCGAACAAGCTGAGTGACTACCTGGCGGCGGGCCGGCCGATCGTCTTCTCGACCTTCGCACACCACAACATCGCGTCCGATTGCGGCATCATCGCCGACCCGGAGGATCCGGAGGCACTGCCGAAGGCAATTGAGGAACTCGCTCGTGCTCCGAGAGAACAGCGCCAGAAGATGGGGACCGCCGGCCGGCGAGCTGTGGAGGAGACGCGTTCGTGGGACCGGTTGGCCCTGCGATATGAGGAGGTCCTCGCGGACGCTGCGCGCCATTCCTAAAGGGTCTTCTTCGGCACCGGAGGCGGACCCCTCCAGGCTGCGTGAATCCCACTGGGCACAACATCTGCGCTTTTGGGCTAGACTTGATCTGCGCAGTCGAATGGCGGAAGCCCCGTGCCGAGAGAGGGGGAGATCGGGTGGGTCGCCTTCTGCGGTTCAAGGTGGGAAAGACCCGGAGGGACATCGACCGGACCTTGAGGTTCGTCATCCGGGCGGCGGCTAGGAATTCCAGCGGCTACCGGCGGCTTTTGGATGAGGGTGGAGCGTCCCCCGACCGCGTCCGGGGAGTCGAGGACCTCCGCTGGCTCCCAATCGTCGACAAGGAGACCCTTTTCCGGCGGTTTCCTCTCGAGGAGGTTCTTCATCGGCGCGCGGCTCCGCACCGGTGCATCCGGGTTGGAACGAGCGGCTCGACCGGCCTGCCAATGAACGTCTTCATGAGCAGGGCCGAGGCGCGATTCCGGACGCTTCTCGTTCTCGAAAGCTGGCGACGGACTGCTCGGCTGCGGCTCCCGCTGGTTGTAGGCGATGTCGGGTCGTGGGTCGAGGGAGGGGAGACGGAGGTCCGTCGGCACGGCGGGATCGGGAAGGTCGTTCGGATCTCGATCGGACTCCCGGTCGAACGGCAGGTGGAGGAAGTGCTGCGCCATCGCCCGCAGGTTCTCTCGGGGTATCCGACAGCACTTCAGGTTCTCGGCGAGACGTTTCGAGATGTGGCGGTGAGCCGGCCGTTCCTCCGGCTCGTGGCCGTACGCGGCGAGGTTCTGCATCTCGAGACGAGGGACGCCCTCGAGGGCGCATTCGGCTGTCGTGTTGCGGATTACTACAACAGCGAAGAGATGGGGAACATGGCCTGGGAGTGCCCGGCGGACTCGGCGACCATGCACGTCAACACGGACGGGTGTGTTCTGGAAGTCTCAGACGCGAACGGGGATCCGTTACCGGTTGGAGCGGAAGGGCGCGTGATTGTGACGAACCTGTTCAACTGCACGATGCCCTTCGTTCGATACGATCTTCACGATCGCGGCATCATCCTCCATCCCGGAGGCGAACGCTGCGCCTGTGGCAGCTTCCGCCCGCGGATGGCAGTGGTGCAGGGACGCGACGACGATTTCGTGCGTCTGCCGGACGGGCGGACGGTCTCCCCAAGGCTGATCGCCACGGCGGTCAACCGAGCCTTCTCGGGGCGCTCACCGTTGGGCGGCTTCGACAGCCACTTCCGAAGGTTCCAGGTCGTTCAGGACGCCCTCGATCATCTGACGATCCGGATCGTCCCGGAGCCGGGAGGGTCGATCGACTTCCAGGGCGTCCTCGGCTCCGCGATGCGACGAATCCATCCGGAGTTCCGGACCTCGGTTCAGCTCGTCGACGGGCTCGAACTCGAACCTTCCGGGAAGTTCCGAAAGGTCATCTCCCTGATTGAGCGTGGCGCGGACGAGACGTGATACTGTAGAGTGCAGGTTGCGCCTGGCGCAGTAGGACGTCGAAGGAGGAAGCGTGGGGATTGGGATCGTCGGCGCGGGAGGCCATGGAAGGGTTGCATACGAATGCCTTGAGCTTGCGGGGCAAATCGAAGGTGCCGTCGCGTTCTTCGACGATCGATGGGAAGAGATCGGGGACGTCGAGGGGGTGACCGTTCTCGGGCCGGTCGCGGATCTCGCAGCCGACAGCCGGTTCGAACGGGTCTTCGTAGCGATCGGCGACAACGCCGAGCGACGTCGCATCACCGAGGAGCTTCGGCGGGCCGGGAAGTCGTTCGTAACGATCATTCACCCGCGCGCGACGATCTCCCCCCGAGCCACGGTCGGAGAGGGGACGATCGCGATTCCGGGAACCGTCATCAATCGAGACGCTCGCGTCGGAGCCGGAGTCATCATGAACACGCTCTGCTCGGTCGGTCACGATTGCATCGTTGAGGATTTCGCCCAGATTGCGCCCGGTGTGAATCTCGGTGGCGCGGCGGTCATCGAACGCGGGGTCTTTCTCGGAATCGGCGCCAAGGTCGTTCCCGAAGCCCGGGTCGGAGCGTGGTCGATCGTTGGGGCCGGGTCTGTGGTTCTTCGCGATCTCCCTCCACGGAGCTTCTGCTACGGGACACCGGCGCGCGCGATCCGGGATCTATGCGACGACGAACTTCCCGACGCGTGAGCGGATGATCGGAACGCCTGGAGGTCTCGTGGTGGGCGATCGTCTGGCACGATTCAAGCTACGCAAGTCGACACAAGACATCGACGCAGCGCTCCGCTTCGTCGTTCGCAGCGCCGCCGAGCGAGTCCCTTTCTACAAGGACCTTTACGCACGTGTAGGAGCCGATCCGCGGTCGATCGTCTCGGTCGACGATCTCGCCCGCCTCCCGGTCGTCCGGCGCCCCGACCTTCTGGCCGCGGGGCATGGTGGGCATCTTCGCGTCGGCACCGATCCGCGCACACTCTCTCGACGGAGCACCACGGGGACGACGGGAGAGCCGCTGACTGTGTTCACGTCTCGTACAGAGACGCTCTTTCGGAAGGCGGCGTTGCTCGACTCGTTCCGCAGACGAGCCCGGCTTCCGCTCTCCGTGACGATTGCCGACGTGGGGTCCTATACGGCAGGGTCGGACATCGCTCAAAGGCTCCGGTTGGTGCGAATCGAGCGAATCCGGCGCTCGCTTCCGATCGACGAGCAAGTGCGCCGATTGGCCCGCCTCACTCCGGACCTGATCGAGGGGCGTCCGAGCAGCCTCTGGGCGCTCGCCGCGGAGGCGAGCCGGATGGGGGCCCGCCTCCCCCGCCCTCGGCTCATCGTTGCGTTCGGGGAAGTCCTTCACGAGCCGGTTCGGCGCGCGGTGGAGACGGCGTTTGGCTGCCGGGTCGCGGACTACTACAACTGCGAAGAGGTCGGGAACGTTGCCTGGGAGTGCCCGCACCATGAGGGGACGATGCACCTGAATCCGGCGACGGCGATCCTGGAGGTCGTCGACGACGCGGGACGACCGACGCCGTTGGGAGAGATCGGAAGGGTGCTGCTGACGAATCTCTTCAATCGAACGATGCCGTTCATTCGCTACGATACTGGTGACCGTGCCTCGAGCCTCGGCATGGCTCAGTGCTCTTGCGGGTTCTACGGGCGCTCGATCGGCGCCTTGGACGGACGCGACGAGGATTTCTTCCGGATGCCGGACGGGCGGATGGTCACCCCGAGGAAGGTTCACCTCGCCGTCGTCGGGATCCTGTACCAGAAGGACGTCGGAAACGAGCTGTTCCGGGCGGTCCACCGGATGAAGATCGTCCAAGAGGCGGTCGATCGGATCGTCCTTCGAGTCGTTCCGGGGCCAAGCTACTCCGACGCGTTGTGGGACGGCGTCGAGGACTGGGTCCGTGGCCTGCATCCAGAGATGCGGATCGCCATCGAAACCGTCCGACCGGAGGAGCTGGAATCGGACGGGAAGTACCGGATCGTGACGAGCCTGGTCCCCCGCGTGCGAGAAGGAGCAGTGACGTGAAAGCGCCGGCGCGTTTCGTCGTTGGAAAGAGCTCGAAGCGAATCGACGGAGTCGTTCGGAAGCTCGTTCGAGATGCATATCGGAACGTCCCCCGGTTTCGGAGACGGCTCGACGCCACGTCGGTCCCCCCTCACGAGATTCGATCGGCAGGGGATCTGCGGCGGATCCCCATCGAGACACGGGCCGCGATCTTCGCTGTGCCTCGGGACGACTCCATCCGGCAGGGAGTGAACCTTCGCTCTTGCCCGACGTGCGAGACGAGCGGTACGACCGGTGAGCCCTTAACGATCTACCTGACCCGATCGGAGATGCTCTACCGACGACTCCTCCTCTTTCGCGCGATGCGGCGGAACGCGCGGTTCTCGTTCCCTCTCACAATGGCGGAAGTCGGAACCGGCCTGATCCGCATGGGCGCCCATCGCCGCGACATCGTTCAAGGGTCCGGAGTGGTTCGGGTGACGAAGATCGCACGGTCGCTCTCCGGAACGGAGCAGGCGCGTCAGCTTCTTCTCGCAGCCCCGCAGATCGTGATCGGGCCTCCGTCCTGTCTCGAGCTCGCCGCCGAGGCGATCGAATCGGGGGGGCTCGTCGTCAGCGGTTGGCCGAGACTGGTCGTCGCTCGCGGCGAGGTGATGACCCGAGCGACTCGAGGCATGTTGCGTAGAACCTTCTCCTGCCCGGTGGTCGACTACTACAACTCCGAAGAAGTCGGCAACATCGCTTGGGAATGCCCGGACGAAAGCGGCCGGATGCACGTCAACACCGACGGATGCATCGTCGAGATTGCCGATGAAGAGGGGCACGTCCTCGGCGAAGGTGAGGAGGGGAGCGTTGTCATCACCAACCTGTTCAATTGGACGATGCCGTTCATCCGATATCGGATGGGCGACCGCGCCGCGCTCTTCCGATCCAGACGGTGCTCATGCGGGTTCGACGGACCATCCCTTTCCTTGGTCTCCGGGCGGACGAGCGACTTCGTCAGCCTCTCGACAGGAGAGCGCGTCTCGCCACGCACGGTCGACAGCGTGATCGCCAAGGCCGGCCGCCGGCGGGAGGATTCGGATCTCTTCGAGCTCAAGCGCTATCAGGCGCAACAGGACGCCGGCGGGCGTCTGACGGTCCTGATCGTTCCTCGAGAAGGGGCTGGGCCGGGGCTGGACGAGCGGGTCCGCGAGGCACTCACGAGCCTCGATCCGGGACTCGACGTGACCGTTCGCTACGTCTCCGAGATTCCGCTCGAAGCGTCCGGGAAGTTCAAGGTCGTCCGCCGTGAGGTTCCGTCGTCCGGTCCGGAAGCGTGATTCGGTTGTGGGACGTCGTCTGATGAATTGGGCCTCCTTGGCGGTGCCAAGGAGGCCTCCGCTTCCGAGGAGTTCTCCCGGTTGCATCGGCTCCGTATGATCGTGAGACGATGCGCACGAAGAACGGCCTTTCGAACCTCTTGCTGACCCCTCTCGGCCGACGGCGGATCGCATGGGGAGCCCTCTATCGCCTGTGGCCGATCCTCGGGCCGGTCTCCGCGTTCTGGCGTCGTACGGCTCTTCGAAGGACGCGGTTCGTGGCCGTCGCGGGGTCCTTCGGGAAGACGA